>Ga0180431_10001157_pt1 | contig 37031 bp, 47 predicted proteins | sample SS_ome_11_FD_132459 | JGI IMG/M metagenome (GOLD analysis project Ga0180431, IMG submission 132459) | Hypersaline lake sediment archaeal communities from the Salton Sea, California, USA - SS_1_MS_1 metaG | ecosystem: Environmental > Aquatic > Non-marine Saline and Alkaline > Hypersaline >... | reverse complement strand
ATTAATTGTTACAACATTTCCTGCACCAGCCGTGTTTATATTTGTACCGCCAGAAACAGTTATCTGTGCTGCTGCACCAACGGCTGTTCCCGAATCCGTAAGGAAATCTGTAACCCCACCACCACCAGTTCTAGTGATATCTAAACTATTTGCACCACCAGTAATTGTAATTGTTCCATCAGACGATGTAACAGTTGCCCATGCAGGATCTATACCACTACCACCTATAATCAATTGACCATCAGCCGCCGCTGTCATGCCAAGCGTTAATGTGTCTGTTGCACCAGTTGTATCAAGAACACCACTGCCAATGATATTTAACTCATTGCCAACCGAAGTAGCGCTTCCCGTGTCTCCATTAATCGTCAATTCTTCATTATTTATAGGAGTCCATGTGGCCACACCTCCAATAAGGCCCGTTAATATCCAGGCATCATCGGTAGTATAATTTACCCACAAACTTCCTATCTCAAAGTCACGATCTGTAGCATCTGGATCACTGTCAATAGAAATCAACTGAGGAGGCGTAGTAGCCTCAACACCCATATACGAAAGAGGCTCTCTTCCTGTAACTCTTTTTGGTCTTGCCATTACATCTCCTTAAAAGCTTTAACTAAAACTAGTCTTAATTGTTGGACCGTCTCCAACTGCAACTAAAAATCCATCGCCTTCGTATAAATCCCAATCATTTGAAAAACCTCCAGAGTCAGCAATCCAATTTATTCCATCCGCAGACAAGCCTATAGTGCCGCTAGTTCCTATCGCAACAAATAATTTTTTAACTGGATCCCATCTAACTGTTGAAATAATCTCTGAAGCACCAAATACATTTGTCCTCTGCGTCCATGTACCAGTTGGATCACTTGCCGTAGCTATCTTCCCATCATTTCCAACAGCACAAAACAACGATAAAACTGAAGAATATGTTACGTACCTAATACGAGTAGTTCCAAAAGACGATGTCCTTTGAGTCCATGTGCTCGTTGGATCTGTTGCAGTGGCCAATTTTCCACTTTCTCCAACCATCACATAATAAGTTGATCCATCATAAACAGCTGACCTTATGCCTGTCGTCCCAAAAGAAGACGTCCTAGATGTCCATGTAGACGTTGGATCGGTTGCAGTAGTAAGAGTTCCAGAACTACCCATCGCTAACCAGTACGTTGAGCCATCATAGTAAACACCTTGTATGTTTGTTGATCCAAATCCAGACGTTCTAGATGTCCAGGTAGATGTCGGGTCTGTAGCTGTTATCATATAACCAGCATCACCAACAGCACACCAATAAGTTCCGTCATTGTCTATATCTCTCATATCATTCAAAGTTGTTTCTTGGATTGTCCAGGTTATCGCGTCAGTAGACGTAACAAGATCAGAAGAGCCTGAACCGTCCGCATTTACCGCAGTCCAATACGTGCTCCCATCATATGCAATGCCACGCATAGAACTCCCTATCGCTCCAGCACTTCTTGATGTCCAATCGTAATGAAACAGAAAAGAACCTGGAGCCGTGGCAAGATTTCCAGAGGCCCCCGTACTAACCCAATATCCATCTTCTCCATAAGCTACTCCAAGGATATTGCTTCCACTAAATGGCGAAGTATTTGTTTTCCACCTAAATTGAGGTTTAAAAGATGTCGTTATTATGTCTGCTAATCCTACTGCACAAAACTTTTTATCTCCGTAATACAATCTTCTGAAGTCATCACTTGAGCCATAACCTGTCCCAGTTGTTAAAGTCCAAGTACCAGTAGGATCAGTTGCCGTTGCTATCTCACCATCATAAGCAACAATGCACCATATTCCATTATTTGAATCATAAAACGCATCCCTAACATTAATACTAGAAAATGGGCTGGTTCTCTGTGTCCAAGTACCTGTTGGATCTGATGCTGTAGCTATCTTTCCAGCGTTTCCAGTAGCCACCCAATTAGTTGAGCCATCATACGCAATGCCATACACATTATCTGCACCAAAGCTTGATGTTCTTGACGTCCACGTACTTGTAGGATCTGTAGCGGTAGCCAATTCGCCTCCCTCTCCAACACCTACCCAATAACCATCTGAACCATAATAAAGAGATGATATAAAACCAGTAAACGGATTAGATCTTTGAGTCCACGTTCCAGTAGGATCTGTTGCAGTTGCTATCTTTGAGTCAATGCTACAAGCAACCCATGTAGTACCGTCATACCAAACATCAAGTATTAACGATGTTCCAAATGATGGTGTTGATGCTGCTGTCCATGTACCAGTTGGATTTATAGCGTATCCTATGATCCCATTTGCGCCCACAGCAACCCAGTAGTATGATCCATCATAATGAACATTGCTTATTTCATTAGCGCCAAATAAGGTCGCAGCTGATGAATTTATAGTCCATTCTAGAGATGGATCTCTTCTAGACGACCATATAGAACCAAGAATGTTTATCATTCAACATCTCCAGATAAATACCAAGTATCAGTGCCTATTTTTACTAAGGAAGCCATAGAAAATTGCCCAACAGTATCAAAGGCAGCGTCTCTAGATTCAATAGTAACGCCACTTCCTTCGGTAAATGTAACGGTACCAGCGCCCTTTTGAGCAAAAATAATTGTAGTACCTGTATCAAATGCCACTGAAGAATTAGGTGGCACTGTCATTGCGATCGCTGCGGCATTATCAAGAGTTACAAGTTTTCCAGCATCACCAATAACCAACGTATAAGTAGTTCCAGTTTGAGCGTTTATAGCAACTGTTCCAGTAGCCGAAAGATCTATTGTTCCAGCCCCACCAGTAACTTCTATTGAATTGTCTGCAGAAGCTACTGTTGCAAAAACAGGATCTGCGCCCGTAGAGCCAACAAGAACCTGGCCATTTGTTCCTACCGCTAATGCCGTTACAGCCGCTGTACCCGATCCTACAAGAACACCGTGATCTGTAAGCGTTGATGCCCCAGTACCGCCCTCTGTTACAGCTAAATCAGTTGTGAGCTGCAAATCGTCTATAATAACCTGACCGGTACCCTTGGCCGTGATATTTATATCTATATCTCCGTCTGTTCCGTCTGCTGAAAGAGTAGTGCCAGAAAGAGTAACGGCGGCTGCGGCCACATTCGTGTCAAATGTTGTAGCATTTACAGTAGTAACGGTAAGCGTTGAACTCCAACTAGGATCCGCCCCAGTATTTCCTATTAACGCCTCGCCTGTTGCGCCTACAGCCAATGCTGTAATTGCTGCGGTCGTTCCTGAACCAACAAGAAGACCATGATCGGTCTGTGTTCCAAGCTTTGCTTTTAAAGAGGTAGGAACAATAGCTCTTACTGAATCTGTTCCATCAATGGCTTCTGCATCTGTTGCAAGCTCAACTGATCCAACCTGCGCTTCTCCTGCTGCAGTTCCTGTTATTCCTAAAGTTCCTGCGCCTGTAGCAAAAGTAATAGATCCGTCTGATGAGGCTATAGTTGCAAAAACAGGATCAGCGCCTGTACTTCCTACAAGAACTTGGCCATTTGTTCCAACAGCTAATGGCGTTATAGCACCTGTACCTGAACCAATCAAAACACCATGATCTGTTAACGTTGCAGCTCCCGTACCACCTAAAGTTATCTCGATTGGAATATTGCTACCAATTGCATTTTGCGTTGCCATCTTTTCTCCTTATGTGATCGTAATATTGCCAACCGACGATATTACTGAAAAATCCGTATCTGCTGTTATGCAAACCATTTCAACACAGTCGTGATCATCCGTGGAAGCAAGACTACCTCCAACTCCAGTTGTTGTAGTAGAAGAACTAAAATATATTGTCTGACCAGCATTTTGAGCAACAGCCCATCCTCCAGCACCCTTTCCAACAACCCTTAAAACTGAACCAACAGCGGCTGTAGCAGGAAGCGTTGCTGTAACTAAAGCAGCATTATTTAATATGTAACCATTGTTGGCTACCATAGCCTGCGAAGTACCCGTTTGTTCAGACCATGCAATTCCTGAAACAGAAGTAACCAAATCAAGTGTTCCGGCGCCAGGAGTTATTGTAATTGAGGCATCTCCAGAAGTAATGGATGCAAAAACAGGGTCAGCTCCAGTGCTTCCTATAAGAACTTGGCCATTAGTTCCTACGGCTAGGGGCGTTATTGCAGCTGCTCCAGAACCAACAAGAACACCGTGATCAGTTAACGTAGAGACGCCCGTTCCTCCTTCGCTAACAGCCAGATCCGTTGTTAATTGTAAGTCATCTACAATTACTTGCCCCGTTCCCTTAGCCGTAATATTTATGTCTATATCTGCATCTGTACCATCGGCAGAAAGTGTTGTCCCTGAAAGAGTTACGGCTGCTGCCGCTACATTCGTATCAAACGTTGTTCCATAAACAGTTGTTGCTGTAAGAGATGTAACCGCAGGAGTAGCGCTCCATGACGCATCGGCACCAGTATTTCCTATGAATACTTCTCCAGTTGCTCCTACTGCCGTTGCAGTTATTGCTGCAGCCCCAGATCCTAAAAGGACACCATGATCAGTAAAGGTCGATACTCCAGTCCCTCCCTCTGAAACAGCAAGATCTGTTGTAAGTTGTAAATCATCTATTATTACTTGACCAGTACCTTTAGCGGTAATGTTAATATCTATATCTGAATCGGTACCATCGGCCGAAAGGGTTGTGCCCGAAAGAGTTACTCCGGCAGCGGCAACGTTAGTGTCAAACGTTCCGCTAAATACTGTATTTGAAGCTACGAGATCTCCATTTCCTTCACAACTAGCTTCAGTAAACGTTCCAGCATTAGATACTCCATCTGCTGCTGTTATGTCATCAAATCTAGAGTTAATAGTTGTTCCAGCTGCAACTATAAATGAGTATGAAGTACCACCAGCGTCAGCAATGTTATATCTATTAACGTGAGAATTTACTACAGCTGTACCGCCAGTATACAAACCACTTCCTGTATTAGCTGCTCCAACAGTTACGTTAAATACTGAATTACTTACGCGTGCATCATATGCAGGAGTCCCGGTATAGTAAACACCTGTAACATTTGTAGCTGTTGTAGCCGTTATATCAACATCACATCTAGATATTTCTAAATAAGCATTAACATTTGAAAAATAAAAACCAGCTCCAAAGGCAGCATCCGCACAGTTAATAACGGATCTTATTCTATCTAACAAAAGGACAGAATCTGCTCCAAAAACAAATGGAACTTTGATTCCTAGACCAGCTGCCACATCATTTGTGTAATAAACACATGAATCTATAATATCTACCGTTGCGGCGCCCCCTGTATAAACACAAGCTGGCTGCGAAAGAGCCGCAGATGAATTAGTACAATTCAAAATACAATTAACTATCTTTATTGAACCAGTTGTTCCACGAACACAATAAACTGTACTAGCAGCAGCACTAACTACGAGGTTGAGATTTTCCAACAAACAATCTGTGTAAGCCGCAAAGTCACATATATCTGCGGATGCAACACTAATTACTTGATCGGCTGCACACCCACACCCGCCCATTCCTACAATTGATTGATTATTAGCTGTGAAATTTATCGTATCAGATGCATATGTTCCAGGATAAACAAGAAACAATGTATCCGCTGTAGGATTAGCAGTTAAAGCCGCTTGAATAGTTGTGTAATCACCTCCCCCAGATGGTGAAATTGTAAATGTATTTGCGTAGCTAGCGCCTAGACTCTCAAGATTTAATGTACCGGCGCCCTCTGTAATCTCTATTGTGCCACCCGTAGAAGTAATGTTTGCAAATACAGGATCAGCTCCAGTTGAACCTATGACAACCTGTCCATTTGTTCCCGTAAGAGCCGATACAGCCCCAGCAGCACCTGCAATAAGTACGCCATCCGTAATACTTGTTAATGTTACGGTCGTTCCAACGGTGAGCGTAGTTCCAACATCCATAAAACCAGCAAGGGTTACATCATCATCAAGAATAACTGTTACTGTATTACCCGCTCCGGTGGTATTTATATTTGCACCACCCAAAATATTAGTATCACCTGCTACAGGAACAGCTGTTCCTGCATCCGTTGGAAAAGAATCTGAATATGCTCCAGTATGAGCTATCGTTAAAGTTCCAGGGCTTCCAGTGACGGTAATACCGGGTCCTCCTAGAACATCTATATTTCCCGCTACTGGCGATATAGCGCCACCAGCATCTCCAGTAAGAGTTGCTAGTACTCCACTCGGAAAAAATTGTCCAGCTTGACTCATCTCGTCTCCTTTTTAGTCAATAGCGCCATAATATACGGTTACATATACAGAGCCGCTACTTGGAGTACCATCTTCTTTTACATATATCCTTGTACCTTCAGCAAGATAAAATCCTTGATCACGTGATTTATTTGCAGTTATATCTAGCAAAAGATAGGAATTAGAAGCAAGCGGGAAATGATCGTTAATGCCATCATACGAAAACATTAAAACTACATCTGTTAAATTTTGAATATGAAGAATTCTAACTGGATTGTTTATGGCCGTTCCTATTCCAGCGTAGGCTGCTCCTATTGACCCAAAAGCCAGGGACCTAGCCGCTTCTGGAACGAGCCTAATTGCTTGTGATTTAGACATCATCTCTCCTCAGGGTTAATTCTGCTGTAAAAGCGAGAAAGGAAAAAACGCCTTAACAGCAGAATTAAAATAACTATTCAGATTTCGTTTCTTCCGTTTGTTTTTCTTCTCGCTCTTCCTTATTTTTTTTACTGTTTTCTACAGCTTCTTTAAATAAACGCGCTATCTCATTGGCCGCATTTATAGCTGCATGATAGCTCTCTAAAAGAGGGGAACGAAATGGTATAGAAAATCTGTAAAAACGCCCTTCTTTTCCGGTGACAGTAATAAGCATATCGTTAGAAACTTTTGTTTCCATTACCTCAAATTTTGATTCTTCTTTCTTCTTATCTTCTTCCATCTGAATCCTTATATGTAAAAATGTTAATAAATTTATCCTTGTTCAAGATAAAAAGCGTTTGCATACACAGCACCACCTCCAGGAGTTCCACGTACGTAAACGGTTGTATTATTCTTAAATCTTGGTGTTTCTCTATAAGAGATAGGCTGCTCAACAATAATCGTTCCATTAGCCGGTAAATAGTCATGTGAATTTACCCCGTCATAACTAACTTCCATATCAATTTGGCTATCATTTTGCACTCTAATCGAAAAACAAGCTTGCGTAAAAGTTCCCACGGCTGTAAATGTTAATGCGTTTATTGTTGTTGTGGCTATACCTATCAAAGAGACAGCCTTGATAGCATTTTTATGAGCCATATTACGATCCTTCTGGGGCTAGATAATATCCGCTTAAATAAACAGTTCCAACAGCAGGGGCTCCCCCATAATATACAGCGACTACTGTACCCTTTTTTAGGCCAACATTGCTATTTTCTAACGTACCAGCGTTAACCTCAAGAGTTCCACCTGACTGCAAAAAAGCATGATTCGTATTTACTGGATAATCGTATGATATAAAAAATTCGGCACTAGACGCATTTATAACCTTTACATAGAAGCATGCCTCAGGTAGACCGGTAGGATTGATTGGCGTATATACACCAGCAGGAATAGAGGCACCAGGAAGCAACGACCCAGTAACCGCTCTAATTCTTGGTTTTAATGACATTTTATACTCCTGAAAACAAACAATTCAATATATTTTTATCTTAACACCTTCTATCTTTCTAAGGGAGTTCAGACCAGAAGTAGCCAATCTAAACTCCCTGCTCCCTCGAAAGAAGAGTCTATGCAGCAATAATCCAGAATGTAATTATAACGTCTCCATTAAGAGCCGCTGCACCATTATTGGTTAATGTAACTGTAAATGAGCCAGCACCAGGAGTTACCCTCGTAACAGTCATTTGAGCATCGTTACCACCAAGATTACTTGCTGAGACAAGTATTGCTGATCCAACCGTGCACACAGAGTTTGTAATTGTGAACACCTGACTCGCTGCCGAAGCTGTTGTTTGACCAGTAAAGGTTCCAACGCCAACATTGGCGTTAATAGTAAGTGCAACACCAGCAACAGAAGCTGTAGCTGGAACCATATCTACAATACCAGCAGCCTCAATCGATATTCCTCCTGTACCGGATTGAATAGTTGTATCAGCAGCTCCTGTTGTTGTTCCTATTGTTGTCGTGTGCGCTACAGCATTAGCACCAAATGATGCGGCGCCTGTTCCAGTTTCAACTACAACGGATGAAGCGCCTGTTCCATTACCAATCGTTGTTGTATGGGCAATTGCGTTTGTTCCAATGTCTATTGCGCCTGTTCCTGAATCAATAACCACTGATGTAGCACCTGTTCCATTACCTACAGTAATTGTTCTAGCAGCTGCTCCTGTACCGACGTTTATATCCTGAGCTACTGCATCAACACCAATCCCTATTGTTCCACCAGATGATTCGATTGTTAAAGCACCTGTGGCATCTACGGCATATGCTCCACCACTTGTAACCTGAATTCCACCAGTACCTGATTGAACTATCACATTGGACGTTGTATTTGTTGAACCAACAGTAACTGTGTGAGCTGTTGCGTTTGTACCAACTGTTATATCACCAGTACCACAATTAAGATCTATAGCCGTAGCCGCGGTTCCATTTCCTATAGTGATTGTCCTAGCGGCAGCTCCAGTACCAATGTTGATATTTTGAGCCACAGCGTCATTACCAATCCCTATAACACCAGCAGAAGAGTTAAGTTCAAGTACACCAGCAGCGTCAACCGTTACAGCATCTGTCGAAGTCAATGCTAAATCACCTGTACCAGATTGAATTGTTGTAGCAGATGTAGTATTGGTTGAACCGACTGTTACTGCATGTGCAGCTGCATCTGTACCTACTGTTATTGCACCTGTTCCTGAAACCAGCGCTATGGCGCCATTTGTAGCAGTAATGTTGATACCACCTGTTCCTGCGTCTATATCTATGCCACCAGCAGCATCTGATGCATCTATAATTATTGAATTAGCCGCTCCAAGGCCTGCGTCAAGCGTGATTCCGCCATCATCTGAGTAAATATGAACCGAATCTGTACCTGTTCCCTGATCTGAGTGTATTTCTATTGTTTCTGATGTTCCGCCATTGGCATGCAAATAAATCGTTTGTGCGCCATCTGTATCTGCAGTAATTGTGCAATCACCGGAACTCATTGTTAAATCGACACCAGCTGTTAAAGAACCTGCAACAGAAGGGCTAGCATCAAGATTGATTGTCATATTTTGACCTGCGCCAGCTGTTGTAATATTGGTTCCACCAACAATGTTAATAACACCTGCTACAGGAGTAGCTGTTCCAGTATCACCATCAAGAGATGTTAATGCTGCAACACCGGCCGCTTCAAGGTTGATTCCATTTGCTGAATTTGTGATTGTAACAGAACCACCCGTAGACGTGAGATTAGCCCATGCCGCTGCGGCTCCTGTAGCGCCTATCCACAACTGACCATCTGTTCCAGTTGTTGTAACTTCATCTGTAAAGTTTTCCCAGTTAGCTACATTGGCTGTGATGCTAGTAAGAATATATGCAGTATCAGTACTCTTATCGATCCATATAGCACCTATATCTGCCTTATCAGTTGTAGCCGGTCCACGTGACTTTGAAACAATAGGGTCTTTGTAAATTCCCTTTGTTTGATCCGGACTAAAGGTATCTAATTTTATGTTCTTTCTATCTACGGCCATAACTTCCTCCTTAACATGAGTAAAAATTTATCATCACTTTCACCATATCAGATGACACGACACAAAAGCTAACCTTTGCCAATATTTGTTGACAAACATCAGAGACAATAGTACTATAGTGTAAGTAGAATAAGGGAAAAAGGGTTTATTATGGGAAAAATAACAAAAAAACAGCTTTTGAAGATTAATGCCGAGTTTTTATCTATTCCATACATAGGGGATTTGTTTATAGAAGAGCTCGGCATTGACTGCTTTAGCGATATAAAACGTGAAAAATTCATACAAACACTAGAATTGGCTCGGCAATTTAGAGAATATGCCATAGGGCTTTCGGTTCTTAAAAGACGAAGGCTTCAGAGCAAATCAAGGGAGAGAGGTAGAAATCATGAAAATTAAAAATATGAACAAATACAGGAGAGCAAGATTCCTGGAAACTCTTGATAAATATCGCATTATAACGAATGAGAATGAGTGCTATGCGTGGAGTGGAAGAATAAAGAACAAGAAGCGCCCTCCACGAATATTCGTTTATGGCGAAACAATTTGGGCCCATAGGGCTGCCTGGATGGTTTCACATGGCAAAATACCAAAAAATCAATATGTTCGTCACAAATGCAAAAATGTTGCGTGCACAAATCCAGCTCATCTGTACTTGTCTGAAGAACGCGGTACCAGAAAGAAGCCAGAAGAGAGAAAGTCAAAAAGACTGGGAAGAGAACGCCTAAGCGTAGATCTTCCAAGAACACTCGTGGAATACATCCGAAAAACAGCAAAAAAATACAATGTAACCATAACAAAATATATATTTAAAAGGCTTTCTGAGGTCGTAGAATATGAGAAGAAAATAGACAAAAAACTCGAAAAATAACCTCAAAAGTGGTTATTTTTGGCACTTTTGCAGCTTTTAATATTTTTGTTGACAAAGACAATGGACAATGTTAAGCTGTTTATAGTTGCGGTATATATTAACCGCGCCCTTGGGGGGGTGCAAAGGAAAGGGACATCATGAAGAATTTCAAGAAAACGATTTTAGCGATAGCGTTGTTTGCGGTAATTACTAATAATGTATCGGCCGGAGCAGCTGCTGGTGTCATAGAGACGCCATCTATAATGTCAGGAATTACATCTGCAATTACATCGGGACTAGCTTCAGTTGGAAGCTCGGCACTTAAAGGCGCTTATAGCCTCGGAAAACGCGCTCTAAGCAAAGGCGCGCTACCTATTGCTGGTACGGCTTTAGCTTCAACAATCTTGCCTTTTGGGCTTGGAACTGTTGCACAGGTAGCTATTCCATATCTAATTGCTGCTGGCGCAGACATCATAAAAGACAAATTTTCGGGACATTCGCAAGAAGAGAAACAGCTTTTATTGATGAGAGCGCTAAAGCGAGCAAATAAAAGGCTTGCAAAGATCAGACATCAAAGAAGAAGAAGTAGGTATTTTGACTTTGAATTAGACGGTCTTGGTTTGGACGACCTTGATGATGACGATGATTATGATTACTACTTTGATGAAGATGAGCGCGACGAATATCTATAAAACAATTGGTTAGGTTATAAATAATATTTGGGGGAAATATCATGGAAAAGAAAACAATAATATTTGCACTGGTTATGTCCGTATTCATAGCTAACTCAGTAAACGCTGTTACAACTTCAGTTACATCCACGTCAGAGGGGGGAGAATACGTCTCTGACGTGATGGTTAGATCTGGAAGCTGGTTGGCTAGCACAGCAGTAACTTTAAGCGCCAGACTTGCATCCTTGTGCGTAAATCACCCTATGGCAACATTGTTGCTTGCGGGCGGAACATACGGATTTTTAAAGCTAAGGAATTGGCTTCAAAACAGAGATAAGATGGCCACAGAAAAAGAACGAATTCAAGAAAGAGAAGCGGCTGCTGAAAATGCTAAAAAAACTGCAGCATCCGTAAAACAACTTCATGAGGAACTTAAAAGAAAAGAAGCCATTATTAAAAGAGCTGAGCAAGACATTATCGCAGCTAGGCGTGAAATGATACGGGAAAAGTTATTGCTTAAAGGAAGACTTAAGGAAAGCCGTTATTATAGCTCAGACGAGGGCCGAGAAAGAAGAAAGCGCAAAAAAAGACGTCGCAAAAGACGAATTTCAGTAGACGATTCTTCTTCTGATGAATAAAGAAAGGACACTATGAAAACGATTAAAACATTATTTATAGCGATCATGTTATCGGTAAGTATAAACGCTTATGGAATTGAAGAGGCGCCCGCAGAAAGAGGCCTTATATCAAGAATTATTTCTGCAGCTAACGCTCCAGTGCGAATGGTACATCGAGGAGTTATGGCTATTACAAGGCCACTTGATGAAACACTGGCAGCTTTAGCAATAAAAATTCTCTCGGTTGCCATGAGAAGGCCTCGAGACAGAGTACGCGAATTGCTCCAAGAAGATCCTGCTGAAATAGTACGGCTTATCCGTATTGGAGTTCCTGAGGCTAGAACACTATTTCACAGATTTACTTTTGAAGAAAGATTTAGATTTATTCATACCTACAACGATAAAGCGCGTGCAATAATAGCCAGAATGGAAATGGAAAGGCTTAGAGCCGCTCCTCCGGCCTAACACTCACCCAAATGCAAATGTCCTATTCCAAATAAAACCTCCTCCTGGGTAAATTGGAGTAGGACATTTGTGTATAATTATATGGAGTGTCGTTCCATGTATTAATCTAAAAAGATAGGATTTACAGTGAGAACAGTTCTTATAGCCACCCTTCTTCTACTTACAAGTCTAAGTTCTTTTCCAATTGAACGCCCAAGAAACAACGTAACCATAGAACTTTTACAAGACGAGATATCCAAAATAGCCCAAAAAAATCCAAATATGAGCACAATACAAATATACGTGCAAATTCTAAGTAATCATGCGCTAAAATGCATGCGTGATCTAAAAGAGAAAATGCAATTTCTATTAAACGAACTAAAAGAGGACGACGAAAATGAATAAATCTTTACTCGCTTTTATAGCTCTAATTTTTATTGGAACTGGTTGTTATTCATCAAATAAACACCGACACAGAGATCGTAATATCCAAAAAAGAATTAAATCAAATATAGAAATTGGCGAAGAATCAGAGCGGCCTTTTGGAGACATGCTTGAAAAGGTTATCGAATGCGAATTCGCAAAAGGAAGCCGTAAAAAATCTCTACTAAAAAGAATATTTAAAAAGTTGTGCTTTAAATAATAAGGATTTATCGCTTACTTGGACTCAAATATCTTCTAGCACTTTCTATGCCACCAAGTATTGTCCCGAGAACTCCTTCATCCTTAGCCTTCTTTTCCTTCTTTTTTCCAGCAAATTGACGTGCGAGTTGATCTAATTTTGGTCCAACCTTCTTTTCAACAAGAACCTGTAGCCCTGCTGGTCGTTGGCCTCCATTCATTTCAATTATTTCTAACATTGCTTTCTTTTTAAGCTTTCCGGCCTCATTAAGCATCTTCCAGTTTCTTATTACTCGCCTTTTTCCAGCATCTGTTTGAGACAAAGTAGGAATAGTTTTTAAAAATAATTGTATTTCACTCTGCGTAACACGAGATCCAAATATATCTTTTGCATTCTTTGTAAAATCTGTAGACAGCTTTTCAAATTCTTGAGAATCAGGGTTCATTAAGAACTTCAAGTTAACACCAAACCCAAAAAGACCTTTATCTATTGTATTTAATATATTATAGAATGCAGGACTTGTTAGCTTTCCCTTTTTAAGCAAAGCAGACATTCTCTTAAGCCGCATGTCATTTTCTCGTGCAGCTTTTCCAGACTTCATTGTTTCATCAAAGTATGACTTTGTATCTTTATTTATTTCTTTCTGGCGTGCAAGCGACATCGTCTCCTTTTTCATAGCCAAATCTTCAGCTCTTTTACGATCTGCAGCCGTGGGCCTAGGAGTTGCTAACAGTTCCTTAAAAGATTTTTTCGCGGCTGGCTTAGCTTGCAACCTATAACCAGGCTTTGCTTCTCTACTAGCCTCTGCAGGAATAGCCTCTTCTGCCTTAGGAGCAACTTCAGTCTTAATACGCTCAATTTCACTCTTAAGAGCTTTTCTGTCTTCCGGAGACAATGTATCTACCTTGGCCTGTATCTGTTTTGTAAGCGCACCATAATCTGGCTCTGGAGCTTCCCCAACCGCGGTTGGTTCTACAATACCTTCGGCTTCAACTTCTTCTGCTACAACCGGCCTTCGTGGCCCAAGCAAGTCCTCTAGTCCCTTTGCTGCATCAATCGTTTGAAGTCCCTCCTCTAATTCTCCTGTCATTCCACTTTCGCCTGCTCCAAAGGCCTCGGATCCGAAAAACTGCTTTAAAAACAAATTTTGCTGGCTTTCTGGCATGAAAGATATTTGCTGCGAAATTTCATCAGGGACCCCCATCGCCGCTAAACCCCGAGAAACATCAAAGGCTTTTCTTTGCTGAGCTTGCTCTTGCATTCTCATCATTTGTTGCTGTTGCTGCTGAAGCATCTTGCTCTGAGCCAACATTTGTAATGTCTTCGAGAGGCTTTCACCAATTGACGCGCCTATACCCGCAGAGCCGCCAGCAGGAGGAGGTGCAAAATAAACTGCCATATTACTTCCTTATAATTGAATACCCTCTAAAATCTTGAGCAACACTGGGCTTATTCCCTTCCTAATTCCTCGTGGTTGACCAGGTAAATAAGCGCCTTTTGGAGGCACATAAGATCGAGGAGCCATTTGCCTTCCTAAACCTAACATTCCTCCAAGCCTGCTTCCTAAACCACCGGCGAGAACCCCGGTTACACCGCCCATTAATCCCTGCAAAAGACCCGGTGAACCTGGTGTCATAACTGTATCAAATTGAGGCTGTAGGCCTAACCCTAATTTTTGCATTCCAGTTTGTGCGCGTAGTCCTGCAAGCTGTTCAGCCAAATCCAAACCACCTCGTCTTAATGATTCCTCAAAGGCCGATGATCGCTGCCCACCTCCCATAGCAGTAAACCTTTCTGCTAAGCCTGGTACCGTTTCTCTCTCAAATTGCCCTCTATATTTTTTTTCCAATAAAGCAGGATCAACATCTCTCATTCCTTGAGACAAGAGTTGACTTAAGGCTGCCTGCTGGGGCTCGGTAAATCTTTGAATTTGCTCTACTTTTGGCTTTCTTCCAGTAAACATACGTCCAAGCGATCTAAAAAAACCCATATTGTCTCCTTATTATTGTTTCAAATATTCCAATATCACATAAGTAGTATCATATGAAGCGTAATTTGCTGAGGTTGTAATTACAACATTAGTCGCCGTAACTGTTATTCGTATATCACTGTTAGCATTAGGTATTGGCGTGGCTACACGGTTTGTTGTATCAGTTGCACACCCATAAATTCTTGTAAATGAAAACCCAGTAGTTACATCTATCCCATGAGCAACATTCTTGGTTGCGGTGTTAGGCAATGCGCCAAAATTAATCATCTTTCTAAACACCTGGCGCCTATTAATTGCCTGAGTACTAGAAGACGGCACAGTTGAGCTAGGTGGAAAAACCTGACCATTAACAAATTCATTTGTATCGTAATATGCAGAATCCTTAATGTTCAAATTTAATTGCATGAGATTAAGATTCTGGTAAAGCCTAACTAGAAGTTCTTTAAATCGTTCACTTTTAACATCAAGATCCTGCAGCTCTGCTGCGTCCCAAACAAAAGTAGTTGGTACAAATGAACCGGCATTTATTCCCTGTGCCATTACTGAAGCCTTTCAGAAGTTGGAGAAGCAGAAACGACCATTCCCTCAAGTTGAAAATCAGCCGCTGATATATCAGGATCCTTCATCTGTGCATCATCAAGATAGATTCTTATTTGCACACATTCGCCTTCTGTCTGAAAATACACTGGATGCCATAGCCTAGTCTGCGAGTTTTCTAGCGGATAAAGCTCAAATGGATAAGTCTGCAGATTATTATCGCCAAGAATAGCGCCGGTAGCCTGACCACTTTGAATCATAGATAGCTGCGTTGCAGATGGATAATAATCTACCGTTATTTCACCAGCAGAAGTTTTCTGTACAGCAAAGTCTATCTTAGCCAGATAGAAGTTCTTTCCTTTATCTATGTAGAAGTTCCATTGCTTTGAAAGTATGTCAATCTGCGAAACCCGCGCTGCGCGACCGCCTCCCTTATATGTCCCGCTCAAAACAGTATCTAGCAATCTGACTGTATCCGAGTCTATTACGCTAATGGCATATATTCCTGATCCAGTTAAAGTTGCCCCCTCTAGGTCAATTATTCTGATATAGCTATCATCGTTAAGTGTATGTTTAATTATAGTTGCACGGACCTCAGACCCAACAGTTTCAATATCGGTTATTTGCAAAACAGCCTCATTGGTTGAAATTGTTGAATCACATATAAAAATGAATCCGTGCTGATTTCCTGCTATAATTTGTCTATATTTTGTCTGCTTTGTACCACTATCCCACGCAAAATTTGCTTCTGCCCATGTAAGCTCTGTTGATTCCCAGGTTGCTTCTTCTTGCTCTTCATAATATCCAAATGCTGTAATAGTATCATCGGCTATCCCCCATGCATCACCTATATAGTTATACATAAGTACCTTGTCAGGAAACACACTAGAGTCTTCATTAGCGTTTACTGAAGGGAATGACCAATATACCATTTCAGTAAAATAATCTCTTATACCACAAACTCGTTGCAACCCCTCGTCGCTATTTCTTATTTCAAAAACTTGATCAGAAATCTCTTCATTAATCTTTGTAACGTTAGCACCAGAACAACCATGAATTGCCGTTCTTCCTACAGCGAATACAGCTTTATCGAACGGAACCGGTGACCTTAAAGACTTCGAACCAAGTTCAGTATTAATCTTCTGCCATACAAATGGCTGAACTTGGTTTCCTGTGTATGCCAATTCCCACGTACTTCTCTCAAAATAAACAATGAGGCGATCCTTGATGAATTCTGCAGATTCTATTTCTTCTTCTGTAGGAGCGTCTATAAAGCCAGCTCCATCAGACTTTCTAGTAGTTCCACCTATAGTCCAAGTAAGGCTTCCCTCTAGCCAAGCATTGGAGACTGCTGAAGCGACGTTATCTGGCACGTCGGCGGGAAATGGAGTGCCGTTGTGAGAAAATCTGCACCGATTAACGTGCTCAGAATTTGTTCCAGCAGTAACATCTCTTTCTATTGTGTTTAATAGAATCAATCTGTCTTTAAACGGCAAAATTATCTTTGCTGTCTGTACGTATCCGTCAGAAAGATTAGCTGCAACATTAAAAACAGGCCTAAACTCTGCCCATGTACCATTTCTGTATGCATACATTGGATCATCGTTTGCTCCTGGGGTTCCAACCGTAGCGTTAAAATTAGTTATAAATAAAGCTGTCTCGTCAAGCGTTCTTCCCGTCCAGTTAGCTGTCCAAAAAAACTGCGAGTTGTCTCCCTGCAAGGTAATATTTCCGTCTCGCCTCCAAGCAGATCCTGTAAACCTATAAATGAACTGAATATCGAATGCATACGTTGGATTACTAACAACCTTATTTTCTTCATAATATGTTAATCCCATAACAGGGTGAGATGGATAATAATATACAGACTCACTAGCTGCTGCACCAGCAAACACATAAGCTCCTGTTGTTGTATTAAAAGTTGATGTAGTTGAAGAGCCAGTTGTTATCATTACAGATGGTGTCCCGAATTCAGTTACAGTAAATATTTCATCACCAATTGAAAATATTTGGCCAGGTTCAAATATTACGCCTGGAGCAGTACCAGAAGCAGCTCCAGCACCGTCTGTAGTGTCAACCTCTACTCTTAGTCTAGAATTTAACTGATCAAGGATAGAGGACGCATTTGTTCCTCCCATGAGCTCTGAACCAAACCGCTTTCTTACTATTCCTTTATGTACATAAGCATTTCTTAGGCGAGCAAATGCGTCCTCAGGGATTTGCCATGCGGTGACATCAGTAACAAGCCCTGTTTTCATGGGAGCAATAAGAAAACGATCATACATTATTAAACCCCTATAACTGTATAGTAGAATTTCTTACTAGCATCCGCCGTATTAAAAACAGTAATGTTTGTTGTTGTAAAACTTTCATAATAGAGAACTCCGGTATCGCCGGTTGTTCCCTCTCTTGTGACGCTAACATTATAAACAGTTGTAAACACAGGAACTCCTGCACCAGCAGCAAATGTAGCAACTGTTGTTGTGTTTGAGTTAGCTGTTCCTGATCCCCATTTCATGATTATACCTGACGGCAAAATTGCGTATCCAGTTTCAGCTTTAACAGCGGAAGTAAATTCATATGTAGATCCAGCACTTTCATGGGAGAAGACTAATTCAGGATTTCCAGTAAGGGCAGATGTTTGGCAATACAAGCCAACTTCACCAGCGCCTGTTGTTGGAACCGGTGACTGAACTGGGAACTCTATAAAAGCATGTTTTCCTTCATCTGAGGAATCGAACGTGACATGGTTAATATCAAATGCCGTAAGTAATGTAGAAAAATTATTAAGAAGATCGTCTTGTGATTGTGAAAGTTTATGTGTTGGCTGCGGAACATTTCCCTTATAGGCCATATACCCTCCTTTCTATAAAATGCGTAATGTAAGTATTTTTTAAGTGCATTACTTTCTCCATCGACTTTTTTGAAGTTGTAAAATTAAATGAATACAAAGTATGATTATCAGCAAACGGGGTAGGAAATCTACAAATGTATTAAAAAGTGTCTTTGTCCACATAAAATCCAGAACCTCTTTCTGTATAAATTGTGGCGGTTCTCTCACTTGATTGTTGTACAACCAATTTCTGTAATACCAAAGATCTTTGTCTTAAAAATTCTGGCATAATTGCCTGAATGCTTTCAACGTCCATTCTATCTTCAAACACTTTTTTCGCTGCTCCATAAGCAATATATTGCCACCACTGAGCAATGTCTGGCAGATCTGTACTATTAAGAAGTTCCGTAGGACGCTTAAAGGCATCAACTTCAACTCTATAGGTTTTGTCGGGCACCGGCCTAAAAGTAAACTTATGGTCCTCAAACATTACAGCTCTAGGACGCGCAGAAGTATACGGGTAGGCCTGGGATATAACGTCCTCGCCTGTTCCGGGGGCCGTTGGAAACGTAAATGAATATATCCCTGTTAAATAATTTATTGTTCCCATACTCGTTGTATCGTTTGGCGTAACAAGGTCTCCCGTTTGGGTTTGTATTCCAGTTACACCATCAAGACGTGGAACATCTTTTAGAATAATTCCTTCTCCATCACTATCAACGGAGCTAAATGTAACTGTATTTGCTAACACAGGAAAAGCAGAGAGGGAACCCGAATAAGCCACAGTTACATTATCTCCAGTCCCTATTGTCTCTAAAGCTTCATACTGCGTAAACTCTCTAAAAAACTGAGCCCTTGATTGAGAAAGTTCTACTTCTTGTCCGGCAACATATACAGGATTTTGAACGCTAAGATATACATTCTTGAAATTGTAGAGGGGATCATCTTCGTTTGTTGTATTAGTATCATAAACGTCTACATTTGGAACCAAAAAAAAGACAAGCTTACTATCAACTGTAAATTCTGGAAAATCGTACAGAACAAATGTGTTTACGTAATCATCAATCTGATCATCAGTTAATTGTGAAGAAGATGGGCTACGGGTTAGCCTGCGTATTTTTGTCCTTATATCCGTAAGCGTAGAAAGCGTTGAGTCTATCGATGCCATTATCTACTCCTATTTTTTAACTTTAAATAAATACACAGGCATCCAATTATACCTTTTCAGCCGTTAAGATTGTTGGATCAACGGTAGAAAAATCATCTGGATCAATAAATTCCAGACTCTGAAAGCTGCATCGCCTCTTTTTTTCTCCTACTTTGTAGATGCTATTGCCGCCAAGATCCATGGCATGCTCATGGACCGGATACCAACAATTCTTATTTAAATGTTTTGCTACTCCTAAAGGAATTGTATAAACCTCGCCATCTCTAAGTTCATACTTTTTTGGCTGCTCTCCTTTATATTGAGAGAAAACAAACTTCATTACTCCTCCGGGAACTTCATGAAATCGAAATATCCCTTTAACCAGCTCATTGTCTTTGTCTTTTTGAAACTTCAAGCTCTTCTTCGGGCTCTTGTTTATTATTGTTGTTGTCTGTTTTTCTTCCATCTTACTCCTTTGTTTCTTTAGAGGGAGAATTTTCCCCCTCTAAAGTGTTATTACTAAGCTATATCTGTTGCAAACGATTTACCTGCAACCCACTTAATAACGTCTCCGTCTGTTCCGCCAGCACTACCGAGTCTAACTGCAGCACTGCTACCTGCACCAAGAATCATGCCAATAAATGCTGTATTAAGCATTGCATCATCTAGGGTATTTGCATACGTCAAATTCGCAGTTTCACCGACAGGGGTTACCTGTGCTGGTGTAAACGGCGAAATTGCAGGAAGTGGGAAATTAAACGCTGTGTAACCAGTTGTATCAACATTGATAGAGAACGTTGATGCAGAAACATAAGTTACTGTAACAAGTTGTCCATCGAGTTCCGTCATTCCACATGTTGATGGAACACTCATCCTTACTAATTGTCCTGTTGTATATCCATGATCAACTAATGTTGTAACCACACCAGCTGCTGCTTGTGTAATATTCGCAATTACACGTTTGCGTGGATAGAACATGTTGTAAACGGTTGTATTAGGAGCAACAATTCTGTAGTAACCAGTACCAGCAATAACGCCAGGAGCAGTCGCTAATGTGTTAGCAAGCCTAAAGCTGGTGTCTGCCGTAACTGTATCAACAGTGAAGTCCAAGCCATCTATGTTGTCATGAGCTGTGTTGCTAATACGTACAACAGCACCATCGGCCATTGTTCCTGTATCAGCGGTGCTGTAAACAGGCTGTGTTGCATTGGTTCCAGCCGTTACCGCAACAGCACTTCCTGGAGTTCTGTCAGATGAATCTATAAGGCGCACACCATTATAGGTAGCACCGTTATAACCAATTGCGCATGTTGACATTGAAAGTGCTTGTGAAGCTGCAGCATGAAACTCGGTTACTGCATCATTTGCAGCCATTTCACGTTGCCAATGCCATGTGCAACCTGCCCACTGTGTGGAAGCAGCAATATTGGTTAGATTCCAAACATCTACCCAGTCTACATCTGATCTGAGTGGGATGATTTTGTCATTTCCGTCGGATGTAAATGCACCTTGTTGAATTATTGTGTTGTAAGCCATTATTTACTCCTTTCTTAGGATAGTGTTGTTCGTAAGTTGATGATCCACTCATCATTCAAGATGCGAGGAACTTCAGCAAACTTATATCCAACAGAAGCATTAAGTGCGAGCGGTCCGTCGTAGATAGGCGGACGATAGATGAATTGAGCAGAATATTGATCCTGTTCAATACAAGCATAAGCTTCCATACCAACACAGAAGATATTATAAATATCTTCGCCAAGATTAGAGGCAGATTCAGATACAGAACCAACTGAGGAAACCAAGAATCTAAGATTGCCAATTGCACCCCATTCAGCTCTTATCTCATTCATAGGCGATGGATACTGGTTCTTACTAATAAAACCAGAAACAGCATCTAATTCGCCAGTAAGATTTGAATTACACAATGCAAAATATGCATCGCGAATAGGAGCCGTACCGAACTTGTTCTCACCTTCAATGTTATCTGTGATTGTATATGCATCTGCAGATATAAGGGTTCGAACGACAGTGTCAACATCTGACCTTGTGATTTCAGTTGGATTGTCTCCATTTACACCGCCTGTACAGTTGATGAACGAAGCCGTCGATGCAAGCATGTCTCTTGTCAATTGGTCTTCAGTTTGCCTAAGTGAAGTACCAAGTCTTTTTGCTGCTTCATTTAAAACTGGATCTTGCGATTGGAGCGTTACTTGCTCGTTCAATTGAATATATGTTCCATAAAAAGACATTTCTGCATCGATATTTACAGCTGTTAGCTGTTGTGCTGGAGGTGTTACGCCTGTATTCCCAAGTGGGACCATAGCGGTATCCAGCGGATTGTATCTGCGCATCCTAAGCGTTGTTCCACCTTTAGCCGGCATAGTTTTTAAAACTGCAGGAATTTTGTGGATCATACTAGGAACCGGCACAGAAAGAAGCTTCATTGAAAAGCTCTGTTGAACCGGGGCTGGCAAGACACTTGTTGTTGTAATAGCCATAAGTTTTCCTTAATGGTTAAAACTAAAATATTTCACACTATACAGTGCAAAAACAACTACAAGTGAGTTGACGAGTCTCTTACGTCGTGGGTTGACGAATCCCTTACGTCCTGGCTGAGGGTGCGAAACCTCTTACGCATATTTAGTATAACTATGCGTACAAGCGATATGCAATTATTAAAAAAAGATTGCGCATGGAAAGAGGAGATAGATAAGCCAAGTTCACATGCGCAACCACGTAGAAAGGGGGGTGCCTTCCTAAAGTTTTTTAGACGCTTCTTGCATTTCTTTCAATAGCTGTCTTTTAAGCTCTGGAGTAAGTCCGTTAGCAAATGCATTCGCCATAGATAAAGGACTATCTCCTTGTTGCGGTGAAACACTATTCATTGGCCTTGGCTTGGCTACATTACCCTCAGCCCTTGCTCTGTCTTGTTGATGATTGTCTTGAACTATGAGGTTTAATTCTTTAATTCTTTTATATGCAGCAGCTCCTCTGGTATATAAGGAGGCTTGTGACAGGGCTATAGTTTCAGCTGTTTCAGGGTCCATTTCCTTTAGCTTGGCCAGATTGTCTTTGTTAACAACGCTATCGAAATCACTATAGGCCTGCTTAAGGCGAGCTTCATCGCTTATAGTAGCTTGTTGCGCTTTATAAGCCTCTAATTGTTTTTTAACCCTATCTATCTCACTTTTAAGATGCTTTCCCTCAACAAAGTCTTCGTCGCCATAATCTTGGATTTCTTCTTGATCTGGACCAGGCGTTACATTTTGCTTTTGAAGCTCTTCAACTCTGGCGGCTAGCTCTGCACGTTCTCTTTCAGCTTTCTCTTTTGCCTCGCGCAATTTTACAATATTTACTTCTGTAGAATTTTGCGTGTGTTTTTGCTCTTCAATAGGCTGTTCTTGCTCGGTGTTTATTGTTTCTTCATGTAGGTTTTCTTCCATCTCTACCTTTCTAACAGATTAGAATCTCTCTTTTCAGAATTTAGTTTTTTGGCAAGCCTTAAAAGAGATCCGTCTGCAAATTGTAATACAAATCCAAGGAGTGCGTACCTATCTGGGTCAACTGAGTTCGGATTGTTCTTCATGAAATTAACTGCAGCTGCGTCGGGAATGACCCATAAAAAGTCTAACCTGTTATCAGCTCGAACATACCTATAAACAGCTTGATCATAGTCCGGAGTAGGACATGATTGACGTGCAAAGAAATAGCCTCTTAACACATTTTGCATCAAGCGCTCTTTTTTTGTAAGACATACAACGTAAAAGTCGCCATCAAATTTTCCAAGATTAGACTTCACACACTCATGAATATTCTTCTCGTAATCTTTGAGCTGCTCTCTCATCTGATCAATAGCTGTATGCTTTGCAGGTTCTTTCTTTGATAACTCTAATGACAGCTCGCCAACATTTTTGCGTTTAACACCATCTTTTTTGTCGCACGCTTCACTTCCTCTCATTCCTCTCCTATTTCTTTGAATTCATCCTCTTTGCTAGGCGCCTTTGTCGGGCTTTCATAAACCAACGCTCAAAAAGCCTTAAAATCATACGACATATCCTAATAAACATTAAAGAAGCCCTTTCTTCTTTGCTCTCAGCAACTACATTCTGAGAATCTTCGCTATCGGGAGTCTCCTTTTCCTCTTGGATGCTATCGGTGGGCTCTGGAATATCTTTTTCTTCCATAATCACTTCTTTTTCTTTTTAAGCTTTTTTTTCTTTTTTGACAAACCGGCCTCTGAAAGAGCTATTGCTATAGCCTGCTTACGCGTTTTAACCTTTTTTTTGCTTTTACCTATATCAAGCTTTCCTTCTTTAAACTCTTCCATGACTTTTTTTACTTTTTTAAGCTTGCCTTTTTTAGTCTTAGGACAGCTTTTTTTCTTTGCCATTACTTCTTTCCCTTCTTTTTGTTCTTAGGATTAAGATCGGGATATTTAGCATAAACCTTCTTGCGAATTCCCTCAGGGTTAGGGGCATTGCGTGCATACGCTAACGCAGCAATGGCTCTTTTGCGCGTATTTATTGGATAGGAGTACTTTGAAGCGCCGCCAGCTGCTCCGGCAAACTCTTTTGGAGAAACTTTTTTGTATTCACCAACATTAGACGAGCCGGCCTTCTTCTCTAACTTTTTTTCTTTGGCTTTGGTTATTTTAACGCCTTTAGCAACAGTGACTTTCTTCTTACCAGCGATAGCCCGCTTTTTGGAGACCGTTGATTTTTTCGCCTTCGAGCCTTTCTTGATAGAGCGCTTCTGCATCTTTTCTCTCCCTTCTAGGAACAAAACGTTTACTGTTTCCAAATGAATCGGTTAAACCACCCCTTGGAGGGCCTAAAATATTTGCTGCAATCTTTTTACCAAGCCCATCTTTTCTTATATTAACTGGCATCTTATTTCCTTTAACGGTATTGGGAGTACCGTTATGGCATTCCCAATACCAGAGTAGTAATAGTAGCAATAAAGACTATCAATACTTTGTTGGAGACAACTGTTTTTTTATGTCTGATTTAGCTGCAGATATCTGCTTATCAATCCCTGTTAAACCATCATTGATATCTTCGGGAAGATAAGAGCCATCTTTAGGATAATTCTTCATGATCACATTCTGAGGCATCATTGCTTGTCCTACAGGACCGGCAATCATTCCTCCTTCTGTTGCCTCTCTCATTTTGTCGTAGTAACGCTTTTTGGCCATTTCAAGCCCTTTCCGGTAACTGACGCTTTCGCCGCCCAAAACGTATAATGGTGAAAAAGTATATATTTTATACATATAACTTCCTCTTGGGCAGCTAAGCGTCAAGGTAAAATACCTCTAACCTAACTCAGCTGTTTGCCTTGTTGATTCTTGGGCTCGTTGCATCGCATTAGCAACAGGTCCCAATGCTTCTTCTCCTTCTGAAACCTTTTCTTTTGCAGAAAGAATCCTAGACAAGGAGACTAATTTTTCTAACTGGGCAATGTCAATTGATTCTATTTCTTTTAACGCCTTTACGATATTGAGAATGCCCGTAGCCTGGTCTTTTTCAGCTTCAGCCCTTCTCTCAACAGCAAGTGCTTCGTTTTCACGTACTCGACTAAATCTTTCAACACCAAGACCCTGGTCAGCTACAGTTCTAGCCCTTGCAAGCTCAATATTAGCCTTCGTTTGCTCCATCTCCATTTCCATCTGTGACTGCTGAAGCTTCTGCGTTTGCTGAGTTTGATACTCAATTGTATCTATAAGATCTTTTTTGTTTTGAATAGTAGACGCTTCAAGTAAAGCACTATCTGGTATCTCTATTCCAGCTTCTCTTAAATGTAAAAGCTGGGCAAACTGCATCTGTCTTTGCGTTGTAGTATTTATACCCTCCTCGACGGCTGCGTCATATTTGCCAAACGCTTTGTTATAGAACTGTGCCGTAGGCTCATCTTCTATTATCTTTGCAACCTTGCCAGGGGTAAAATTAGATTGAACTACATCAAGCATCAGACTTCCAAGTAACTTCTGCGATCTGTCTAACTGATCAAACAGTATCTGCAAGGTGGTTAGGCCAGCCCCCTGACGCAACATCGAAAGGATTCCCGCCTTATCATCCGTAGCTGATCCCAACAGCTCTTCATTAACACCAGATATTTCCTGAATCTCTCGACCAAGAATCTCTGATAACTGAATCATTGAAGGAGGAATCTGAGGAGGTAGAATTTGCTCAACATCTGTCATCTGAGCATCTTGCTTTAAAGCAAGACCTCTTCCCTGACCAGAGAGAAAGACATCCTTAGGGTTGACTAGAGAATCGATCTTATATTTAAATCCGGAGTTGATTTGACTTTCAAGGATGTCTAACTCAATAACTTTTCTTCGATTATATAGATACTGGGAATCGCGGAGGCCCCGGACGACTCCCTGTATCCTCCATGGGTAATCTGACATTTGAGGATTATAATACCCAAAAACAGGAACAAATGGATATCTATCAGTCCCAATCGGATTAGGGCCGTCATACATAACTTTACCCTGAACCACTACAGCCATCTTAACGGTTGGTATCTCACACTCAGTAACCGTGACTTGCGGATAAAATCTTAAATATTCTTTTAACTTTTCTTTATCAGGACTCGTCCATTCCATTGTCTCACCAGTAACGGTATCTATCAGCATCTTCTGTTTTCTATAATCTCTGTAATAGAACTCGTCATACATAAGCAAATTCTTTGTACCAACATTAAAGCTTTCTGGCATATAGTTGAATTTGCCATCACGATCGTCCTTAGCGGGAAGAGACATAATTAAATCTTTATGATCTGGAAGAAGAGACATAACGTCCCTACGCGTTAAATATGAACGCTTCCAGATGGCGTTGCAATCAGAAAGATCTTTCTTCCTAAAAAAGGGATCAATCAAGAACGCATTGTGAGCACAATTGTCTACTTTTATAGAACCAGAAACAGGGTCCGCTCTGTAATCAACCCAAAGCTGTAATAGATTCATCCCCGTAACCAAAGAACCATGAAACGCTTCGGAAATAGTTTCCAAAACACCCTCACGTTGATTGATCCACATAAGTATTTTAGAAAATTGATCTGACGTTTCTGAATCGCCGTTCTCAACTGGCGTAACAATTGTCGACTTTCTATTCTGTCGTTGCCAGCCTGAAATCATATTAACAACGCGACGTATCCTGTTGAAATTAAATTGCTTGCGACGATTATGTGGAATAAGTCCATACATGTCCGTCCACAGCGATTGGTCGCCTGCCTCAAATCTTGTATCAATATCTGCTTCTTCCCAAAAGGACTGGTTAATCGTGATGCTGTCTTTGTAGAAGGTAGACATTCTAGCGAGAAGAGAATTATCGTTTTCCTCATAGAACTGAGGGCCTAATTCGGGAAAGAGCATCTTTCTACTTCCTTTGTAATAGGTTACTCATACCTTTCAATAATACACAACCACACAATCATTTGTACATGAATTGAATATTAGAATTAGATAAATTCATTTCCCTCAGAAGGCTCAATCTCCCGGGAGCCCTTAAAGGGGTCTTCTCCTTCCTCAATATAAAAGGGCTCAATTCCTCGAAATTTGTACCATAAAACAACCAAATTTGATTCCACAACATTTATGATCTTTTTAGTTGCGCTAATCAATACTTCTTTTTCTCTAGGAGTACTAATTATCAATGTTGCAACAAAAGCTATCGCACACAAGAATCCAAGAAGCGAGCCCAATTTCACTTATTTACTTTCTGCGCGTTTAACAATGGTTTTATCTTGAGCTACAGGTTCATCTGTTGTAGGAACCTGGGGAAGAGACATTTCTTCTGAAGTATTTTCAACGTGAATATGTCGACGGTGACGCCTTGGGTTAAAACTTTTGAATATTGCACCCACACAAAGGGCAACAGTTTTTAGGCCGCTCATTACACCCGTCGCGGCCCCTGACGCAGTTTTTTTTAAACAAGAAACCATAAAAGCTGTACTTACTATACAGAACAAAACGGCAGCAAATTTCTTTCTTTGCATAATACACTCCTAGAACCTTTTATTAGACCTAAAAAACGCCGGGATTGACGAATCAACCCCATACACAGCCTCATTTCGCATCTTCTCAAGTTCTTCTGACGACAGGCCATCACGCGTCTTTGGAAGCGATATACACATGTATCTCATGCAGTCCGCAGCATGACTATGTTTATCATGAAGCGGAACATCTTTGTAAACCTGCCTTTTTGAGTCATATTCTTGCCTGTAATTCTCCAATGATCTAATAAGTGTGGCACACCGTTCCTCATCAATCCATATTTTACTAAAAGCAGAACGCACAGATTCTATACCATCCATGATAGAAATATTGGGCGCTACAGTGAATTTAATACCAAGCTGTTTTGCCTTTTCTATTCTAGTCATCCCAGAGCCAAATTCTTTTACCTTAATATCATGTGGAGCTATGTGGGTACCATACGTATAAGGCTTTGATAATACATAGCCAACATAATGCTCAAGACCCTCTTTATTCTTCTCGTAATAATCAATTATGCGAACAGTTTGACCTATAGTCTGAAAAAAGATTATTGAGGTTGAGTCCCTTACCCCTATATCCCACGCAGTATGCACCTTAAATCCAGCTTCCCAAGGCACAATGCTTAGCTGGTTGTTCAAACGCATTCTATCTATGTACTTACAGTAATACGAGCCTTCGACACCAGCATCAAAACTAACGTAATATTCTTGCTGAACAAGATCAGGGGACATTAGCCCTTCAGATATTTCTCTGTCTATCTCAGCTGGATCTATGTGCCGTGTTTCGTTTAGACCCAGCTTGCATGTCCACCAGTCAGGCGAATTCAATGCAAGCTGGTATAAATCCCAGAAATGATTGCGTCCTCTGGGTGTAGATTGAAATATTGCCCATCCCTTATTAGCTGCAAGAATTGGAGACATCAGGGCGTAAATCCTTGGATTTTGTAGCGCATATTCCGAGAATACTACGCCCTGGGGGTTAGTACCTACTATTCTATCAGGATTGTCAGAACCGATTATTTGAATAATTGAACCATTAGTAAGCGTAACTTTCATCTCCTGAGAGTTTAAGCCATCAATAAGCTGGTAGGGTATATAATCCAAAAAACGGATGCCTGATATAGTTACAGACGACCACAGTATTTTCTTGCCCTGAGCATATGTGGGATATACGACGTAATATACTCCTGGCCTTGTGGCAGCCTCCCTAATTACTATGTTCCACGTACACAGATCTTTTCCAGCACGCCTACACATAACAATTACTAGCCTTCTAAACTTATCTTCAAAAAAGGCCTTAAAAATAGGACGCTGATAATCTCTAGGCCTAAACTTATTAAGAGCAATTTTTACTTCTACGGGGTGATCCATCTTAAAGTTTTTCTATCTCTTTCTTCCATCCCTCATAAGAATGCCCAGACGAACTCTCCAAAAAGATTTCATAACTACTAAGCTCGTCAGTTACCTCTTGAGCAGTCTTGCGGTCGCATCTCGAGGCTAGCTTGGGAAACTCTAATGCATGGTCAAGTCCAGCCATGCTAATAATAAGACATTCCTTCATAGCCTCCCTAGATTCTTCATCCTCCTGATTTGCATAGGCAGCCTTAAAAAACGCAGTGCTTTTCATTCCTTTTAATTCATCGTCTACGTCGTCTAAATAATCAAAAAGCCACTGAATATCTTCAAAGTTATTAATCGAATCGTATATCTGCTTAGCTCGTTCAAAATCTTTAATTATTCGTGCCATTATTTATCCTCTTTAACCGTTACCTACTTTCTTTGGTGCTTTTTTCATGTCGCGCCTTTTTTTTGGCCTTCCAACCTTCTTCTTAGCCTTCCCACTGCTTTCGCCAAGCTTTCTTACCTCATCCATGACCATAGAAGAAGTTCCCTTAAGTTCGTCTATAGAAATATTTAAAGCGTCTACGCGATATAGCTTGTTATCTAAGACGTCTATTCTGTCCTGAAGATTAGACATCATATTACGCATGTGCTGCTGCTTCTTTTCTGATGCCTGGAGAAGGTCGTCTCTTTCTTCTATCTGAGCACGTAGCTCACGATGAAGCCTTTCCTGCTTGCGATTAAACCTAAGTTTTCCAAAAACACGTGAAAGCGTATATATAAACACAGATATCATTGAAAGCGCTGCAAACGCTACTATCGCATAAAACACTATCCACTGTAGATCTACGTACGATTTTAATGCATCCGCTCCCCTATGCCCCGCTGCCAACAGTGAACTAAAGTTGTCCATTATTCTCCTTAAGCCTCGTTGTATTCTTCTTCTATTTCCTCAAGTTCCTTGAGTCTTTCTTCGAAGATATCAGCTACTCTGTTAGCTATATCTTCAGGAACGCGCTCATATTCTCTTAACTTGTTTATATCAAAAACGCTTTTTACAAACTGTGCGTCATCTAGATTTATGAGCTTTAAAGCTAAGTAGTCCATACGCCTTATGGCGTCCTCTACTCCGTCTCTCCTTTTAGCCATAGATCATCCTCTATTTTTGCCGCTTGCGCATCAATTATTTCATTTCCTATAGAATCAGTTTGTTGCTGTAGCATATTTATGTTGATTCGATTAAGTGAGTCCCTAAGTTCTTTAAACTCTTCCTTGTGCAATACCATTATGGATTTTTTGATCGCAACGTTATCACGCTCAATTTTGTCTAATCTTTTACAAAGCTTCCAGAAAACGTAAATACCTATCTTGAACTGTGCTGCGAGAAGTAACACAATTAGCCCGTCTATATCCAACTATTTTTCCTTGTGCTTTTCCTCAAGTACTTTTTTATTGTACTGGGTAAGCTGCTCAAAGGCTGCGTCAGTGGTGCGCTGTACGTCTTTGCGAAGTTCGTCGGTCTCTTTCTTTGCGGCTTTTCTAACCTCACGCGCCATATGTTTCCTAAACACTTCACGTTGATTGGCTATCTCCTCCAGCGCTTCTTCGCGTTTCGCCAACGAATTTCTCCTGATGGATCTGATGTACATCACCGATAAGGCAATTATCGTTCCAAGGATTACGCAGGCCATAACACCCTGGAATATATACGAGATTATCATCTGAAAGCGCTTAAGGTCAAAGTAATACCTTGCTACGTCAGCACTAACGTTACCAATGTCAAAACTAAAACCCCTATCAAGACCTTCAACGAACTTTTCAGCTAACTTTTCTTTCATGTATTTTCCTCATGTTTTAAGCTTTGAACGCTCTCTCTTGCTATGCGTTCTTCTTCTTTTTTCTCGTTCATTACTTCAACAAAGATTCTATCCAGTGTCCCATTTATCCCAGCAAGCGAACATGATATTCTTTCAAGTGCTTCTTGGATGTAGGTTAAAACGTCCTCTTTGTCTTCATTCATTTTACTCTCTCATTTTTCCTATTAACAGACATAACAAAACTGCAGAGTTGATAGTAGTTAGTATTAAAACAATTACGTCTATGTTCATTTTGGTTGCTCCTTGTTGTTAGTTTTATCGCTAAAGTCTTCTACTGCTATTACGTATTTGATATCTGGATTAACTTTTTCTAAGGCCTTCGCTTTAATTTCAGCGCGTTTTTTCTCTAGATCCATCCATGACTCATCGTACTTAGGCATTTGTGACATAACGATAGAGGGATTAAGCTTATTTAAAAGGCCTCCTATTTCTCTGCGGTTACCTATTAACTCTCTGGCGCATTTAGCCGCGTTTTTTAATACGGGGTATTTATCCATAAAATAGTAGAAGGTTGACGATGCGATACCTTTTTCGAGATAAAACTGTGATAGCTTTAAAGCTTTTTCGTTATTTGCAGCCCATTTTACAAGGTCTTTAGACATCTCTTCAATAATTCTGGGAGATATTATATCCTGTCTATGGGTGTAGAAATTGACGTAATATTTTTCCTTCCATCCTACTTCGCTGGCCAAATGTGGCGTGTTATTATCAATAGTTTGGCTCATTTTTCTCCTTTTTATCTGGAAGCGCACTCGATGGCTTTTTTGGTGAATCTCATCTTAAAGGCCTCAAAGTTCTGGCGGGCGCCTTCTTCTCCTAACAGACGAGATAAGTTTGCCATGGCGGCAGCAAATCCGTCAATTTTCTCGGGTTCGTGATATCGCTTTACCTCTTTTTCGTAGTCGTAATTGTAGTCTGGTTTAACCCATTGTTTGTAAGCTTGGTGCACTGTTTGTCCCTTTATATTTATCTTCTTGGAGTTAAGGGGGTTCTTTTCTGCAGTAGAGAAGTTATATCTCTCAAAAAGAGAGTAGTCTAGCTTGAGGTTTTGTTCTTGAGTGGCTTTATGGGCAAGTTCATGTAAATAAGCAAATGGGTTCTTGATCTCTACACCCCTTTTTAGGGAATGTATTAGTTTGTCATGAGCAATACGTAACGAAGTGTCGGGAAATATCGATAGGTTAGCTTTCCCGTATCGAGACAGGTCTAGAGTTTGACAGATTTCTTCTATAGCTTTCACTCTGTAGCTTATTTCTTCCTTCGTCATCACGTGCCTTTTGTTTGGACGGAATCCTGGTGGGCAATATCGTGCTGATTGTCGAGATTGAGTAAGAAAGTTACTTTTTTGTCGAGAGTCTCTCTTACTATTGTAAGTCAAGTAACTACATGGACATGATTTTCTACTATTACTTAACTTACTACTAACTAAATAATTCAATTGTGTCAGATCGTTGCGTAAGTAGTTCCAGGCGCTTGTTATGAACGATCCTATTTTGGTTATAACACGCCTGAGCCTTAAAAGTGAAGTCAACTTGTAGATACAAGGCTGCCAGTGGCGATATATAGTACGTACCAACCCCCATGCACGCAGCCTGCCAATAGACGCATTAACCTCCTGTCGAGTATAGCCGGTAGCAACCGCTATCGTTGTTTGTGACTGGTAAATATGTGTGTACTTTTGAGAGAGATATACTAGCCGGTTTAACACGGCTCGATCGATTGGTCGCATAAAATCACGCACGAACTTACGTGGGTTAAACCTAAAAATAGAAAGGGGTGATGGAAGCGACCAGGTATCAGAAGACGTCTTTCTATTGCAAACAGTTTTTTTTGCTGAATAAAAAAGCTTTTTTTGCTTCCATGCTTGACTTATGTATGATTTTTTATATCTTAGATCTAGTATGTTTTGCATGATAACACTAACGTACTAAAAAAACCCAAAGAATGAAAGTTCCTTGGGTTTTTTCTTTTACAAGCGTTCACATTAACAGAATACAACAGGTTTTTTCTGTTTGCCGCTTGACTTATGTATGATTTTTTATATCTTAAGAGAGTGTTCTTTTTCATGGTAAAAAAATGATACACTAAATCCCGGCAGATGAAAATCTTTCCGGGATTTTTTTTTGCACTTCCACAAAATTATCCCTAAATTAACACCTGAGATTATAAAGACGGCCTCTTTATGATCTTGTGTGAACCCAGGATGGCTTTTTATTTGTTTTAAGTTGCACTTTAGCATTTTTGGACGTCCTGGGTACTCTTTTTCTCGAAAAATTGCCGCATGTCCATTGTGTATATTTAAACCAACAATCTACCACACAATATGTTTAAGTAGTCGACATGCGGCTCCCACAGCAACAATCCAAGAACTCTTGACCATAAGCCGCTTTTACAGTAAACTGTTTTATAGATATCTAGAGAGGTTAAACCATGAAACAAGTAAAACTAACCGTTATGGTGCCAAAAGAGATACATGAAAAGATTAAGTTCCTGGCCCTGTTATATGACATGAAGATGCGAGAGATCATCATAGACGCAATAAGCACCTATGCTGAAATTCCTAGCGAAAAAGACGAAATCAAAAAGCTTAGACACCAAATGTACAGAATTAAATACGATTCATACGAGGACGAATGATGGAAGAAAATACACATAATTTCACCGAAGAGCGTTTAAATGAAATAACGCTCCTTCAGAAATTCGCTAGGCAAGTTGCCAAGAAGGAGTTCTTCTACAACATTATGTCCTCACAAGTCAATGAACTAGTAAAAGCCATGGCAGAATTCAAAAAATCAATGCCAGAAATGAAAACAGATAAGGCCGCTGGCGGTAGATACAAATACCAGTCTCTACCGGCTCTCCTTAGTGCAATATCACCAGTGTTAGCTAAACAAGGTCTGTCGTGTATGCAGCCTGTTCACACGATAGCTGACAAAACATATGTAATTACTCTTATATTGCACTCCAGCGGCCAATATCTTAGATCCGTAACTGCCGTTCCTGAAAAATACACCATGATAGGCAAACTAGTTAACACCAACGAAAACCTACAAGCGATGGGAGGAGCACTCACCTACACAAAAAGACACGCACTTAAATCAATGCTAGGGATAGACGCAGACGAAGATACCGATGGCAACAGCCAATACACAAGGAACTAGAGTGAAGAAAATATTAATAGCATGCACAGCTATGTTTTTAGCCTGTAACGCATACTGCATGGAAGATGAAGAAACACACGTTACACCAGTAGGACGTGTGCTAAGGGTCGAAATACGTCGCTTTGTGCGAACAGAAGATGGAATCATCGTTGTCGTAGACGTACCCGCAGAATTAGAAGACTTAATTATTCCGGTACCACCATCATCTCCTGTTACAACCGACGAAGATTTAGATCTACTAGACGTAGAAGACTACTCTTCTGATGAAGAAGAATTAATACGAAAGGCAGACGCTAGACCAGCGGCTTAAAAAAATGTAGCCCGTGGGGGGCGAGCGTATTTAATATAATTGTTCTAATTAGGGAAGGGACAAAACATGAAGAAGATACTATTACTAACAACATTATGCATGATATCAGCAATAGGATATGGGATGGACGAAGATAGGCGCAGAGACGAAGAAAGACTTAGACGATTGCGAGAAGAAAGAGTTCTACGCCAAAGAGAGGACGAAGAACAAAGAGCTCTTCTCGCCTCCTTGGACGAACACCTCAGAAGACGTCGGACAGACGAAAGCCCAGAAGCCTCAGCTGCAGAACCTTTTGATGTCGGAATGGAAAGATTTGATCGACTAGAAGCTGCAACAGACCACGCTTATACAGAATTTCTAGATCACAGCTTTACCGACGAACAAATTGAAGATGAACGCGAGTACGGCCGATTCTTAGCATTCCTTAGGATATCAGGCGACGAAATCGATACTAGAATTATACGCGTAAACGCAGGAGACACTATACCACCAAGATTTATGCACCTAGATCGCCTCAGAGAAGGCGATCTTCCAGATACACCAAGCGTCAGAATACAATGGGCAAGAATTGGCCGAATTAGCGCAGAAGAAGCCGAGCGAAGAGCCGAAGAAGACAGAACAGATGAAATGTCACCAGACACAGACATCCCAGAAACTTTTATACCAAACCCTGACGCCGATACATACTATGAATACGGACTACATTACCAATATGTATCATCAGATTCTTCAGATTCTTCAAGTGATGGCGAATTTTTAATTAGCGACTATTCAAGCGATAGTACCTCATCAACAATAGAAACTGATGAGTTTTTTGATATGCCATCTCTAGAACTAGACATAGACGACGATGATGACCTTATTACATTTGCTGAAGTAGAAGACGATGGAGCTTACATTGGCGACTACGAATTTCCAGCCTACGACATAGGGCCAGTAGAATTCGCAATGCCAGCAGCATAAACAAAACTTATGCGCCATATGTAATCATTTGTATTATATATAAGTGGTAATACGTGCCTATGGCGCATAACAAAAAACAATAAAGGAGAAGCGTGGACGAAAATAAAGAAACATTCTCAGATCAACTAGCCCATTTTGAGGAGCTAGAAAAACATATAAACAAAAAAGTAGTCGTGCACATCAAAGAGAAAGCTAGCGAACCATACGAATCAGAAAAAACAGACCAAATATGCGCAGCCCTAGCCAAAGCTCAAGGCGAATTTCCACCAATAACGACCAACAGAGCCAACAACTTCCTATTCAACCAATACTCAGACCTAGATATAATCATGCGAACCATACGCAAGGCCCTAGCCGACAACGGCCTATCCGTAACCCAACAAACAAAAATAGAAAACGAAAAGACTATCCTTGTCACTACATTAAGACACAAGTCATCACAGTTCATAGAAACAAGATCTAGAATAATCCCATCAAAGAACGATATACAATCTTACGCCTCCGCCATAAAAGCAATGAAACGACACGATATAATGTCTCTTCTAAATGTAACCATAGTAGACGACCTAGACGACGACGATGGCGAACACGACATGAAAACAGTTAGAAAGGAGCGCAACGCCGGCCTAGGAATAAACACGCGATACAAGGCAAAAGAGGAGTCATTTGAGCCCGTTACACAACACCAAGCTAACGAACTACAATACATGCTTAGTAATTACCCAGATATAGCAGAACAAATACTCGAAACACTTAAAGTGCAAACACTAGCCGATATACCACGATCTAAATACGAAGCAGTACGCGAACAGGCACAAAAGATAATAAACGCCAGAGAAGGCAAAAATAAACTATAACATTTTCTCCTGAAAAAACACCGTCCCAGCTTATTCGAACCAACCGGGACGGCGCCAAAAGGAGATGAGAAGAATTTCTATCTGCTGTAATCGTAAGATGCTCCAGCCCTCAGGACTACCGCAACTCCAGACTTGGATCCAGTAGCAATGTGTCCAGCTCCATCAAAATAATTATCTAATGTCCACGACAGACCGTTGTACGAATAGATAAAATCGTCCGAACCAACACAAGTAAATACCCCTTTAGTTGAATCCCAATAAACATTAGTTATATCCTGTGCAGCACTGAAACCAGATCGTCTCTGAGTCCACGTTATACCGTCAGGAGATGTTGAAAGCCTTGCATCACTTCCAACAGCAACAAATAAATTTAACGTTGAAGAATAAGCAACTGACAACACATTTATAGCCTGACCGGTTTCCGTTACATCAAATCCAGTACTTGCTACCGGCACCTGAGTCCACGCTCCAGCCGGATCAGTTGCCCTATAATAAATCTTTCCTGTATTACCAACTGTTACCCACGTTCCATTTCCAAAAACTGCATCATTCAGTTGTGTTCCGCTTATGTTCTGGACAGTCCATGTACCCGTTGTGGGATCAGTTGCATAATAAACTGCCCACGTGCCACCGGCATTTATTTCACCAAACAATCCCCAATAAGTTCCATCAAAATAAACTGCATTTAGACCTGTAGGATAAAGACCACCTCCAGGATTAACCACCGTACTAGTCCAGGCAGCAGTAGGGTCTGTAGAGTAATGCAATGAGTGAGATGGCGCTCCAGGAGTTGTTGCTATAACTGCAACATTATAACCATCTGACCCACAATGAATGTCCGAAAATGCCGTACCGGCTGCGCCAGAGGCTCTTTCTGTCCAAGAGCTTTCGATACCAGTAGCCGAAGTCGCTATCTTTGAGGTTCCACCAGTATTATCTGTAACCACAACAAACTGAGTAGCTCCATAATTATCAATTGCTACAGGAAGTTGGCCGGCAGCAAAAACACCTGTAAAACTCGATCCAACAAATAGATACGGAGACCCAAGCCCAGCAATAGATTCTAAATTAAGAGTATTGGCGCCTTCTGTTATCTGAACTGTTCCAGAAGTAGACGTTACACTTGCCCACGCACCAGGCGCT
>Ga0180431_10001154_pt1 | contig 37067 bp, 28 predicted proteins | sample SS_ome_11_FD_132459 | JGI IMG/M metagenome (GOLD analysis project Ga0180431, IMG submission 132459) | Hypersaline lake sediment archaeal communities from the Salton Sea, California, USA - SS_1_MS_1 metaG | ecosystem: Environmental > Aquatic > Non-marine Saline and Alkaline > Hypersaline >... | reverse complement strand
GGAATTGCAGACCGAAATCACTGTAGGGGAACGGCCTCTGTGCCGTTCCTTTTGGGCAACGATCCATCTGCGGAACGCCACAGAGGGCGTTCCCTACAGGGTCGAATTCCCGGACGGCCTCAAGTAATTGAGAGTTGAGAGTTGAAAAGGGGTGGTGAAAAGCCTGGTATTGTGGGCCTTTTCTATCCACTATCCACCATCCACTACCCACTTACCCACCATCCACTGCCCGCCGCCATGGATTCATCGAACCAACTCCTCCTCCCGATAAGCATCGTGCTGTTGCTGGGCATTTGGGCGTGTGGGTTGGTGTGGTCCGTAGTGGTGGTTCGGCTGGTGCGGGGGGCGCCGGTGGTGCGTTACGAACCGCGCCGGCCGGTGCCGTGGTTTGGCATCGACTTGTTTGCGGTAGCGCTCTTGGCGATTGCCGTGCCGGTTCTGACGGCGGCCGCCGGCCGAAAGTGTTTTGGGATAGAAGACGGCGTACCGGCGGCGGTTGACGAAGGGGCGCCCGACACCGGGCACCCGATCGGCCGGTTGCTGATGGGGGATCAGGGCGGTTGGGTTTTTGCCCTGTGCGCGCTTGCCGCGGTGGTCGTAGCCCCGCTCGTCGAAGAGTTCCTGTTCCGGCTGGTTTTCCAGGGCTGGCTGGAGGCGGTCGAGCGCGGGCGGCGACCGCGGACGTCCGGTCGCCGGGCCACAGCGGTTCCGCCCGGGCCGCCTGCGGAGCCGGTCGATCCGGCCAACCCGTACGTTTCGCCGGCGGGCGAGGTCGCCGCCGAGGCGCCGCGGGGTTTCGCGCACGCGGTCAGGACCCGCCGCAGGGTGTTGCCGATCGGCGTCCTGCCCATCTTCATTAGTTCCTTGTTGTTCGCCGCGTTGCACTTTCGTCCTTCCGAACCGGCCCAGCCGCTCGAACAACTGGTGTTTTTGCTCGTCATGTGGCAGGTGTCGAGCCTACTCGTCTTCATATTGGCAGCGGGGCTGTTGCGATTCCGTTCGGGCGCGACCCTGAAGGATTTCGGGATCGTGCCCGGCAAGCTGCTCCCGGATGTCCGGCTCGGTTTGGTCGCGTATGTTGCGGTCTGCCCGCCGGTCTATCTCTTGATGTTTCTCGTGAAGAGCGTTGCCCCGGAGACCTGGGTGGTCGATCCTTTCCCGCTGTTTTTCTTTGCGATTGCCCTGGGGTTCTTGTATTTCCGCACGCACCGGATTGTCCCGAGCATTGTGACTCACGCGGCGTTCAACGGCACGACGGTTTTTTTGGCATGGCTGGCGACGGGTTGAGAGTTGAGAGTTGAGAGCCCGAAGTGAAAAGCCCCCGCACTGCGTGCGGGGGTTCGCACGCTCGACCCTGGACTCTCAACTCCGGACTCTGGACTCTCCCCCCACTCTCCGCTATAATCCGGGCTGACGGTACTTGAAAACACGAAGCAAATCGAGGAGACGAACCATGGCGACGGGATTCGGCATTATCGGCTGCGGGATGATCGCGGATTTTCATGCCAAGGCGATCGGGGACATCCGCGGGGCGAAAGTCGTGGCCGGGTTCGACACCGTGCCGGCGGCCGCCGACCGGTTCGCCGTATCGACCGGCTGCAGGGCCTACCGCAACCTGCGAAAGTTCCTGGCCGATCCCGAAATCGACGTGGTCACCATCGGGACCCCCAGCGGGGCCCACATGGAGCCAGCGGTGGCCGCCGCCCGGGCGGGAAAGCACGTCATCGTCGAGAAACCGCTCGAGGTTACGCTGCGCCGCTGCGACAAGATCATCGAAGAGTGTGACAAGGCCGGCGTTACACTCTCGTCGATCTTCCCCTCGCGGTTCCACGGCCCGAGCCGGGAGATCAAACGGGCAATCGACCGGGGCCGTTTCGGACGCCTGACCGTTGGCGATGCCATTGTCAAGTGGTATCGCACCCAAGAGTATTACGACTCCGGGGCGTGGCGCGGCACCTGGAAACTCGACGGCGGCGGGGCACTGATGAACCAGGCCATCCACAGCGTCGATCTGCTCGCGTGGCTGATGGGCCCGGTCGCCGAAATCCGCGCACGGACGGCCATGCTCGCCCACAAGCGGATCGAGGTCGAGGACGTCGCCATGGCCACGCTGGAATTCGAGAACGGGGCCCTGGGGATCATCGAGGCCAGCACGGCCGTCTATCCCGGATATCTCAAGCGGATCGAAATCCACGGAACCGCCGGCTCGGCCGTCATGGAAGAAGAGGACATCATCAAGTGGGACTTCGCCAAGAAGCAGAAGCACGACGAGGCAATCCACGCCAAGATGGCCGAGCAGGTAAGCGGCGGCGGCGGAGCGGCCGACCCCGCCGCCATCGGCCACCACGGCCACGCCCGCCAGTTCCAGGACGTCTTGAAGGCAATCAAGAAAGGGACCCCCCCGGCGATCGACGGCCCCGAAGGCCGCCGCTCGGTCGAGATCATCCTGGGCATCTACAAGTCGGCCGAGACGGGCCGCGCCGTCAAGCTCCCGCTGGCCAAAGATCCGGTGCTGAAGGCCCGAAAGACCGGCGTCGGGCGGTAGAGGGAAAAGAGTTACTAATTCTTCTTGCAACGATAAGGCAGACGCAATGGGAAGTGAAATGTGTCAACGCGCAACGACAGCATATCACGAGGCTGGCCATGCGGTAATAGCGGATTATTACCGAGTTTGGACGGACGGAATAAGGATGGAACGGGATGAAATAGACAGCTCGTGGAACGGTGCGCTTCGTATCGATCGTGCGTTGGCGAATCCCGAGGTCAGCATCCCGATAGGAATTGCCGGCCCCCTTGCCGAAGCAAAGTTCATGGCAACTTGCCGAATGAACGATGATGTCAAATTCGCGATTCGCGATAACATGTCGTCATTGGCGTCCGATATTGTTGCTTGGAATGACCGGGATGAGATAGAACATCAAGTGTCATTTGTGTCTGACAAGAGCGAGGAGAAGTTTGCCGTCAATTTTTCTGACGACATTGCTCGTTTGAAGAAGAGCAGGGTCCCTCTTTATACGGGAACCCTGATCACAGCATTTTTTGACGTCAGAAAACTGTTTGACGACAACACCCACTGGAAGCTGGTAAAAGTTCTAGCGAATCACCTCGTAACGCAACCAGCACGACGCGTGCAGCAAGTGTCAATATGCGGAAAGACGCTGGCGATGTTCTTGGAAATGGAGAAGCAGAAACTTTCGAAAGAAGAATAACGCGGGAGTGTTCGAAGTAACGGAGGGAGAATACGTAGCCCCCAATTGCGGCCATCGTTTAGGTTTTGCACCGCCCCCTTATCCCAAACGCGGTCTCGTGGCCAGAAAACTGACGCAAGCCGAATTTCGGCAACGATGCGAGGAACGAGGATGGATTCCCAAAGGAAGGTACGTAGATAGCAAGACTCCAGTGCCAATGAAGTGCCCGATGTGCGGTAGGGTCAAACCGGTAAGACCGAACTCCGTTTTCACTGGGAGGAGCAAATCTTGCGGATGCTACCAGAGACAGAGGGCTAGCCAGTGCCGACGATTGCCAATAGATGAAGTCCGCAAGCGCTTCGTTGCCAAAGGGTTCCCACCCCCAACAAATTACCAGGGCAACGACAAACCTGTGGACACAATATGCCCGCGGTGCGGCACACCGTTCAAGGCGATTCCGTGGTGTATCTTTTCCGGCCATACCAAATCATGCGGATGCCTTAACCGAGAACAACTTGGGGAGAGACGCCGCGAAGACATCACGGGGATGCGCAACGGTCGTCTATTGGCAGTCAAACCTACCGAAGCAAGAAGGCATGACAAGGTGGTGTGGGAGTGTATGTGCGATTGTGGAAGGACTGTCTTGCGGACCGTTTCCCAGTTCAAAGCGTACAAATCCTGTGGTTGTCTGCTCAAGAGAACTGGCCGCGAAAGCCCCCTTTGGAAAGGTTTTGGGGGCATTTCCGGTGCTTTCTGGGCAGGTATCCGAGTCAGTGCGAGAAAACGCAAAATCCCAATGAAAATATCCATTGAAGAATGCTGGGAATTATTCTTGAAGCAAAACCAAAAGTGCGATCTTTCGGGGGTTCAATTGCGTTTTGGAATCCGCCAAAAGGACGAGACCACAGCCAGTCTGGATAGAATAGACAGTCGAGGTCGTAAACCCTACATTCTTGGAAACGTGCAGTGGGTTCACAAAACTGTCAACAAGCTCAAGCAAAATCTCGATCAAGAGAGGTTTAAGTACCTATGTGAATTGGTCGCGACGCCCATTTCCTCGGAGGAAGCCGCTCCGTCTTGTCTTGTTGGCAAGAAGCACGGGAATTTCAAAGGTTGTGGAAATATCGGTCTAAGCTACTGGCATAACCTGCAAAACGCAGAATGCGCCGGGCGCAAGTTCGTCCTTCCGGATGAATTGATCGAAACGGCTTGGCAGATTTTCGTAGAGCAATGTGGCAGGTGCGCGTTGACCGGCTTGCCCCTCGATTTTGACAAGTTTATCGGTAGTAAGAAACGCCACAAGTATTATTTGGGTTCCGCGTCTATTGACAGGATCGATAGCAGTAAGGGGTATTCTGCCCATAACATTCAATGGGTACACAAGGACATCAACAGGATGAAAGGGGACGTTGAGGAAACCGACTTGCGAAAGTGGTGTAAGCTCATTGCCAACTACTTAACTTAGCACTAGAAAGAAGTCCAAAGCCTCATGACTGGTCGAGATTCTGATCCCGTACCACATCAACCTTTTTGAATGATCTTGTAGCCAGCTTCTTTCAAAGCGCCTTCACACCTGTCTTGCGCTTGTGAGTAATCGCCAAGAAGGTCGCCGGGGACCTGCCTGATATCAACGGCCATTTCGTCGTAAACACGCACTTCTATAATCCCTCGAACTTCCTGTATGTTGGGGGTCTCGTACTGCTTGGAGAAATCGTCCCCTTTCCAACCAACCTGTATTTCGACAAACGGCGTGTCTTCCGGAAAGTATTTCGCTTTCCGGTCCAGGCTTGTCTCGTTGATCTTCTTATATCTGAAAAGCACTACGCACCGCTTCTTATCCTCCTCAGTCGATTTGTGTTCAGCCATACTGGTACTCACTGTCAGAGGAGAGTCTACGTGAATTAGACACGATTCCGAGCCCCAACAGGCGGGTATTGTAATGGTTAGCAGACCCAGTGTAAATCATAACCTAGAAAGTAGTTCCTGAAACTCCCTGAGCCTGTCGGAAGCGAAAATATGAACAGCCTTTGAAGTGCCAATTTGGCAGTTCAAGTTTGCCGGGATTCCCTGCTAAGAGCGTAAACGACCGGAGGGGCTCCATTATTTTGCGCAACCCTCTAAAGTGGGGTGCTGTTCGTACAAGAACGCCCCAGGAAACCCCATTTTCAGCCTTTTCAGAAGATTTGTCGCATCTCCGTCCCGGCTTGCCATAAGGGAAGTAGAAGCGAACGCACAACCATCTTTCTGAAAGGGAAAACCAATGAAAAGCCTGACCCTCCCCCTGACAATCGTTTTGATCGCCGCCATGTTCCTCGCCTTTGCAGCACCGCTGGCAACCGCCGGAGAACTCAACCCCACCACCAAGACGTTCACCAAGTGGGGCACCAGTTGGGACGCGGCCAGGTGCAAGGCCCTCCAAACGGCCGACTACTATTACAACGGAATCCCCTACAAGGTCACGGATGAGACGAAGGAATGGGACCCGAATCACCACCCCGCCAACGAGCAATACAAGATCACGATCTGGACCATGCCTTGCTTCTGATTCAAGAAGCGGGCAAGACCCCCCAACCGCCTGGCGAGGCCCCACGTTTCGCCGGGCGGTTTGCATTTTCTTGGGAGTCATTCCAGCATCCCGGCTGCTAGCAGCAGGGATGCTTGCCCGCACCGGTGGCCGCCAGTCTGCGCTGCCACCAGATCCAGATGCAAAGGATCAGCCCGCCGAGAATGCCCGTGCCGTATGATGTGAGATGGGCAGCGGCGACGGCGACGAAGGCGCCGTGCTTTGCTGGCGGAATGCGCGACGCCATCGGTTCGAACGGCACGATGCAGCCGGACCCTGCCAAGAGATACCCGGCGACGCCGGCCAGCAGTGCCGTGCAGGCCATCGCGGCAAACAGCAGCCCCAACGGCCGGATCAGTTGCCCGGCTCGAAGCTTCGGGGCCCTGCCGAATTGCGCCAAAGCCGCCGCCGGAATGCCCAGCACAAAACCTACCCACCATGTTCCAAGGATTCCCCAGCCCAGCGCCAGCAGCGTCGGCGAGTCAGTCGCGAAAACCGGCGGATGCGCGATCGTGAAATACGCCACGCACACCCGCGCGGTTACCTGGTCGTGCAAAATGCCGTACACCACCGCCGCCAAGACGGCCAGTACGATGATCTTCAGGCATTCGGCGATCGACGCGATCATTTCCGCTGTGATGCGTGATTTCGTGTTGCAAAGCCGCGACCACTGGTCGCGGCTTTTCATACTTGCGGACTGAACGGGTACGACTTCACGGCTCCTCCGCTTTGATCGCAATCAGATGACTCCGGGTGGAGACATAGAGCACTCCGTCGACGGCGACCGCGCCGCTGTAGACGCTGCCCACCATTGCGTTTTCGGCCAGCAGCTTCTTTTTCGGCGACAGTTCGAAGACGCACATGTCGCCGTCCTCGTCGCCGATGTAGATTTTGCCGTCGACGATCAATGGGGAGCCCCAGATCGAGGCCAGCGTGTCGTGCGTCCAGTGGACCTTGCCGGTCTTCGCGTCGAGGCAATGGATCAGCCCGGACAGGTCGGCGATCACCAGGATGTCGTCCTTGATGGCGGCCATGCCGAGCGTTCGGTGCATGATTTCCTCGAACTCGAACTCTCCGTCGGCGTTGGCGTCGTTTGTTGCGTATTCCCAGACGGCGGCGGAGTTGGGGTTCGGCTTGACCTTCTCGCCGGCGTCCTTGTCGACGGCACAAATCCGCCGCGGCGGGACCGGCTTGCCCTGCCGGTCGACGACGATCTCCCGGCTCACGTCGCCGCGCTTGGTGGGGTCGATGCACCAGAGCCGGCCTTGGCCCTCGCCATACTCGGGGTCCTGGCCGGTGGCGATGAAGACTCGGTTGTTGTAGATAACGGGCGTGGCGATGATGTTGTTCCGGTCGCCGGTGCCGCCGCTCTTCCAGACCGACGTCTTGGGATTGCAGTCGAACTTCCAGAGCAGTTCCGGTTTGCCGTGGTCGGTCGGCTCGGCGCGGAAGCTGTAGAGCCAGCCGTCGCCGCCGGGAAAGATCGCCTGGGGCACGCCGCCGAGAGTAGCGGCGGCCGGTGATGCCCATTGGCCATGGAGGATGTTTCGCCCCGGCGAGTTGTCGGCCCAGATCAATTTACCCGTCTTCTTATTGAGCGCGATAAAGCTCGGTGCGTCGGGGGCGGGGATGTTCTTGTGCGATTCGTCGACGCCGTTGGAGGTACCCAGCAGCAGCAGGTCGCCGACCGCGGTGACCGAGCAAGCGGCCATGTTGTGCTGCACGACGCCGAGTTCACCCATCATATCGAACAGCCAGACGATGTCGGCCTCCTTATTGTCCGTGCTCGGCTCGGAAGTGTACGGCCCGTCGTTTTTGCCGTCGTAGAAGCCCATCGTGTCGAGGCAAGCGACCTCGCCGCGGTTGGTGACGATCCAGGCGCGATCGCCTTCGACGAGCGGTGCGCAGCAGATTCCCTGGTCGGGCCAATCGACGGCCCTGCCCGCGGCGAGCTTCTCGCGCGAGAGCTGCCACCCGAAGCGGCCGTCGCTTTGGCGGAAGCAGAGCAGGCAGCCGAGATCGACCTTGGCCGGATATCGCGGCAGGTAGCCGGCCCCGTTATTGGTTGCGCAGAAGATCTTCCCCGCCGAGATGACCGGCGTGCCGTAGGTGGTCGAGCCGAGCCTGGCAACCCACAGGATGTTCTCGGCCTCGTCGCCGATCCACCGCTCGGTACGGTGCTCGAACTTGCCGACGTTCCATTTGGCGGGGATCCCCTTGGCGTCGGACACGTTGTTGCGTGCAGGCGAGCCCCCCCATTGCGGCGAATCGGCGGCCTGAGCCAAAACCGCAGGAGCCAATGCGAGAATTGCCGAGAAGATCCGATGGTGTTTCATGGTGTGATATCTCTTTTTGTTGTCCGGGGGGTGGTGCCGGGCTGGACCCCGGCACAGCAGTGCCGGGGCTTTTGTCCTTGGCACCACGGTTCTTCCCACTGTCCACTGTCCGCTAGCCTTCAACAATCACCTCGTCCTTCGGGTCAAACGCCGGGATGACGACGATCAGGACGGTCATGGCGCCGATTGCCCGATGGCGGACGCCCGGGGGGATCACGATGCACATCCCGGGCCTGATGGGCACGATCTCGTCGTCGAGTTGCATCTTGGCGTCCGATCCGCATTTAAGCACGTAGTAGGTCTCCGTAAGCCGCTGGTGATAATGGAGTTTGGCATCGGCGGCGATCTCGGTGCGATGGATCGATCCCGGGAAGGCGGGTTCGTCGGCCAGTGCCCTCCGGGATACCCCACAAGGGCAGGGTGCGCCCGCGATCCGGTCAAAATCGACGATTCGGTAGCGCTTGGGGGTTACGGTCATTGGGTAGGTATCCCGTACAGAGGCCATCTTAGCAAAGCTTTTCGGGCGGGGCCACTGTGCACCGGGGAGCGATGGGGAAACGGCCGGGACCTGGGTTGGGCCGTTAAGGAGGGAGAGCTTGGCGAGGTTTGTCGGTCGTGAGATTGGTACGGGGTATTGGCCGGGAGAAACCACCGGAAAAGTCGCTGCATCTTACCAACCCTCCGGATACGGAAATGTTTACGTATCCGTGGTTGTAAACCTTTTGGCGAAAATGACTTCCGAACGTTCAAGGGGGCTTCCTGGGGAGGCCGATACGGTATTTGACCCTTCGCGAATTGCGCGTGCTGTAACGGCACGCTCCAAGGGCGCGCCAGGGAACCGGATCGGGAATTTTTTATCGAGTCCAAAGGAAAGGCTCGACGGTCCTGGCGCAGTTCACCGTCCGAACTGAGGAGTAGGGACCCAGCTTCCCGCCTGACAATCGGCGACGACCAATGAGTCGGTTCTAACCCATGGGAGAACCCACCAGTGCCACGGAGGCGCTGCTCCATCCCCCGGGTGATCGCGGCGCTCCGGTCGGCGATTCAAGGATCGGGAAATGAACTGCCCCCCAGTTCACTGTAAAGGAGTTGTTGCTCAATGAGAGGCAAAACCATTTTAGGAGCGCTCCTCGTGAGCGTAGTCCTGTGCAGCCAGGGGTTCGGACTGGACCTTCTGGACAATCTGCTCGGGGTGAAAGGTTGCGGCTGCTGCGACAACGCTTGCTGCGACAAGGCCTGCTGCGACAAGGCCTGCTGCGACAAGGCCTGCTGCGACAAGGCCTGCTGCGACAAGGCCTGCTGCGAGCCGGCCTGCTGCAAGAGGTGCGATCTGTTCGGCGGACTGCGAAACGCTTGCCGTGGCTGCTGCGACAAGGCATGCTGCGGCAAGGCCTGCTGCGAGCCCGCCTGCTGCGACGGTTGCGACGATGGCTGCTGCGGCAAGAAGCGTTGCCGCCGTGTACGTTGCTGCAAGCCCGCCTGCTGTGACAAGGCATGCTGCGACAAGGCATGCTGCGACAAGGCCTGCTGCGACAAGGCATGCTGCGATCCCGCTTGCTGCGACGATGCATGCGGTTCGTGCTGCAAGAAGCGTTGCTGCCGCGTCGGCCTGCTGGATTGCATCGACGGCCTGTTCAACTGCAACCGGTGCTGCAAGCCCGCGTGCTGCGACAATGCGTGCTGCGACAATGCGTGCTGCGATCCCGCGTGCTGCGACGATGCATGTGGTTCGTGCTGCAAGAAGCGTAGCCGCCGCGTACGTTGCTGCAAGTCGAAGTGCTGCGACGATGGCTGCTGCGGCGAGGCTGCGGACGCTCCGGAAGCCGCTCCGGCTGACGAAGCCGCTCCGCTTCCGCCGGCCCCCAAGGCTAACGATGCCGAAGCACGGCGCCGTTCGGTCCTTCGCTAGTGAGTCGAACATTCGACTAGATAAACAACGCAGGTCTGCCAGAGACTCGAATCTCCGGCAGACCTGTTCTTTTCTTGTTGGGTGCAGGGTCCCCTGGACTGCGGGCCGTCCATCTGCCATGATTTCCGTAAGCTCCGGTCCGCACCCGAGGCCCGAATCATCAATCCCGAATCATCAATCCCAAATCTCATGCCCCCTTGGCACGACAGCCCGATGATGAAAGCCGCCCGGCGCGAGCCGGCCGGCCGCGTGCCCGTCTGGCTGATGCGCCAGGCCGGCCGCTACATGCCCGAGTATCGCAAGCTGCGGGAGAAGGTCGGCTTCCTCGAACTCTGCAAGCGACCCGATCTCTGCGCCGAGGTCATGCTCGCGACCGTCGAGCAGTTGGGCGTCGATGCGGCGATCATCTTCTCCGACTTGTTGCTGATCCTCGAGTCGATGGGCCTTGAGCTGGAATTCAGCGGCGAGGGCCCTGTCCTGCACAACCCGATCCGCGAGCCGGGCGATGTGGATCGCCTCGCCGAGTTGGAAGACATGGACTCACTCGATTTCGTCCTGGAAACGGTCCGCCGGACGCGGGCCGGTCTGGGCGATGAGTTGCCGCTGATCGGATTTGCGGGCGCCCCGTTCACTTTGGCCGCCTACGCGATCGAAGGCGGCGGCAGCCGCGACTACCGGCGGGCCAAGGCGTTCGCCTACGGCGATTTCGGGGCGTGGGACGCGCTGATGCAAAAACTCGCGCGCGCGGTCACCCTCTATCTGAACGCCCAAATCGACGCGGGGGCACAAATCGTCCAACTCTTCGACAGTTGGGCCGGTTGCCTGGGGCCGGACGACTACCGCCGCTTCGCGCTACCATACAGCCGTTCGATCATCGAGGCGATCGCGCCCGGCGTGCCGGTAATCCACTTTGCGGCGGGCAATCCCGCGCTGCTGCCACTTATCCGCGAGGCCAGCTCGTCGGTGATCGGCGTGGACTGGCGCGTCCGGCTCGACGATGCTTGGTCGGTGATCGGCCACGACCGGGCAATCCAGGGAAACCTCGATCCGGCCGTGCTTCTGAGCAATCCGGCCGAAATCCGCCGCCGCGCGAAAGAGATTCTCGATCAGGCCGCCGACCGGCCGGGCCACATCTTCAACCTCGGCCACGGAGTCCTGCCGCAGACCCCGCCGGAAAACGCCGTCGCGCTGGTCGAGGCAGTCCATGAGTTGGGAGTTGAGAGTCCAGAGTCGAGAGTCCAGAGTTGAGAGTTGAGAGCAAAAGCCCTGGCACTGCGTGCCAGGGTTCCCCCGTGCAAGCCAATCCCGTCACAGCCCGACGCGGCGTCGCCAGACGAGCCGGTAGCCGGCCAGGCGGATCAGCCAGAAGGAACCGGTGACCAACGCAATTTGGGAACCGAGAAAGACGACGAGTTCCGGCCCCTCGTGGAACCCCAGCGCCGCAAAGATCCCGATGCCGGCCACTGCGGCAGCAAGGCCCAAGACAAACCATCGCGCCACCGGCCACCGCGCGCCCAGCGCGATCCACAGCGCCCCCAATGCGATCAACACGCCGCCGCCGATGATCGTTGCTCCGACAAACGGCTCCACCAGCACTTCGCCGAGGGCTTCGGTCGGGAAGTAGTGGAGCGTGCTCAGCAGGACCGCGACCGCGGTTGTCCAGGAGAACACTGATCGCAAGGAGAATTGCACCCACGGCCGATCGACCTCGACGGTCAGGGGTACATCGTCGTCAAGTGTTCCGGCCAACTCGGCCCCGAACAATCGTGCTGCCATAAGCAACACGCTCAAGACGACCATCTGGATGATGCCGACGCAGCCCCAGAGAACGGCACCGTCCGCATCGCACAACAGCATTACCCACATCCATAGCAGGCCGGCGATGAATGCAATCACAAATCGCCACGGGGTCGCACGGCCGGCGAGCGCCGCCCACAGTGCCAGCAGGCTTCCGTGGCTGGGCGCCACGGCACACAACGCAACCATGACCGGATCCGAGCTAGGCTCAATCCACATGGCCACCGCTTCGCCCAGCACGACGAACGCGACCAACGATCCGAACAGTATCCAGCGTCGCGGTTTCATTCCGTGAGTCTACCTGCTGTACGGCATGCGGGCAACCTGCTACAATCAGGGGCCTGTTTAGCGGGCGGGCTTGCCCGCCGTTGATGTCGCGAAGTGTTCCCGTTAAGCAACGGCGGGCAAGCCCGCCCGCTAAATTGCACAACAAGAAGAGTAACAGGGAGACAAAGTCATGAGGCACACGATTCTCACGCCTGTACTGTTTGCCACGGTGCTGCTTGGATTGTTCAGCCAAGCGGCCGAGCCGGAGAAGCTCACGCTGCACACCCGCAGCCAGGCGCAAGGTGACGACGGGTTGAAGTTCACCTACAAGACCGTCCAGTGGGACCCGAAGAAGACGGCCGTTATCGTCTGCGACATGTGGGACAAGCACTGGTGCCGGGGGGCGACCGGACGGGTGGGGGAAATGGCGCCGCGGATGAACCGGTTTCTCGAAGACGCCCGACGCCGGGGTGTCCTGATCGTCCATGCCCCGAGCGCTTGCATGGGTGCCTACAAAGACCATCCCGCGCGAAAACGTGCCCAGGAAGCCCCCAAGGCCGAACTGCCCGATTTCCTGAAAGGTTGGAACCGGAAGCTCGACTCGGAGAAAGACGCCCCGTGGCCGATCGACCAATCGGACGGCGGATGCGACACGCCCGGCGACAAATCGCATCGGGCGTGGAAGAGTCAGATCGACACCCTGAGAATCGACGGTGCGGATGCGATCAGCGATTCCGGCGTCGAAATCGGAAACCTCTTCCGCCAGCGCGGCATCGAGAACGTCATGCTCGTCGGCGTCCACACGAACATGTGCGTGATCGGGCGGCCGTTCGGACTGCGGAATATGGTCCGCTTCGGAATGAACACCGTGCTCGTGCGCGACCTGACCGATGCCATGTACAACCCGCAGAAGAGCCCGCACGTCAGCCACGTCCGCGGCACCGAGTTGGTGGTCGAGTACATCGAGCGGTACGTGTGTCCGACGATTACGAGCACGGACTTGCTCGGCGAGCCGGCGTTCCGGTTCAAGGAGGACAAGCGGCCGCACGTGGCGATCATCGTCAGCGACGACCATTACCACGGCGACAAGACGCTGCCGGTCTTCGCCGATCTGCTGCGAGACAAGTACGGTTGCTACTGCACGGTGCTGCACGGCGAGGGCACGCCGAACATCGCCGACACGGAGGAACTCGAAAAGGCCGACGTTGCCATACTCCTTATCCGGCGGCTGGCATTGCCGAAAGAGCAACTCGACCGGTTCCGCAAATTCCTGGATTCGGGCAAGCCGTTGGTGGCCCTGAGGACCGCAAGCCATGCATTCGATGTCAAGGGCAAGGCAAAGGAAGGTGAAGCAGAGTGGCGAACCTTCGACGCCGATGTGTTGGGGGGCAACTATCACGGCCACGGCTCGAACACCGCGGGTTCCGACATCGCCATCGTCACCGATAAGAAGGACCACCCGATCCTTACGGGCGTCGAACCGGCCAAGTGGCACAGCAAAGGCTCCCTCTACAACACGGCCCCGATCAACCAAGACGCCACGCTCCTGATGACCGGCTCCGCCGGCGGCAAGACCGAACCGGTCACGTGGATACGCAAGTACAAAGGCGGCCGGGTGTTTTACTCCTCGCTGGGGCACCCGGATGATTTCAAGAGGGAGCCGTTCAGGACGATGCTGGTCAACGCGATCTTCTGGGCGATGGATAGGACGCCGGAAGAGAGCAGGGGAGCAGGAGAGCAGGAGAGCAGGGGAGCAGGTGATGGCCGGTGACGGTAAGTTGATTCGGAAGCATACGGAACTGGAGGTGTACAAGAAGGGATTCTCGTTGGCGATGCGCGTCTTTGAAGTCACAAAGTCTTTCCCGAAGGAAGAACGATACTCATTGACGGATCAAGTGCGGCGCTCTTCACGTTCGGTGTGTGCGAATGTTGCGGAGGCGTGGCGCAAGCAACGCTACGAACGCTCGTTCGTCAGCAAGCTCAGCGATGCAGACGCCGAAGCGGCAGAGACGCAAGTATGGATTCAATTTGGCGTCGAATGCGGATATCTCGACCGCGACTCGGCTGCGGAGTTGTATAAGGAGTATGATGCTATCTTGGGTAGGCTCGTACGGATGATGACGGATCCCGGCAAATGGATACTGAAGTGAGCGGAAGAGCAGGAAAGCGGGAGAGCAGGGGGAAGCCTTCCCTTGTTTCTTCCCCTGCTCCCCTGCTCCCCTGCTCCCCTGCTCCCAGCCCAAGAATCGTCCAACTCACGCCGCCGGGGCGCGGGGCCATTGCTACCGTATTGATCGAAGGGCCGGGGGCCGTCGAGATGGTGGCAACTCACTTTCAGCCCAAGAGCGGGCAGCCGTTGAGCGAGTATTCCGGCCGCCAACTCGTCTTCGGGACCTTCGGCAGCGATCCCGGCGAGGAAATCGTTGTACGATGCCGGTCCCAGGAATCGGTTGAATTGCATTGCCATGGAGGCCACGCCGCCGTGGAAGCCATTGTGGAAACACTTGTCCAACAGGGCGGGCAGTCGACTGCCTGGCAAGACTGGGCCGCCGGGCAATATGAAGATCCGATCGCCGCCGCCGCACGGGTTGCCCTGGCCGAAGCCCGGACGGAGCGGACTGCCGCGATCCTGCTGGATCAGTATCAGGGGGCGCTGCGACGCGTACTCGGTGAAATCGAGCGGGAGTTGCAAGGAGCGAAGCCGCAAGCGGCCGTGAAGTTGATTGATGAGCTGCTGCAGCGCGCGGATCTCGGGTTGCACCTGAAAAAACCATGGCGGGTCGTCATCGGCGGGCGCCCGAACGTCGGCAAGAGCAGCCTTATGAACGCCCTGGTCGGATACGAGCGGGTGATCATTCATCCGGCTTCGGGCACCACGCGCGATGCCGTTGCGGTCACCACGGCCATGGACGGCTGGCCGGTGGAACTCTGCGACACGGCGGGGCTTCGCAGCAGCGGCGATCCGCTGGAGGTTGCCGCAGTGGAACGGGCGAACCGGCAACTCGGCGAGGCCGACCTGGTCGTATTGGTTTTTGACGAATCGCAGCCGTGGTCGGAAGCGGACGACGCACTGTTACGGGCATGGCCGGAAGCGCTGGTCGTTCACAACAAGAGCGATCTGGCGCCCGGCGGCGGGCGGCGACCGCCCGGCACGGCGACCAGCGCGCTTCGCGGCGAGGGAATCGAGACCTTGACCGCGGAGATCGTCCGGCGACTCGTCCCCCAACCGCTGCCACCCGGTGCAGCCGTGCCGTTTACCGAAGACCAGATCGAGCGGTTGCGGGTGATGAAACACAGTTAGCCCACCACTCGCCGCCCACCACCCACTACTCCACCCGCTTCACGTATACGTAGTACGCCCCGCGGGACTTGTCCCCCTCGCCGATGAAGTAGGTTTGCAAGCGGGTTTTGCCGGCCTTGAGCTTGACCTTGAACCTGGCGGCGATGTCGCCGGTCTTGACCGGCACCGTTTCGTCGACCTCTCCGATCACGAGCCGGGCCTTTTGGGCCTGGATGCCGGGACCCTCGTTGATTGGGGCGTTCTTTTCTTTGGGCCAGCGGCGCAATTCGAACTCGTACGTGCCGTCGCGGTCGACCCGGATCGCCCAAAAGCCGTTTGCGGCGGTGCCGGACCTGATGTGCCCGTGGTTCCAAGGGACTTTGGGCCCGTGCCAGTCGTGGCAGGTGATCGTGGCCGGATTCTCGGCGTCGTTGCCGATCACGATGTGGGCGTATTTGTCGTGGTTCTTCGAGACGTCGGCCCACCAGTTGTCGTAAACCTTTCTCAGCCGTTCGACGACGTCGGGATGTTCGGCCGCGACGTTCTTCGCCTGGCCGGGGTCGCTCTGCATGTCGTAAAGCTCCTTGCCGTTGACCAGCCGCCAGCGGTCGGTCATGACGGCGCACTTGCGCCACTTGGTCGGGTGGTCGATCCGCTGCGACTCGACGATCAGTTCGCGGTCGGGCCAGTTCTTGTCGTTGCCCCTAAGCAACGGGGCAATGCTCATCCCGTCGAACTTCACCCCCTTGGGCTTTTTCAGCCCGCACAGGTCGATCAAGGTCGGCAGCATGTCCATGTGGGCGGTGAGCCGGGCGACGTCGCGCCCGCCGGTCAGCCCGCCGTCGGGCCAGTAGAAGAAGCAGGGCACGCGGTGGCCGCCGTCGTACTCGCTTCCCTTGTGGCCTTTCATTCCGGCGTTGAACCGCCCGCCGGCCGTGCCGTTGTCGGTCGTGAAGATGAGGATCGTGTTCTTTTCAAGGCCAAGTTCCTTGAGTTTCTTGCGGAGCTTGGCCATGTTTTCATCGATGTTGGTGATCATGCCGCAGAACTTGGCGTTGACCTTCTTGCCCTCGTACATCTTGGCGTACTTCTCGGCGACCAACAGCGGGCCGTGCGGGGCGTTGGTCGGGATGTATGCCAGGAACGGCTTGCCTTCCTTCTTGCTCTGTTCGATGAACTTGATCGCCGCGTCGAACCAGACGTCGGTGCAGTAGCCCTCCTGCTTCTCGGGCTTGCCGTTGTGGTAGTAGGTATCGTCGAAGTAATTGTTGTCCCAGTAGTCGGGCGTCTGGCAGACGCCGCCACCGCCGTGGACCAGGACCTCGTCGAATCCGCGGTCCTGCGGACGGAAGGGATACGTGTCGCCGAGATGCCACTTGCCGAAGACGCCGGTCCGGTAGCCGCCGGCCTGGAACACGTCGCCCATCGTCTTCTCGTCGGCCCAGAGGATCGACCGGCCCATGATCGTGTGCCACACGCCGACCCGGTCGGAGTATCGCCCGGTCATCAGCGCCGAACGCGTCGGCGAGCAGGTCGGATCGACGTGGTAGTTGGTCAGCCGGACGCTCTCGCCGTGCATCTTGTCGAGCGCGGGCGTGATGATGACGTCGTTGCCGTGGGCGCGGATGTCGCCGTAGCCCTGGTCGTCGGTCATCACGAGAATCACGTTGGGCTGCTTGGCCTTTTCCGCAGCGAAAAGCGGCCCGGCCGACATCACGGCGGTCGCAAGGACCAAGGCAACCAGCAGAGAGCGGCGTGTCACATCTGTAATCATCGTAGTTCTCCTCCAAGAAGCGTCTTTAGGGAACGGGGGATTCTGGGAAGGATCTCATTATGGCATGGCTAGAAGCAGTTGGCAACTCGGCGACCGGGTACACGGAAAATGCTGTAGGGTGGGACAAGCGCAGCGCCGGCCCACCAGTAGTTGTAGTAGTTGTTGTAGGGTGGGACAAGCACAGCGACGGCCCACCCGGGTGATGGTGGGCCGGCGCTGCGCTTGTCCCACCCTACTTGCGTTTCTCGGCCGTTCCCATCAACCGCAGCAACAAGCGTTCCGGGGGGCGTTTTACGCGGGTGAACCAGTGCTCTTCCTCGGGGTGAATCGGGCGGACCAGGATGCTCGTCAACCCGGCCAGGCGCCCGGCTATTACGTCGGCAAAGAGCTGGTCGCCGACCATGGCCGTCTTCTTGGGGTCGTAGCCCATTCGCCGCATCGCCTTGCGGATCCGAAACGGAAACGGTTTGAGTGCCTTCGCGAAGAACGGGAGATCGACCTTCCCGGCAAATTCCCCGATCCGTTTTCCCAACCCGTTCGAGGCCAAGCACAACTGAATGCCGCCGGAGCGGAGTTCGTCCATCCACGCGTCCACTTCCGGCGTCACCTCCGCTGCCCGGTATCGCTTCAGCGTGCAGTCGACGTCGAGCAGCAAAAACTCGATGTCCATCTCGCGGAGCCGTTCGAGGGTAAGCTCCTCGACGCGTTCGACTCGGAGGTGTGGGGCGAGGAATTTCAGCATGTACGATGGCCCTCCGAGGCCGTCGCGCGTGTCAAACCGTTGGCAATCGACGGCCTCGGAGGGCCATCGTACCGGCTGTATTGTATTTCAAAACACGTTCTTAATCGCATATCCAGTAGCGGAAAATGCAGTAAAACACCCTCATGGCGTCCCAAAATCCGATCTTCTTGCCTTCCTGGTACGTCCGCCCGAAGTAGGTGATCCCCAACTCGTAGATCCGATACTTCCGCCGGGCCACTTTGGCCGTCAGTTCGGGATCGATGCCGAAGCGATTCTGTTTGAGTGTCGGAAGGATTGCCTCGATCACCTCGCGGCGGAAGACCTTGTAACAGGTCTCCATGTCGGTCAGGTTCAGATCGGTGAACATATTCGAGAGGATGGTCAACACCCGGTTGGCAACCCGATGCCAGTAGTACAGCACGCGATGCGGCCCGACGGCCAGAAAACGGGAGCCGTAGACCACGTCGGCCACGCCCTCGACGATCGGCTGGATCAGCCGCCGGTACTCGGCCGGGTCGTATTCGAGATCGGCGTCTTGAATGATGACGATATCGCCGGTGGCCCGGGCGAACCCGGTCTTCAGCGACGCGCCCTTGCCGCGGTTCCGTTCGTGATAGAGAACCTGCAGATCGCCGTCGAACTCCATCTCTCGAAGGACCTCGCGGGTGCCGTCGGTGCTGCCGTCGTCGACGACGATGATCTCGGTCGGGACGGGGACATCGCGAATCCGGCGGAGGATCTCCCGAATGGTCTCTCGTTCATTGTAGACCGGCACGACGACCGAGAGCCGCCAATCGTCGGGGATCGGGTAGACGCCCAACTGCCGGGTGACGTCCTCGCCGAGGATCCGCCGGAGGTGATCCACCGAAAGACCACTCGCAGGAGTGGTGGCGTCATCACCTGATGGGGCCATTTCTTCAGGCATGATGTGGAATCTGGGGGATCACGAAATCGGTTTAGGCCTCCCTTATACCATGGATTTGTTCCTTAAGGCTATTGGAATCGACTTTCCCTTTTCGAGTTCCCTGTGTTAAGCTACGCAGGCATGAGTTGGTCACTAGAGACGCCCCCCTAGAGAGCTACCGATGGCCGTCGATCTTGCCGTTGTGCCGGTGGCAGGCCGTGGCACCCGGCTGCTGCCGCTGACCAAGAGCCAACCTAAAGAGATGCTGCCGATGGGCCGCAAGCCGGTGGTCCAGTACGTGGTCGAGGAGTTGGCCCGTTGCGGGATCGGCCGGTTGCTGTTTGTCACCGGACCGGGCAAGACGGCCATCGAGAATCATTTCGACATCGACGTGGAATTGATTGCGAACATTCGGGAGACGGGCAAGGAGGAATTGCTCGAGGAACTGGCGTTCGAACGGGCCGATCTCGAATACTTCTACACCCGGCAGCGCCGGCAGCTTGGCCTGGGCCATGCCGTGTTGTGTGCCAGGCCCGTCGTCGGAAACCAGCCGTTTGTGGTGGCCTTGGGCGATTCGGTCATCGGACTGCACGCCGAGTCGGCCGTGGTCCGCACGATGATCGAGCAGTTTGATTCGGCCGGCGCCGATGCGGTCGTTGCGTTGGAGGAAGTGCCGCTGGAGGAAGTCGTCCACTACGGCATAGCCCAACCGCGCGGCGAAGTGGACGACGTGTTTGAATTGTCCGACTTGATCGAGAAGCCGGGCGTGGACGAGGCCCCGAGCTGCCTGGCGGTCGCCGCGCGCTACGTGTTTTGCCCGGCCATTTTCGACCATCTTGAAAAGACGCCGCCCGGCAAAGGAGATGAAATCCAACTGACCGACGCCATTCGCCTTTTGCTCCGCGACGGCGGCAAAGTGATCGGGGTCCGCCTGCCGGCCGACGAGCCGCGATTCGACATCGGCAACTTCGAAAGCTACTTCCTCGCCTTCGCCGAATTCGCCATGGCCGACCCGCAATACGGGCCCGCCCTGCAATGGCGCATGGCGGAGCTATTAGGAAAGCAGGGAACCGAAACGAAAGGAGGGGGCACCCGCCCATAGCTATCATAACCAACCCTGGACACCGAGAAGTCTCCGGACTGAATCACGCCCAACCGGAAAGGGAGATGAATCATGTGGAGCAGGGCAAGATTGCTGCTCGTGATTTCGATTTGTGCGTTTGTGTCTTGTGTGGCGATGGTGCCGCGACGTGCTGCCGCCGACTTGCCGCGCGTTGCATCTGTTGAGCTGCCCCGGCACGCGATTGACGTGTTGGGCGATGACCGTTTCACCTGTACGGCCAGTGAAGTCTTCTATCAGGATGACGAGCATGTCTTGGCGGTCTGCGGAAAGACGGCAACTCGCTTTGAAGCGGCAACCGGACGGCGGAAGGACCTGCAAACGGACGCTGGCATCTTTCTCGGCCCGACTTGCCTGCTGCGAGGTGGCGATCGTTGGGTGTTTGGAACGACGTGGAAGAAAAACGAAAGCGTTGTCGAAATCTGGGACATGTCTTTCAAACAGCCGCGGCGCGAGATCAAACAACCGGAAAAAAAACAGGCGCTGGCACTGAGCGGCGACGGCAAGTTCTTGGCAATCCTCGAGACGAAGTACGACGACCTGAGTATTGAGATCGTCAACGTTGAAAACGGCCAAGCGACGGATCGGGTGCCGGGACCGGAGCATATCCTGGGCAACTCGCAACACAATCCGCGGGCTTGGTTCGCCCGCGGCGGCCGGGTATTGGTCGTCTCGCACACCTTACAACAAAACGGCAAGTATCAACTCGACGTCCGCTTCTTTCCGTTGAGCAATGAGGGAAAACTCGGCGAGCCGATCTCGACCATGGAGCTGCCGGGATTCAATGGCCAGTGGCGGTTGTTGCCGACGCGCGATGATGACCACATACTGGCGGTCGGCAATGACGCCATCCTGCACAACTTTGCGACCGGTAAGACGACGGCCTCGGTCAAGTTCCGGGGCTCGGCGTTTAGCGCAGCGGTCAACCGCGACCTCTCGGTGCTCGCCGTTTGCGGAAACTCGGGAGAGATTTGTCTATGGGACGTGGCGACGCAAAAGCTGTTGCGGCGAATCGAGACCAAGCAGGGATCCATCCGTTCCGTCAACTTCTCGCCTGACGATCAGATGCTGGTGGGGGCGGGTCCCGGCCGAATTCATTTTTGGGATGTGCGAACGGGCCTCGAGGTACACGGGGGATCCAATCCGTCGTTCGGTGCTCCGAAGGCCATTGCGGTTTCCCCGGATATGGATTTTGTTGCGGTCGCCGACAGGCGCGGACGAGCGCAGCTTTGGAACCTCAAGACGCGCAAGCGGATCGACTTGGAAGATAATCCCGTGCGGGCCAGGGGCGGATTTGATCCTTGGCCGGGACCCAATTTTCTGGCCATGTCGAAAGACGGCAGCCGCTTGGTGGGCGGCAGCAACAACGCCCACAACGTTGTCAACGTCTGGGATACGGCTTCCGGGCGGCGGCTGATGAAAATCGCCGGGCATCGGTGGCCGATCATGGGGGTGGCGATCTCGGCCGACGGCACCAAGATGGCCTCGACCAGCCGCGACAGCACGGTGCGTGTCGTCGACAGCGACGGCAAGCTGTTGCACACGTTTGCCGACGCGTCGGCGTCCGTGGCGTTCTTTCCCGACGGCAACCGTATTGTCGCGTGCCACGCGCACGGCAAGGGCGACGGTTTGCGGGTCTTCAACCTGCAAACCGGCAAGCTGGAAAAGGAACTTCATGCACCGCGCGAGAAACGGTCCCCGTGGGCGTACTCGGTCGCGGTTTCGCCCGACGGCAACCGCATCGCCTCGATCCATCGCGACGGTGTCGTTCGCTTGTGGGACCTGGGCCACGACCGGCCGACGCGTGAAATCGCGTTGCGGCAGGACGGTCCCCAGTCGGGGCACACGACCGGTTGCGCCGCATTCTCGCCGGACGGAAAGACGCTCGCCGCATCGGCAGGAACGGAAGCGATCTTTCTGTGCGACGTGCGATCGGGCCGAGTGAAAGCCGAACTCGTCGGGCATCGCAAATACGCGACGTCGTTTGCTTTCGACAAGTCGGGCGACGTTCTTGCTTCGGCGAGTCCCGACTATCGCGTTATTATTTGGGGTGTTCGCCGGGCACTTGCGGCGGATGAACCTGCCGATACCGAGTAAGAAGAGAATAGCACGAGAGGAAAGAACGAAGCAGGAAGGAAACCCCAACAGCAATCGCCCCGAGCTACGGCCGGGGGCAGGTGCCCCCTGCTTTTTGTCGCCACCCACCACTCACCATCCACCATCCACCACTCACCACCCACCATCCACCCATGCTCATTATCCGCAAGAAAGCTTACGCGCGCGCCGGGCTGATCGGCAATCCGTCCGACGGTTACCACGGCAAGACGCTGGCACTTGCGGTGCGCGACTTCCGCGCGGAAGTGTCGCTTTACGAGTGGGATCAGGTGGAAGTGGTTTTCAGCCAGAACGATCAAACCCGGTTCGATTCGGTCGACGAGTTGGTCCGTGACGTCCGGTTGCACGGCTACTACGGCGGGATTCGGCTGATCAAGGCGACGATCAAGAAGTTTGTCGATTATTGCCGCCGCCGGGACCTCCCGCTGCATTCGCAGAACTTCTCCGTCCGTTACGAGAGCGACATCCCGCGCTGCGTCGGATTGGCCGGCTCCAGCGCGATCATCGTAGCCACCCTTCGCTGCCTGATGGAATTCTACGGGATCGAGATTCCCAAGGACGTCCAGCCGTCGCTGGCCCTCTCGGTCGAGACGGAAGAGCTGGGTATCACCGCCGGGTTGCAGGACCGCGTGGTCCAGGTCTACGAGGGACTGGTCTACATGGATTTTGCCAAGGAGCGGATGCGGGATCATGCGGGCTTGCAGTGCGGTGTCTACGAACCGATGGAAACCGCGCAGTTGCCGCCGCTTTTTATCGCCTATCGCACCGACGCAAGCGAGCCGACCGAGGTGATCCACAGCAACCTGCGTGCCCGGTTCGAAAGCGGCGAGCCGGCCGTTGTTGAGGCCATGGGCCGGTTCGCCGAACTGACGGTCGACGCCCGGACGGCCATCGACCACGGCGATTGGGACCGGCTCGGTCAACTGATCGACGCGAATTTCGACCTGCGCCGGTCGATTTGCCGGCTTCCGGCCGAGCAGATCGAGATGGTCGAATGCGCCCGGGCCGCCGGCGCCACTGCCAAGTTCGCCGGTTCCGGCGGCGCGATTATCGGGACCTGCGGCGACGAGCCGACGCTGAAACAACTTCGGGCGAAGCTGTCCGGGATCGGCTGCCGGATGATCCGGCCGGTCGTCGATTGAGTTGCCGGGTCGTCTCCATGCCGGTTCGCCCGTCGTCTCCCTACATCAAGGCCATCACAACCAAGACGATCACCACAATCAAGACGATGACGACGAGGACCGCCCGGCCGATCCACTTTTCCTTCTTCTGATGAGCGACATACGAAGCAATGGTCGAGGCTTCCGATCCCGTGTCAACGTCGATATTGAGAACGGGCCCGGACAACGGGGGCGGCTCGGGCGGCACTCCGGATAGCGGCGGCGCGGACCTGCCCGGCGGACGTTGCGACGGCAACGGCGGCGGTTTCGGGGCCTGCTTCGGCGGTGGGGTCGGAGGACCTCCCGCCGCAACGCCTTGCTTCGCCAACTGCTCCCGCAACTCCTTGTCGTAAGACTTCTTTCTTCCCGGATCCAGCAGACAGAGTTGCGCGGCGGCGACCTCGTTGAGAATCCGTTGCGACACCTCCGAGTGCTTTCCCGACGCAAAGGTCTTCAGGTGGACCATGCGGGCGTCGGCCGCCGTGCCGATCACGTCGGCGTCCTGCTCGAACAGATCGAGCCCCAGCAATCGGTAGTGGTGGGGGGGCTGCTCGCGAGGTGGAATCCCCAACCATTTGCGGTAGGGGTCAAACGGACTCTCTTCTGCCATCGTCGGGATGAAGACGGTTGACGGTATGGGTAACAATCCAGGGGCCATTATGCGGGAAACCGCCCCCGGATGCAACCAATCCCTTTCCATAATGGGACCCCCATCGGTACGCCCTCTTGATGCCGTTCGGGAAGCCGGTATGTTGGAGAATTGACGGCGTACTGGTCGCGGTTTTGTAAATCAGGATACGTGCCATGAAATACCGAGCTTACTGGTTACTCATTCTCTCCTTGCTGTGTTGCCCTAGCGGCGCGGCGGCTCAACAACCGCCGGTTCGCGAATTATGGGACTATGTCGCACCAATGAAGAAGGTCGCCGCGAAGTTCCGCGGCCGGCCCGGGGTGGTGCTCCATGTGGGCGATTCAATCACCTACTCAAATCCCTACGGACAATGGGCGAGATTCGGGCAGGGGAAGACCCCAGAGGATCAAGCCGCGTTGAAGTGGATGCACTGCGGGGCCGACGACGAGACCGACGGGTGGTGGCTCTGCCGCTTCGACCACCCCGGCGGCGGGCGGTCGCATACCGCCTGCAGCGGCATCCGCGCCGACGAAATGCTCGCCGGCGGAAAACGCGGAATGCCGTCGCTGGCCGGATTGCTCGACAAGTACAAGCCGCAAATGGTCGTGCTGATGCTGGGCACCAACGACGCCTCGGCCGGCCGGCCGTTGGACGCCTATCGCGCCGACATGCAGAAGTGCGTCGATCTGATCCTCGGCCGCAGGGCCGTCTGTATTCTGTCGACCATCCCGCCCCATCCGGGCCGTGGCGAGCTTGCCGCGTCGTACAACAATGCCCTGCGCGACCTGGCGAAGGCCCGGGGGTTGCCGCTTATCGATCTTGAAAAAGAGATCCTCCGGCGACGGCCGAACGACTGGAACGGCACATTGCTGGGCAAGGGCGACGTCCATCCGACGGCAAGTGCCGGCGGGGCCAAGCCGTCGAGTGCGCCCACGGCGGAAAATCTCCGCAACAGCGGGTATCTGCTCCGGGGATGGCTCTCGGTTAAGAAGATCGCCGAAGTGAAACGTGCCGTGATCGATGGGAAGCCGCTGGCTCCGGATGACAGCACCGGTGCGAAACCGCAAGCGGCTGATGCAGTGCCGCTTGCGGCTTCGCAGCCGACGGCCAACGTCGAGAAGACCCTCCGCCTGCCCATCACCCGCGATACCTGGTTCTCCGCGGTCGGCAACGAGGCCGACTGCAACACGGGCGGGTCGAGCCGGTTGAAGGTCAAGTCGATCCAGGAGATGTCGCTGGTGGACTTCGATCCGGACGCGCTGCGGGGCCGGGTGATCCTCGGGGCGACGCTGCATGTGCGACTGGCCGGTTCGGAAGTCCTGCACCGCATGACCGTCAGCAGCTTCAGTTCGCCGTGGGTCGAGGGGACCGCTTCGAGCTACCAGCCGCAGGCCGGCAGCTCGACGTTCAACCACGCCCGCCATCCGGACACCCCCTGGGCGTTTCACGGCAGCGACCTGACCGCCGTGATGCTCAGCCAGGGCGGCACGATCTGGCGCATGGCCGATGCCACGCCGCCCGACGCCAACCGCTGGCAGCAGGTGCCGGTCGATCCGCTGGTGATCGCCGCCCGGGTAGCCGGGATCGGCGAGGGTCTGCTCGTGTTCGACGACACCGGTTCCGAATGGACCCGCCAAGGCGAGAAGTTCAACTACCGGGTGTTCCCGAACCGGTTTTTCCACAGCCGCCAGTCGGGCGAGGCCAATGCCCCGTATCTGACAATCGCCTTGGGCGGGGCCGACAAGCAGCCGCCGGCGGCGCCGAAGAAATTGATCTCGCGGACCGAAGGTTTTCCGCTGGGCGAGGCGTGGCTCTGGTGGGATACGCCGGCCGACGCCGGGCCGGCCGGGACCCTCGGGTTTCTCGTCGACGTGGAGGGCCGGCGGCTGCCGCAGTATTTGGTTCCGCCGGCCTGCGAGCCGGGCAAGATGGTCGCCATGCGGTTGACCGATCTGGACCCGGCCACCGCTGCTCGTGGAGCGGGAAGCGGAGTGCGCGTATCGATCCGGGCGGTCGACGCCGCGGGGAACGTCGGATCGCCGCTTAGCCAGGCGGTTCGGCTTTCCAGCAAACGCGCGGAGCCCCTGCCCGGCCAAACGCCGAAACCGTTTCGCGGCGCCGCCCCGCTACCGAAATTGGCCGGCGCCGAAGTCGCCGTGCTCGACCCCCTCGACAAGGTCCATCCGGTCTCCGGGGCGATGATCCCGAAGCAGCCGGACGAGTATCTCTCGGCCAACCACCTCTGGAGCGCGGAAAAGAAGCAGGTCCGGCTGGCGGCCGCCGGCGGCGAGTTCGTGGCGTTTCAGATTGCCTTTCGCGGCCCGGCCCGCGGCGTGCAGCCGTCGTTGTCGTTCGGCCCCGGGAGCCCGATCCGGGCGGAATTCTCGGAGTACCGGTACGTCAACTCGAAGCAAGGCCCGCTGCCCGACCCGATCGTGCCGCTTTCTACGTCCCCGGAGGACATAGGAGGGGGCACCCGCCCCCGGACGAAACGGGCGAACGCAGATGGGCCGGGGGCAGGTGCCCCCTCCTATGGTTCGGCGTTCAACGTACCCGGCGGCAAGGTCGCCGGCCAGCGCCACGGCAGCCTGCTCTGCGAAGTCTACGTCCCCCACGAAGCCAAAGCCGGCGCCCATTCGGGCAAACTGACGCTTCGGGCCGGCGGCCGGGCGCTCGAACTCGACGTGCCACTCTGGGTCTGGAGCTTCCAACTGCCCGACTACTTGAGCTTTCTGCCCGAGATGAATTGCTACGGCCTGCCGGCGGGTGAGCGGGACTATTACCGGCTTGCCCACAAGCATCGCACGGTGATCAACCGCGTGCCGTATTCGCAGAGCGGGCACATCGACGACGGCTGTGCCCCGGTCTGGGACGGGCGGCGGCTCGACTTCGCGGCCTGGGACCGGCGGTTCGGCCAGTATTTCGACGGCTCGGCGTTCGACGATCTGCCGCGGCGCGGCGTGCCGATCGAAATCTTCTACCTCCCCCTGCACGAAAACTGGCCCAGCACCATGGAGGGCAACTACAACGGCGACTACTGGGCCGACCGGGCCTTCAAGCCCGGGTACCGCGAAGCGTTCGTCAGCGTCTCGCAGCAGATGGCCGAACATTTCCGCGACAAGGGCTGGAGCGCCACCATCTTCCAGTGCTATCTGAACAACAAGAACAACTTCAAACGCAACGGCTGGTCGCGCGGTTCCTCGCCCTGGCTTCTGGACGAGCCGGCCAACTTCCAGGATTACTGGGCCCTGCGATACTTTGGCGAGGCCTTTCACGAAGGCGTCGGCCGGGCGGGCAACGCGGCGACCAAGGCAAAGCTCATGTACCGCTGCGACATCTCCCGGCCCGAGTGGCAGCGCAACTCGCTGGACCACGTGCTCGATTACAACGTGGTCGGCGGCCGCGCGTTTCAGAAGTACCACCGGATCGTCTACGACCGCAAGCGGCTCTTCGGCCAGGTCGTTATGCCCTACGGCACCACCAACGCCATCGAGACGAGCAACATGCAGCCGGTCGGGTGGAGCCTCGATTCGTGGACCCGCGGCGGCGACGGCGTGCTGCCCTGGCAGACGATCGGCCGCGACAACTCCTGGCAACAGGCCGACCAGCTCTCGATCTTCTACCCCGGCGCCCCGGCCGGACAGAAAGGGCCCGTACCCTCGATCCGGCTGAAGGCCTACCGCCGCGGGCAGCAGGACGTCGAGTATCTCGTGCTGCTGGCCAAAGCGACGGGCGAGCCGCGGTGGGCCGTCGGCCAATCGGTCCGCAAGGTGTTGAAGCTGGCCGGGCGGCACGGCGGGACCGGTTTCACCGGTGGCGAGGACGCCGGCACCACCCGCTACGCCGACCTGCTGCCGCAAGACGCCTGGGCCCTGCGGATCCGCGTTGCCCAGGAATTGTCGAAGCGGAAACCGAAGCCGAGCCGTTGGGTGGTCAATCTGCGGACCCCGCCCCGCGATCCGGCGGCCGGGGCGCCGGCCTACGTAAAGGGGTACGTGCCCGACGCGGGGACCGTCGCACGCCCGACGCCGCCGGTCAAACCCCCGAGCAGTCCGGCAAAGGCCAAGGCCCTCCAAGGACGCGCGTTCGTCCGCGATACGATCATCGATCCCGAATTCCCGGATAAGAACTTCGGGAGCACGCAGCGGGACAATCGCGTCAAGCGCCGCAACGACTGCAACGCCATGCTGATCCGGTTCGATTTGGACAAACTCGATTTGGCGCCCGGCGCCAAACCAAAGAAGGCCACGCTGAGCTTCTACGTCTGGGACCCCAGCAGCAAGGGCAACGCCAAGATCATGGCGTTTCCGCTCACGACCGCGTGGGACGAAGGAACCGCAACGTGGCAGAAGCCGGCCAACGGGAAGCAATGGAAAGGCGGCGACTCCTTCGCGTTCGGCAAGGATACCGGCCGGCCGAGCCCGCACATTGTCGTTCCGCCGGAACGCGGAGGCGATACCGCCGACCCGCCGTTGGAGTATCAACTCGACGTGACCGAGATGGTCCGGGATTGGCTCACCGGCAAGAGCCCCAACCACGGCATGGCGATCGCCCCGCAGGTCGACCGCAAGATCGACGACGGCCAGTACTCGCGGATGCAGATCCTGGGTTCCGAGTATGGGCGGAAGCAATACACGCCCAAGCTGACGGTTGAATAGCGAATTAAGAATAGCGAATAGCGATATAAATCCCCAATTCTTGATTCGCTATTCCAAATTCTCCCGGGTTTTTTTGACGATCGCAGTTAGAATGGCAACAAGTTCGTCGCATTCTTGTGTCAAACCGGTCAAGCGTTCCGGCTTCATCATCTCGGCAGCGGCCACAAGCCTCAGCCAATAGTGTGTTTCGCGAGCCTCCTTTCTCGCGATGGCAATCTTCGACAAAAAGTCCTTCCGGCTTTGTCCGCCCTGGGCTTCTTCTACATTCGCGCCGATCGACGTTCCGGACCGCAGCAATTGATTCGAGAGTGTCCGGCTCACACCGGGATTTTCACTCAGCGTTGCACAAAGCCGTACAATCCGTTCAGCAAATTCAAAGGTTCTCTCGCATATATCCTGCTCTTTCGCCATTTGCAATTCCCAATTCGCTATTCCCAATTCGCTATTCTTAATTCGCTATTCTTAATTCGCTATTCTTAATTCGCTATTCTTAATTCCTAAACCCACTCTACGGGGTCTTTCTCCCGTTCGCTGGCCCAGACTTCCAGATCGGGGAACTCCTCGGCGAGAATTCCGGCCAGGCACTCGACGGCGAATCGCTCGCTGGCGAAATGTCCCGGCAACAGGAGCCCGATGTTGGCGGCTTCCGCCTCGAGATATGTGTGGAACCGGGTTTCGCCAAGGACCATGGCTTCGCAGCCGGCGTCCCGGGCGGCGCCGAGCATTTCACCGCCCGCGCCGCAGGCAACCGCGACCAGGCGAACCGGTTGCGCCCGATTGCCGACCATCTGCACCCGGTCGGTTGCCAAAAACGCCTTGAGCCGTTCGGCGAGCCGCCCGAGTTCCAACGGCTCTTCCATCCAGCCGATGCGCCCCGTGCCGTGTTCCCGGTCGATGGGCACCAGCGGAGAGACGCCTCTTAGGCCGAGCCCGTCGGCCAGGCGGTGGTTGATGCCGCCCCGTGTCGAATCGAACGAAGTGTGGGGGCTGTAGACGGCAATGCGAGCCTCGATCAAATCCAACAGCAAACGCCCCGCCGTCGTCTCCGTTGTCAGTCGCCTGATTGCATGGAACGGCATCGGATGATGTGAAACGATCAGTTCGGCCCCGCGGTCGATCGCCTCGGCAGCGCTGGCGAACGTGACGGTCAGACACGTCATCACGCGCCGCAGGGGACGATCGCGGTCGCCGACCAACAGGCCGACATTGTCCCAGTCTTCCGCCAGATCGAGCGGGGCAAAGTCCTGCAAAAAGCCGGAAACCGCTTGAATTGTGAGCATGGTCTCCCTTACTATCCACTACCCATTATCCACTATCCACTACCCCACCACCCTCCGACCGGTCGACCATCTCGCGCAGGAGGCCGGCGACGCACTCGGCGATGACGTCGGGGTCGTAACCGCCTTCGAGCGCACCGACGACTCTTCCGCCGGCGAAGACGTCTGCGATATCGAGCACGATGCTCGTCATCGTAACAAAGTCTTCGGTCTCAAGGCCAAGGTTGCCGATCGGGTCCCTGCAATGCGCGTCGAAGCCAGCGCTGACGAGGATCAGTTGCGGCCTTATTTTCGGGGCGAGCCTTTCGACCGCGTTGCGGAACATGTCGACGTAGTCCTTTCGCGAGATGCCGAACTCGACGGGCAGGTTGACGGTCGTCCCGAGTCCGGGCCCCCCGCCCGTCTCGTCGTCGTCGCCGGTGCCGGGATAAAACGGCCAGCGGTGGATCGAGAGGAGACCGACCGCGGGGTCCTCCCAAAACACGGCCTGCGTGCCGTTGCCGTGGTGGACGTCCCAATCGACGATCAACACGGAGTCGAGGTCCAAATCGTCGGTTGCCGCCCTGGCGGCCACGGCCACGTTGTTGAACAGGCAGAAGCCCATGGCCCGATTCGGCAGCGCGTGGTGCCCCGGCGGCCGGACCAGGCATAGCGCCCGGGTATCCTCGCCTCGGACGACTCTCTCGACGGCGTCGCAGACCGCGCCGGCCGCGCGCAGGGCAACGTCGTACGACGAGGGGCCGACGACCGTATCCTGCTCGACATATCCTCCGCCCGACTTCGCATACGCCCAGATCTCGTCGATGTAGTTGGCCGAGTGGACCCGCGCAAGCCGCGTGCGGTCGACTTGCTCGAATTCCACGCGGCGGCAAAGCCCGTCCAGTCCGGTTTCCAGCAACTTTTCCGGGATTTTGCGGATCCGTTCGCCCCGCTCCGGATGATTGCCCGTCTCGTGGTCCAGAAAACAGGGATCGTCGTACAAGAGGGTCATAATCGTGTATTCCTACCACAATATGCCTGAAGAGCGGGCGGGTGTCAAAGGGGGGCCGTCGTACACAAGGGCCGCAACGGTTGGCCGATCGGCAGCGGACCGGTCGAATCGGCATGCAAGACGATTGTGAAGCACCGCAACTTGACCAGTTTAACACAAAACGAGATTTACGCCCCGTCTTTTCCCGCGCCCGTTGTGCCGTGGTAGAATCCGGGTATGGATCACCGTACGAGCCAACACCCCCGTGTTCGACCCAATTGACCGCATAACGGATTTTCTTCAACAAATCACCTGCTCCGCGCAAATAGACTGGTAGAGGCCGCGAACGAGGCTCCCATGAAGGACGATCGACTGGCGGATGAATGGTTGATGAACGCGGCGGCGCGAGGAAACCGCGATTCGATGAATCGTCTGGTTTGCCGTTATGCCGGGCCGCTGTTGACCTTCATTCAGCGGATGATCGGCGACCGGCACCGCAGCGAGGAGCTGTTCCAGGACGTGTTTCTGGCCGCATGGAATTCCCGCCGTGCGTACCGGTATCCCCGACCGTTCCGGTCCTGGCTGTTCGGGATCGCGATGAACAAGTGCCGGGCCGACTTCCGCAAGCAGCGGCGCACGCCGGTCGCGGTTGAGGATTGTCCGGCGGAGGTGCTCGTCTCGGGCGAGCCTTCGCCGGCCGAGACCGTGATCGACGCGGAGACGGCCACCATGGTCGCCACGGCCGTGGCCCGATTGCCCGCCGCCCAACGCGCCGTGGTGGTGCTGCGGGTGTACAACGGGCTGTCGTACCGCGAGATCGCCCAGATTACCGTCCGGACGGAGAACACGGTTCGTTCGCACATGTTCCACGCCTTGAGGGCGATGCGAAAATACCTGGAACCGCGAATGAAGTAGGGTAGTGGATAGTGGGTGTTGCCTCAAAACAAAAGCCCCGGCACTGCGTGCCGGGGGTAAGGTGAACCAACCTGCTCGGGAAACGCCAATCATGATTCCCATAAACGATCACGTACTGGACCACGTCGACGCATATCTGCACGGCGTGTTGACCCGGGCGGAGGCGGCTACCGTCGAGCGGCACTGCGCAAAGTGCCCGATCTGCAAGGTCGCCATGGAGGAGGCCCGCAAACGCTTCACCGCAATGCGGGCACTGCCGGTGCTCGAACCGCCGGAGGAGTTGATCTCGGCCACGCAGGGGAAGATTGCCGAGGCGCCGAAGTTCGTGTTTACGCGGGCGGCGGCCGGTCTTGCCGTTGCGGCGGCCGCCGCGTTGATCCTTGCCTGCGTCCACATTTACTACGCGACACTCTCGCCCTCGCCCTACGATCTCCGCGTGCTGGGGCAAAACGAGCTGCTCGCCGGCAGCGAGGCCTCGCTCCGCGTTCTGCTGGTCGATCATGAAACCAACCGCCCGGTCGAAGGCGTGCCCGTCGAAATTGAACTCCTAGGCACCGACTCCGGCAAGCGGATCCATCTGGCCAGCTTCACCACGGATCAGTTCGGCTCCGGCACACCGCAACTGACGTTGCCCGACTGGAAAGACGGCGAGTACCGGCTGCAAGTTCGGGCAAAGCCGGGCCGGACGGCCGAGGTCATCCACCGCACCGTCTCGCTGAAACGTTCGTGGCAATTGATGCTCTCGACCGACAAGCCGGTCTATCAGCCGGGGCAGACAATCCGCGTGCGGAGCCTCGGCCTGCGGCGGCCGGACCTCAAACCAGTGGCGGGGCACGAGGCCGTCTTCTCGGTCACCGATCCAAAGGGCAACGTGATCTTCCGCCGCCGGGAGGTGACCAGCCGGTTCGGCATCGCCTCGACCGACTGCCCCCTGGCGACCGAAATCCTCACCGGCCCCTACCAGATCGAGTGCAAGCTGGGCGACACGGCCACGACCGTGACCGTTGAAGTCAAGAAATACGTCCTGCCGAAATTCAAGATCGCCATTAAGCTCGACGAGCCCTATTACGAGCCGGGACAAATGGTCCGCGGCACGGTTCAGACCGATTACTTCTTCGGCAAGCCGGTCGAGCATGGCGAAATCGAAGTCGACGTGCAAACGGCCGACGTCTGGAAGGTTCAGTTTGAACAGATCACGGCCCGAACCGATGCCGAGGGCACGGCCGATTTCCAGTTCCGCGTGCCCGATTCGCTCTTCGGACGCGAACAGCTCGAGGGGGATGCCGAGATTGCGGTCAAAGTGACCGTCCGCGACGGGGCGGGCCAAAAGGAATCAAAAACCGTGCGCCGCATCGTCACGGCCCAGCCGATCCGCGTCGAGGTCATCCCCGAAGGCGGATCGCTGGTCCGCGACGTGCCCAACACGGTCTACCTGTTTACGAGCTACCCTGACGGGCAGCCGGCCAAAACGCGGATTGCCGTCACCGGCATCGAGCGGGAGCTGGTGACCAACGATTACGGCGTTGTGTCGATCGAATTGACGCCGGAGGGCGACGAAGTCGCGTGGATTGTTCGGGCGACCGACGACGAGGGGCGGATCGGACGCCGCGAAGTGACACTGCGGTGCGGCCCGCCCACCGGCGATTTCCTCGTCCGCACCGACAAGGCCGTCTACGACGGCGGCGAAACGATGCACGTGCTCGCGCTCGGCGCGGGTGTCGAGCCGGTCTTCATCGACCTGATTAAGGACGGCCAGACCATGCTGACCGACGTGATCGAGATGAAATCCGGCCCGGGCGAGTATCAGTTCGACCTGCCGCCTGGGCTTTTTGGCACCGTCGAACTCTACGCCTATCGCTACAACGAGTCCGGTCTGCCGGTCGGCAAGCGGCGCGCGATCTACGTCCGCCAGGCACGCTCGGTGGAGATCGAAACGGCTCTGGACAAGAAGGAGTATCGCCCGGGCGAGCAGGCGAAGCTCACGTTCAAGCTGACCGGCAAGGGTGGCAAGCCGGCGCCCGGCGCCCTCAGTCTCGCGGCCGTTGACGAAGCCGTCTTCTCCGTCCTTCCGCAGAGACCGGGCATGCAGCAGGCGTTCTTCACCCTCGAAGAGAAAATCCTCAAGCCGATCTACGCGGTCTACCCCTGGTCGCCGAACCTGAAGACGAGCCTGCCCGACGACGAGCAAGAGAGGTTTGAACAGGCAATGTTCGCCATGACGGCTGAAGAGGGACGCGACTCAAGGACAATCTTGGCAGAAGTGATCCGGGACTTCGGCGAAAATGACCAACGGCTCCTTCGCGTCCTCGACCACCCCGACTTGGACCGGCTCATGGAATATATGGAGCTACCGGCGGAAATCAAGTCGCTGCTGCGCAACCAGTCCTCGGTTCATACACTCTGTGTGACGAGCTTCCCAGCAAAGGCACAGGCGATTGCTGCACACAGGAAAGCGGGGATGCGATTCTGCAAAGTGACTTGGATTGTGTCGGCCGTAATCGTTGGAATCGTCATTCTTGTGGTCTTAATGCGCAAGATGGTAGAGATCCTGGTTCTGATTACGATCATCGGCTTACTCGCGGCCTTGATGCTGCCCGCCGTGCAAGCCGCCCGCGAGTCGGCAAGAAGGGCGAGTGCGTTGAATGACCTGAAGCAGCTCGACTTGGCTCTTCAGAACTATCAAACCGTGCTCGGGGAATTCCCCGGGCAAACCAGCCAGGAGAGCGAGTCGGGTGCTCCCGCTCCGCGGGTTCGCCAGTGGTTCCCGGAGACGTTGCTCTGGCGGCCGGAGTTGATTACCGACGACGACGGCCGGGCGAGCATCGAGGTAGACCTGGCCGATTCGATCACCACCTGGCGGCTGTCGGCCTCCGCGGTAACGGCCGAAGGAAACCTAGGCGCCGACGAAGCGGCGATCCGCGTCTTTCAGCCGTTCTTCGTCGATCTGAACCTGCCGGTCGCGCTGACCCGCGGCGACGAAGTGGCCGTGCCCGTCGTGGTCTACAACTACCTCGACGGGCCGCAGACGGTCGAACTGACCCTGGCCGACGCTCCCTGGTTCAAACGGCTCGGCGAGCCGGTGCAGAAGCTCGAGCTGGAACCCAATGAAGTGCGCTCCGTCAGCTATCGCATTCGTGCGAAGAAGGTGGGGAAATACGAGTTGCAGGTCGATGCCCTCGGCGGAGACGTGGCCGACGCGATCAAACGCGAGATCGAAGTCCTGCCCGACGGGCGGCGGGTCGAACGGGTCGAAAACGGCACCTTGCAGCAACCGGCCGAAATGGAATTCGACGTGCCCGACAACGCCATCGAGGGCAGCGTCAAGACGATCGTCAGAATCTACCCGTCGAGCTTCAGCCAGTTGGTCGAGGGGCTCGACGCGATCTTCCAGCGGCCATACGGCTGTTTCGAGCAGACCAGCTCAGTGACGTATCCCAACGTGCTGGCGCTCGACTACCTGCGTCGGACGAATAAAAGCGTCCCGTCGGTCGAGGCCGCCGCCCGGCAGTACATCCATCTCGGCTACCAGCGGCTATTGGGTTTCGAGGTTGCCGGCGGCGGGTTCGACTGGTTCGGCCGCCCGCCCGCCAACCGGACCCTCACGGCCTACGGGCTGATGGAGTTCGAGGACATGGCCCGGGTACACGACGTCGACCCGGCGCTGATCGAGCGGACGCGGCAGTGGCTGCTCGAGGAGCAACGGGCCGACGGATCGTGGTCGAATGAAAAAGGGATGCTCGACGACGGGTTGGCGGGCAGCGTCTATCGCGGCGGGCACAAAAACCTGCTCGCAACTGCCTATATCGGCTGGGCCGTATTCGCCAACAATCCTTCAAATCCGATGGCGCGGCGAACGCTCGATTTCCTGCTCAGCCACGATGCGGCCTCGATCGAAAACCCGTACGTGCTCGCATTGGTGTCCAACGCCCTGGCGGCGATCGATTCCACCGGGCGCGCCGCGCGACCCTATATCGAACAACTCGAGGCCGTGAAGCGGATGTCCCCCGACGGAAAACTCGTCTGGTGGGAACTGCGGGACCGCGGGCGGACGACCTTCTACGGCGCGGGCCGAAGCGGCAACATCGAGACGACCGCCCTGGCGGCACTCGCAATGATCCGGACCGGCCACGCCCCGGCCACGGCGCGAGGGGCACTCGCCTGGCTCGCCGATCAGAAGGACGCCTTGGGCACCTGGCACTCGACCCAGGCAACCGTGTTGGCGCTCAAAGCCCTGCTGGCCGGAACCGGCAAACCGTTCGGCGGCCAGAAACCCCGGCGGATCGACGTCGCGCTCGACGGCAAGAAGGTCCGCCAACTGACGATCCCGGCCGACCAGGGCGACGTCGTCCAGCAGATCAATCTCTCCAAAGAGGTCGCCGGCGGAAAACACCGGTTGAAACTGACCGACCGGACCGGCACGGCCGTCGGCTACCAGGTGGCCTTTGCCTACTACGTGCCGGACAAGGGGGAACCGGCCGGACAGCAGCCGTTGGCCATCGACCTCCGCTACGACCGCACCGAATTGACCCAGCGCGAGACGATCACCGCCACGGCCACCGTCACCAACAACATGGCGACGGCTGCCCCGATGGTGATTCTCGACTTGCCGATCCCGGCCGGGTTTGCAGTCGAAGCGGACGATTTCTCGAAGCTCGTCGAAGAGGGAAAGATCGCGAAGTACCAGGTTACCGCCCGCAGCGTCGTGGTCTATCTTCGCCGGTTGCCGCCAACGGAACCGCTGCAACGTTGCTACCGTCTTAGGGCGACCATGCCGGTGAAGGTAACCGCGCAGCCGGCCGCAGCGTATGAATACTACGACCCGGACAGGCGAGCCCAAAGCCCCGCCACCCGGTTGACCGTGGCTCCGGCCGTCAACCGGTGAATCTTCCGCTTGGGTTTCACTGCAAGGCGTTTTCCGTTAGACTTTCCCAATAGCAGATCCGAGTGGCAAGTTGGGCAAGAAGGTGTCGCTTGCGCCCGTAGCTCAATCGGATAGAGCAGTGGACTTCTAATCCGCAGGTTACAGGTTCGAGTCCTGTCGGGCGTGTTTGGCTCTTCAGCGGTGTCATCGTCCGCCAAAGGACGACAATCGGCGTCAGAAGTACCTTCGTTGTCAGCACTTACGGCCGGAGTATTAGCCGCATCGGCGCCCCCAGAATTCGCTGTTTCATCGCCATTTGACGACAAACGATGCCGGTGGTGTGTCATCTCTTGGGCACCAATTTGGGCACCAGTGGGCACCACTGGGAGCACCAATTTCCGGCCCAACATAATCCTTCCGTCCCCCTGCCGGACGTCGCCCTTGGAAAAGGAAATAAGGAAATAAAGGAAATAAAGGAAATAGGGGACAGTGAAAGCGCCGGGATAAACCGGCTTGGAGTTGAGGATGAAAGAGCCTTACGGGAAAGGTCCAGCCAGCCATCCCGGCCCCGAGTCCTACGCCGATAATGGTAACATCGTG
>Ga0180431_10001153_pt1 | contig 37070 bp, 30 predicted proteins | sample SS_ome_11_FD_132459 | JGI IMG/M metagenome (GOLD analysis project Ga0180431, IMG submission 132459) | Hypersaline lake sediment archaeal communities from the Salton Sea, California, USA - SS_1_MS_1 metaG | ecosystem: Environmental > Aquatic > Non-marine Saline and Alkaline > Hypersaline >... | reverse complement strand
GGGCTACATCGACGGGGAAGACGCCGTGGCCTGCGTCACCGGCCCCGCGGCCCTTTCGGCCGTCCGCTCCCTGATCGAGGCGGGAGACGGCGCGGGGGCCTGGGCCGCGGCGGCCGGGGCGCGCACGCCCCTGTCGGAAGTGCGGCTTCTGGCGCCGATTCCGGTTCCGCTGCGCGACATCTTCTGCGTGGGCAAGAACTACTACGCCCATGCCGCGGAGTTTCATTCGAGCGGCTTCGATTCCAGCGCGAAGGAGGAGGTGCCCTCGCACCCGGTGGTCTTCACCAAGGCGACGACCAGCGTCTGCGGGCCGGGGGATGTGGTCAAAGGCTCGCTCGATCCGACCGGCTCGGTCGATTACGAGGGCGAACTTGGCGTCGTCATCGGCAAGCGTTGCTCGGGCGTCTCGAAGGCCGACGCCTACGATCACGTCTTCGGCTACGTGACGATCAACGACGTCACCTCGCGCGAACTGCAAAAGAGGCACAACCAGTGGGTGATCGGAAAGGGCGTGGACACGTTCTGTCCGATGGGGCCGTGGATCGCGACTGCGGACGAGGTGGGCGACGTGACCGCGCTGGAACTCGTGACCGAGATCAACGGCGAAGTGCGCCAGCAGGCCCGTGTCGGCGACCTTATCTTCGACATCCCGACGCTGATCGAGACGCTGTCGCGCACCATGACGCTGCTGCCCGGCGACATCATCGCCACGGGCACACCGGTCGGCGTGGGCATCGGGTTCAAGCCGCCGAAGTATCTGAAGGCCGGCGACGTGATGCGGGTGTCGATCACCGGCCTCGGCACGCTGGAAAACACCATCGGCTGAGGCGGCAGACCAAACCAACACCAAAGGGAGGAAGACAATGCGGAAACTGAAAACGACGGCGGCCATCGCCGCGCTTCTGGGGCTCGCCACCGTGGCCCAGGCCCAGGATGGTTACTTCGCCGGCAAGACCATCGAGGTGGTGGTGCCCTTCGGCGAGGGCGGGGCGACGTTCGTGTCTGCCAAGTTCCTGGAGCCGTATTTCGAAAAGCACCTGCCCGGAAATCCCGATATCGACGTGGTCTCGCGCCCCGGCGGCGGCTCGATCCTGGGCGCCAACTGGTTCGAACAGAACGCGAAATCGGACGGCACCACGATCCTGTTCACGACGTCGTCGACGGCGAATCCTTTCGTGCTGGGCCAGGAAGGCGTGGAATACCGGCTTGCCGACTACCGCGTGGCCTATTCGCACCCGTTCTCTTCCGTCGCCTATGTCTCGCCCAGCACCGGCGTCACCAGCGCCGCGGACGTAAAGAACGCCACCACGCCCCTGCTGTATGGCGGCATCGCGGCGGCGGCCTCGGACCTGCCGGCGCTACTGTCCTTCGAGGTGCTCGATCTCGACGTCAAGTCGGTGCTCGGCTTCAACGGGCGCGGGCCGGTGCGCCTGGCCTTCGAACAGGGTGAGGTCAATCTCGACTACCAGTTCACCCCCGTCTACCTCACGCAGGTCGTGCCGTCCGTCGAGGCGGGCACCGCCGTGCCGCTTTGGACCGGCGGCGCGATGCAGGACGGCGTGCTGAAGGCCCGCGACCCGATCGCGCCCGATCTTCCGTCGGTCTACGAGGTGCACGAGATGATGAACGGCAGCGCGCCCTCGGGCATCGAGTGGGATGCCTTCCAGGGCATCGCCTCGGTCACCTATGCCTACGGGCTGACCGGCTACATGCATCCGGACACGCCGCAGGAGGTTCTCGACATCTTCGCGGAAACGGTCGCCGCGATCAACGCGGACCCGGCGTTCCAGGCCGAGGCCAAGGAAGTCACCGGCGGCGCCGTGCTCAGCGCCGGGCCGGACACCGAAGCCGCCGTCAAATCGGCGCTGTCGCCCTCGGACGAGGTGAAGACCTATCTTCGCGACCTGCTGTCGACGAAATACGGCGTGAACTTCTGACACGTCGCAGGCGCGGGCCGCAACGCGCGGCCCGCGCCCCTTCAGCGACACGACCGGCCCGGAGCCCTTGATGTTCGAACACGCGCTGTCCGCGCTCGACGCTCTCTTCGACCCGTTTCGCCTCGCGGCGCTCTTCGCCGGAATGATGGTTGGCATGGTCTTCGGGATGCTGCCGGGCCTGGGCGGTGTGGCCGCGGTCTCCATCCTGCTGCCGTTCGTCTTCTACATGGACGACTACTCCGGCCTGGCGATGCTGCTGGGCGCAGTCTCGGTGGTCTATACCTCGGACACGATCACCTCGGTGCTGCTCGGCGCGCCGGGATCGCCGGCCTCGGCGCCCACCGCGATCGAAGGTCACGAACTGGCCAAACAAGGCCAGGCGGCCCGGGCGCTTGGCGTGGGCTTTCTCGCGTCGATGGTGGGCGGCCTCGTCGGCGCCATGATCCTGCTGTTCGCGATACCGGTCGCCGGGCCCATCGTGCTGATGCTGTCCACGCCCGAACTGTTCATGTTCGCGCTGGTGGGCCTGTTCTTCGCCTCGTCGATGATCGGCAAGGATCTCGCCAAGGGTCTTGCGGCAGCCTGTCTCGGGGTGCTTCTTGGCGTCGTCGGCCCGGCGCAGGCGGCCGCGGATTTCCGTTTCACCTTCGGGCAGGTCTATCTGCTCGACGGCTTCTCGCTAACCATCGTGGCGCTTGGGCTGTTCGGCGTGGCCGAGGCGATTTCGATGCTGGCCCAGGGCGGCGGCATCAGCCACGAACGGATGAAGGTCACGCATTGGGGCGACGGCTTCCGCGATTTCTGGGCCCACAAGTGGCTGGTGATCCGCTCGGCCTTCATCGGCGTCCTCGGCGGCTTCGTTCCGGCCGTCGGGGCCTCCGCCTCGACCTGGGTCGCCTACGGCCACGCGATCCGCTCGGCCAAGGACAAGTCCCGCTTCGGCAAGGGCGAGATTCGCGGCGTCGCCGCCGCCGAGGGGGCGAACAACGCCACCGTGATCTCGGACCTGGTGCCGACGCTTCTGTTCTCGGTGCCCGGCGGGCCGGCCGCGGCGATCTTCCTCGGCGCGCTGTTTTCCTTCGGCTACTACCCCGGCCCGCGGATGATTACCCAGAACCCCGATCTGATGTTCCTGATCGTCTGGTCGGTGGCGCTGACCTCGGTCGTTGGGGCGGCGATATGCTTTGCCATCACGCCCGCGCTGGCGCGGCTGACCCGCATCCCGTTCGCCATCATCGCGGCGCCGCTCATCCTGATCATGGTCGTCGGCGCGTATCAGTCGACCTCGACCATGGGCGATATCTTCATGCTCTTCCTGCTCGGGGCGCTGGGCTGGCTGATGAAGCACGGCGGCTGGCCGCGCGCGCCGGCGCTGGTGGGCTTCGTTCTGTCCGGGCCGATGGAGCAGTATTTCTGGCTGACCAACCAGATCCACGGTTGGTCGTGGCTGGGGCGGCCCGGCGTGCTGATCATCGGGTCCGTGATCGTAATTCCCTTGCTTCTGTCCGGCCTGCGCTGGATCCGCACCCGGCGGACGCCCGGCGCCGAGGGGCCCGGAGAGGAGGATGCCGACCCGCCCGACTGCAACCGTTCCGTCGCCCTTCTGCTGGCGCTGATCGCCTGCGCGATGTTCGTCTACGCGCTGTGGGAGATGTTCACGTTCAACCCCGCGTCGCGCCTGATGCCGGCGCTGGCGATCTTGCCCGGCGTTCCCCTCACCCTTTGGCTGGTGATCCGCGGCTGGCGCGAACATGAAAACGAGTTTTCCCGCGACGCCAGCGAGTTGACGATCCTCGCCGTGCTCATCGGCTACACCGTCGCGGTCTGGGCGCTGGGCCTGAGCATCCCGACAGTCGCGCTCATCGCCTGGATGCTGCTTGCCCGTGCGCGGATGCGGATCTGGACCGCGCTGATCTATGGCGGCGTCGTCTTCGCCTTCGTTCGCCTGCTCTTCGACCTGCTGCGCGGCGACGCGCCCGTCGGTGCGCTTCTGCCCTTGTCCTGATGAAAGGCACTGCCATGAACGACATGATCGATCCCGAGATCATCGAACCCTCCATCGATCCCGCAACCCGCAAGATCGGCGTCCGCCATGTGAAGGCGACCAACGCGGCCGGCACCCGCACCAAGATCCAGGTTCGCGATTTCGCGGCCGTCTATACCGATGAACCCGCCTCGCTTGGCGGAACGAACTCGGCGCCAAGCCCGCTCGAGACGGTGCTTGTGGCGCTGGTCGGATGCGACGGTGTGATCATCAACGGCGTGGCGAAGGCCATGGGTTTCACCTACGCGGGCGTCGATTTCGCCTGCCAGAGCCAGATCGATGTGCGGGGTCCGAAGGGCGTGCCCGGCATCCGGCCGTATTTCGAAAGCGGTTCCCTTGAAATAACGGTCTATACGGACGAACCGGAACACCGGTTCCGTCAGCTGTGCCGCAACGTGGAATACCGTTGCCCGGTGATGAACCTGCTGGCGGCTGCCCGGGTGGACATGGCCGTGACGTGGTTGCAGAAGCCGGCTCTCGAATACACCGGAACCGTGGACTAACCGGCCGGGGCAATGAAGCTGGCTGTCGTGTTGCGGTGAACGGCGACGGCCCGCGCCCGTGCGATTTCGATGAAGGCCCTCCGGGAGCCGCTGATCGCGGAGGAGGCTGACTGGCGGCCGGACCTCAACCTCACCGCAACGCTGCCGGCGCGGGCGCTGCACCATCTCTTCGGTCACGGATTCGAGGGGCTCGAAGCCGTCGACGCTGCGGCCAGGTTGAAGGTCCGCTGCCAACGGGAGCGGCCGCAGACCGTCGTCGCCTCGATCGACGGCCGAGCGGACCTTTCGGACCAACGGTGACAGTTTCTGACTGGACTCTGTCGTTGACGGGCGGCGACTGACAGTTAGCTTGCAGCGGTGTTTGGGGGAGAATTCAATGGCTAGTCTACGTCCCGCCTGCGTGAGCCTTTCGCTCGCAACTACATTGGCATTCATTGCCGTCACCGCGCATGCCCATACCGGCGAGGGGATCAATACCGGCTTCGCCTCCGGCTTCTGGCACCCCATCTACGGCTGGGACCACGTCGTCGCGATGGTAGCCGTGGGTCTTTGGGGCGCCTTCCTTGGCGCACCCGCCATCTGGATCTTGCCGGTGGTGTTCCCGCTGGTCATGGCCTTTGGGGGCGCCCTGGGCATCCTCGGCGTGCCGATCCCGATGATCGAGACAGGCATCGCGCTGTCGGGCGTGGTGCTGGGCCTACTGATCGCTTTTTCGGTCAAGGCGCCGATCTGGGTGGCTGCCGTGATCGTGGGCGTCTTTGCGATCTTCCATGGCCATGCCCACGGCACCGAATTGCCTCAGGCGTTCAGCCCCTATGGCTACGCGGTGGGCTTCGTCGTTGGGACGGGCCTGCTGCACATGGTCGGCATCGGCCTGGGCGTTCTGACCCGGTCGGAGATGGGGCGCTATGCCGTGCGTGGGGCGGGCGGGGCGATCGCGCTGGTGGGGGCCGCGTTCTTGTTTGGCCTCGCCTGACCTTGCGCCGATCCCTTGCCGCACTTGCCCTGTTGGTCCTTGCGGGGCCTGCGAACGCGCATGCCTTCACGGTGGGCGCGGATTCCTATGAGCAGTTCATCGAGGGCGCCTCGGTCATCCTGACCTACCCGGCGATCCTCTTACCGGTCCTCGCGTTAGGCCTTCTGCTAAGCCTTTGGCATCCCGAGGGATTACCTAGTGTCTGGCCTATCTTTCTGGCCGGTCAGGTGCTGGGCATCTTCGCGGCCGTGGCGATCGGGCCGGAAGCGCTGGTGGCCTTCATAGGGCTTGGCGTTGGCACGGCTGCATTGGCGGCGCTGGTGTCCCCCGTGCCACGCGTTGCCGCCTACGGCCTTGCCGGTCTGACGGGCTGCGGCGCACTTTCAGTGGCGCTAGAGGGGCACGGGCTGTTCGAGTTGCCGGTCTTTACGCATCTAGGGCTGCTGTTCGGCACCAACCTCGCCGTTGCGATGGGCGCGGGTCTGGCGCGGCTGGTCCTCGTCCGGTTTGACGCTGGGTGGGTGCGCATCGGTGTGAGGGTTGCGGCCTCGTGGATCGGTGCGATCCTGCTTCTGGTGCTGGCCTTCGCGCTGTCAGGCGGCGTCAGCTGAACGGAGAGCGATGCGTCCGCTCCGGGCTCGATCCGGACCTTGGCTGCTTGGCGCGCGAACGACTGTTCGGCGGACGAAGGTGACTTTCAACCTCATCGAAGCTTGACCTGTCTATAGCTTCACACCTTAGGACGACCTCGACAGTTGAGAATCGGTGTGAACGGACAGGGCGGCGGATGTATCAGATTTCAGAACTGGCGGAGAGCGTAGGGCTCTCTCGCGCGACGCTGCTCTATTACGAGAAGCTCGGGCTGCTGAAGGGCAAGCGCCAGGCGAACGGCTATCGCGTCTACACCGACGCCGACCGACAGCGGCTGCGGCTGATGCAGCAGCTTCAGGTGGGCGGGCTGAGCCTGCAGGAGTGTCAGGCCTGCCTCGATGGCAAGCTCGACCGCACCATGCTGGGCCAGCGGCTGGGCACGCTGGAGCGCGAGATCGCCGAAAAGACGCGATCGCGCGACCTGCTTGAAGCGCTTCTTGGGCGCGGCAGCCTCAGGGACTGGCACGAGGAGGTCGAGCGCGTCGCGCCCGATCTGCACCGCGCCTGGCTGATGACACAGGGGTTTTCCAGCGAGGAGGCCGCGCGGCTCGCGTGGCTGTCGAAGGACATGAATGCACACGACGATTACATGACGGTCTTCATGGAGGTGTTTTCCGGGCTCGACTGCTGGGGGCCGGCGACCGAGGCCGCGACGTTGAAGGCGCTGGCCATGGTCCCCTTCGCACCGAAGAGCATCCTCGAAATCGGCTGCGGCCCTGGCATGGCAGCGATGAGGCTAGCCGAGGCCACCGATGCCCGAATCCTGGCGACAGACACGGACGAAGGCGCGCTGGACAGGCTGCGCGACAGGGTGGTGGCAAAGGGCCTCGGCGACCGGGTGGCGGTGCGCAACGTGGACATGGCGCAGCTGCCCGTGCCGGAGCAACCATGGGACGTGATCTGGGCCGAGGGCAGCGCCTACATCATCGGTGTCGAGCGCGCCCTGCGCGACTGGCGGCCCCTCCTGCGGCCTGGCGGCGTGCTCGTTTTCTCCGAGATGGTCTGGCGGACCGATGCGCCCTCGGACGCGCTGCGCGCCTACTGGGCCTCGGAATGCCCGGCCATGACGCGCGTGCCTGTCCGGCTCGAACAGGCGAAACAGGCCGGCTACCGCGTGCTCGGGCATTTCGACATGGGTCGGGAGGCGATGGACAGCTACTACCAGCCCTTGGAGGCGCGCATCGCGCAGATGGAGGCACGGCTGGCAGGCACCCGCGTGCTCGACGATCTGCGCGCGGAACTGGCCGCGTATCACGCCTGCGACGGGATCGTGAGCTTCGAGATGTTCATGCTGCAGAAGCCCTGACAAGCGGCGCGACCCAATTTTCCAACCACAACACGGCAGTTTCGGCCCGCCGAGGGAGACAGGACCATGGACTATTCAACGGACTACACAACCCACGTTGAGGCAATCGCAGCGCTCTTCGCGGCCACCTTCAGCGCCTCCGAAGGCGCGGAGGAAGGTGCGCTGATCGGCGCCCTCGCGCGCCGCCTGATCGCCGAAACGGCCGCCGAGGACCTGCGGGTGTTCACCGCCTGGGAGAACGGCACACTTCTCGGCGGCATCTTCTTCACGCGCCTCACATACGAGGGCGATCCGCGCACGGTCTTCATGATGGCGCCCGTGGCGGTGGCGACCGAACGGCAAGGCCAGGGGATAGGGCAGCGTCTGATCGCCCACGGCCTCGATGCGCTCCGACAGGAGGGCGTGGACATCGCCGTGACCTACGGCGATCCGGCCTTCTACGGGCGCGTCGGTTTCAATCCCGTTTCGGAAGCCGACCTGCCGGCGCCGCAACCGCTTCAGCAGCCGCAGGGCTGGATTGCCCAATCCCTGACCGACGCGCCGTTGACGCCGCTCCGCGGGCCGGTGCGCTGCGTCGCCGCGTTCGACGATCCCGCACTCTGGTAGGCCCATGGTCCGCGACTACTCCGCCTTCCTGCCCGGTGGCACACCGCAACGGCGAGAGCCCACGGCGCTCGAGCGACTGGGCTGGGGCCAGGCCTTCGCAAGCCAGATAGACGCCGGCGCCCTGACCGAAACGCCCCCCGTCCGGGTCGCCGCCGTGCATCGCAGCGGGTTGCAGGTGGCAGGCGACGGCATCGACGAAACGATCCCGCCGGGGCCTGAAACGACTGTGGGCGACTGGCTGCTGCTCAATCGCGCGCGCCCGCGGTCAAGCCGCGTGCTGGACCGCAAGAGCCTCATCAAGCGCCGAGCGCCGGGCACGGGCCGCGAGGTGCAACTGATCGCGGCCAACATCGACACCGTCTTCGTCGTCACCTCCTGCAACCAGGATTTCAACGTGGCGCGGCTGGAGCGCTACGTGGCGCTCGCCTTCGAGGCCGGGATCGACCCAGTGATCCTCCTGACCAAGGCCGACCTCACCGAAGACACCGCGCCCTATGTCGACGCCGCGCAGGCCATGTCGGACCGGGTTCCGGTCGTAGCACTGGACGCCCGCGGCGCGGAACCGGCACAGGTGCTGGCCAACTGGTGCAAGTTCGGCCGCACCGTTGTCTTCCTCGGCTCCTCCGGCGTGGGCAAGTCTACACTGACCAATGCGCTCCTCGGCGCGCAGGCCATCGCCACCAAGGGTATCCGCGAGGACGACGCGAAGGGCCGGCACACCACGACCCGGCGCGAACTGCACGCGACCCCCGGCGGCTGCCTCGTGCTCGACACGCCGGGCATGCGCGAATTGCAGCTGACCGACGCCGCCACCGGCATCGCCGATGTCTTCGAGGACATTGAAGCGCTGACCGGCCGCTGCCGCTTCACCGACTGCCGTCACGAGACCGAGCCCGGCTGCGCCGTCCAGGCCGCGATCGAAGACGGCAGTCTCGATCCAGCCCGCCTCAACCGCTCGCGCAAGCTGCAGGCGGAGGACGCGTTCAATTCGGCCAGCCTCGCGGAACGCCGCGAAAAGGACCGCGCCTTCGGCAAGCTCGTGCGCAGAGCGGTGAAGGCGAAATCGGATCGAGAGAGATAGGTCCGAGCCCCACAAACTCGGTCCGCTTCGGGCTCGATCCGGACCTTGGCTGCGTGACGCACCGACGACTGCTCGGCGGACCAACCGGCAGTTCGGTTGGTAATCACAAGGCGCAGTTCTGCAACGCTTTGCGGGCATTCAACGCAGACTGCACACTCGGTGCACACGTGGGTTGATTAACACCCCATTTGGGCGCTCAAAGCGCCTCCATCCTCCATGGGGGCGACGGACAGGCGCGCGGCATCTGTGGCTGCGTTCGAGGGCATTCGGTGGTCTCCTCGGGGCAGCCAGCATTCGGGGCGGCACCACTTTGCACACCATACGATCACGAAGGAAGATCTGCCACGCACAATGCCAGGCCAGGGACGACGATTGCGCCGCCTATCTTCGCGCGGCGCTCGGCTGCATCGAACCTGTACTCGTCCTTGTCATGTCGGTTCATTTCGGTGTGCTTTTGGTCCAGAGTGGGTTTGTCGCCTTGAGAGCAGTCGGGCGCCATTTTTCGTTTCCACCGGCTTCGCTTTTCGCCGCCATCTCGGCTGCTGGCACCGCGACATTGCTGGCATGAGACACCGCAGCGCTAGCTCGAAAAGGAGCGGTCGGCCATTTCCGCGACCAGATCGAGGTCCATCACCACGCCTAATCCGTTGGCCTGCTGCCAGACCGCGTTACCCTCCTCATTGATCTCGACACCGCCTGCACTGGCAAGGCGGAAATCGGCGACGGGAAGCGGCAGTTCGAACCAGCCGCACATCGGGCTTGCGAGCATCACCGCGAAATTCGCCGCCTGTGCCGGCATGTAGCCGAAGGACTGCAATTCGAGCGGGCAGCCGACCTTCTCGGCCAGGGACGCGCCGATCATGCCTTCGGTGACACCGGTCAGGGATACATCGAACCGGAGCCGTGACCACGCGCCCATGGAAAGGCCCGCAACCCAATGGTCACGGCCGAACCGGTCATAGCCGGGCGGAACAAGTTCGATCCCAGTCTCCCGGCCCAAAGCCGCGTAGAGGTCCAGTCGGTCATCCGGGAACGGAGCCTCCATCCAGAGGTAGCCATGCGCGACAAGCAGGTGTGCCATCTCGACGGCCTCCTCGAAACCGTAGACGCCTTCGAGATCGGCGGCGAAGCGTATTGGGTGCCCCTTGAATTCTGCCGCGACCGTTTCCACTAGCGCGGCATCGAAGGCCGCATCCCCGTTAAAATGGAACTTCACCGCCCGGCACCCAAGGCGGAGCGCGGTTTCGACATCGGCGAGATAGCTCTCGTGGCACAAATAGGCCGGCGTGGACGCATAGGCCGGAAGGCTGTCCCGCCGCGCGCCGAGATGCCGGTGGAGCGGTCGCGCGAGCATCCTTGTCCGGGCATCCCAGATCGCGACATCTAGCAGTGCCGCAAGCGCGCTTGGCAATTCGGCGTCGCCCGCACCTTGCCCACTGGCGGCAATCTGTCCCTGCAGCTCCTCGATTGACTTTCCGACAGTAGCTTCGGCCCACATCTCGGCCTCGGCGGCGATGCGCCCGACCGGCGCGCGCCGCCAGCCGCTGCAGGTGCTCGCGATCCCTTCGACACCAGTGTCGAGCGTGATGTGGAGGAGCTCAAGGCTCAGGCGGAACGGATCATCTGTGCCGACATAGCGTTGCGGCGTCACGGTCTCGGGGCACAGGCCATAGGCCGCGATCCTGGAGATGATCGGCGCCGCCATGTCCGCCTCACACGGTGCGGGCCAGCTCCGCCAGCGCGTCGTCGGCGGCGGAAATCGTGGTGTCGATATCCTCGGGCGTATGCGCAAGGCTGGGAAACCACGTGCCGTTGGTCTTGGTCCGGATACCCCGGTCCTGCAGGGCCTCGAGAAACCTTAGGCGCAGGGCCTCGTCACTCGCCTTGTAATCGCGATAGGTCCGCACCGCACTCTGGTCCGAAAAGACGGTGCAGAAGACCGGTCCGGGCCCCTGAACAAGAAGCGGCAAGCCGTGTCTGTCCGCGGCATCCCGCAAGCCATCCATCAGCCGTCGGGACCGCTCGAACAGCAAGGGATAGGCGGCGCCATCGTCGGCGCGCAGCAATTCCAGTGATGCCGCAGCGGCCGCGAGCGCGCTGCCGGTCGCGTTGTAGGTGCCGCCATGGACGACCCCTGTCATCACGCGGTCCATGACATCCGCCCGGCCCGCCACCATGGCGATCGGCGCGCCCCCGCCCATTGCCTTGGCGAAGACGGCAAGGTCAGGCGTGACCCGAAAAAACTCTTGCCCTCCTCCCAGAGAGAGGCGGAAACCGGTGATGACCTCGTCGAAGATCAGCAGCGCGCCATGGTCGTCGCAAAGGCGCCGCACGGAGGCTAGGAATTCGGGATCGGGCTCGATGACCCCGGTGTTGCAGCTTGTGGGTTCCAGGATAACGGCGGCGATACGCTCACCGGCCTCCGCGAACGTCCGTTCAAGCGCCGCGATGTCATTGAACGACGACACGATGACATCGCCGGACGGTGTGAGCGCCTGACCCTGGCTACCGGGCACCGCAGCGGGGCGTTCCGCCGGGCCTGCGGCATTCAGGGGGGGGCGCACGCTGACGAAGGCGGTGTCGGCCCAGCCGTGATAGTGCCCCTCGAATTTGAGAATCGCATTGCGGCCCGTATGGGCGCGCGCGAGCCTGATGGCGATTTGATCGGCCAGGGTTCCGGACACCTCGAAGCGCACGCGTTGCGCACAGGGGATCACGTCGACCATGGCCTCCCCCAGGGCGACCTCGGGCTCCGAGACGCTGGCGAAGCCCTCGCCCATCTCGAGCGCGCGCGTTGTGGCTTCGACGATCGCGGGATGGGCGTAGCCATGGATCGCGGGCCCGTTGCCCATGATGTAATCGATATAGCGATTGCCGTCGCTGTCCCACGCTTCCGCGCCCTTGCCATGGGTGATCACCAGGGGCGCAGGATGCGGATGATAGCGAAAATTGCTGCTGACGCCGCCGGCGAGCACGGTCTTCGCGCGGACCTGCATCGCGACGGAGCGCGCATAGCGCGTCGTGGACACCTCAGCCAAATGAACGCCTTTCCATACCGGTCTCGCGATGCCTTCCTTAGACGCTAGTGGGCTGTCCCCTAACCCGTCCAGAAAAACATTCTTGAGATGAAAATTTATTTGCCTATGAATCAGATTCGTGCAACCGAAATTAGGTGCACCGGTCATGTGGGCAAACCGGGGATGCCTTGCCGCGTCGTCTCGCCGTCAAGAGCCGCGAACTCGCGTGGAGGGTGCATGCCTCAAGTAGGCCTGGATTGTTCGGACGTTTGACTGCCGATCGGCGAATACCCGTTCATCGAGCCGTCGGACGCAACTCGGAGGTGACGCCATGGCATCCGTGAATACCGATGTCGTCGAGAGGGGCAACACACCCGCTCCTGAGCGGAAGATGCAGGGCGGGTGGAACTGGCACCCGGAATTACCGTTGCCGACATCCCCGCTGGCGCAATGGCCGCTCAGACCCTTCATCATCCTGAAGATGGTGCTTGGCGGGTGGCTGCCGATCTCGCAGAAGCTAGTCGTGGCCGGCATGGCGGTTCTGACCTGGTTCTACCTCACCCCCGTACCGGAACAGACGCAGAGCTTCGCACTCGACTGGATCGCCTTCGTGTTCCTGCGCAACCTCGCGGTGTTCACGGTGCTGGCCGGGGGGCTGCATCTGTGGTTCTACACCTTCGCCCGCCAGGGCAACGCGTTCCGCTACGATAAGCGGAGCTTCCAGAAGGGACAGCGTTTCACGCTCGGCAGACAGGTCTGGGACAACATGTTCTGGTCATTGGTAAGCGGCGTTCCGATCTGGACGACCTACGAGGTGATCGGCCTCTGGGCCTTCGCCAATGGCTACATACCCGTCATGGCCTGGGCCGACAATCCGGTGTGGTTCGTCCTCCTGTTCGTCGTTCTGGCGATCTTCGGGAACATCCATTTCTATTGGATCCACCGCCTGATCCACTGGCAGCCGCTCTACAAGCACGTCCACCACATCCATCACCGCAACATCATCTGCGGGCCATGGTCGGGGTTCTCGATGCACCCGGTGGAACATCTTCTCTACTTCAGTTCGGCGCTGATCCACATCGTGCTGGCTTCGCACCCGATCCATTTCCTCTTCAGCCTTCAGGTGAAGGCGCTCTTGGCCCCGACCTCCCACGCGGGTTACGAGCGGGTTGTTGCCAACGAGGAGGCCGAGACCGGCGTCAATGTCGGGGATTTCTACCACCAGCTGCATCACCGGTATTTCGAGTGCAATTACGGCGAACCGGAACTGCCCTTCGATCACTGGTTTGGCACGCATCACGACGGAACAGAAGAGGCGACCAAGCGCATCCGGCAACGCATCCGCGACAGCGGGGTGACGCGGTCGTGAGCCCGGCATTGCCGTAGCCCGGGGACCCGACCCATCGCCACGCCCGACGATATCCTGTTCGAACCGGTCCGCATCGGGCCCGTGACGGCCCCCAACCGGTTCTACCAGGTACCGCATTGCTCGGGGATGGGGTTCGGGATGCCCAACGCCTTGCGAGCGATGCGCGAGGTGAAGGCCGAAGGCGGCTGGGGTGTCGTCTGCACTGAATACTGCTCGACCGATCCCGGCTCGGACAACCACCCGCATCCGTTCTGCACGCTCTGGGACGAAACGGATCAGCACGTCATGGCAGGCCTCGCTGACGCCATCCACCGGCAGGGCGCGCTGGCGGGGGTGGAGCTCTGGATGGCGGGCTATTCCAGCCGCAACAACCTGACCCGAACGCCGCCCGTCGCGGCCATGAGCATGCCGACGAAATACGCGCCGCTCCAGACGCGGCACATGGACAAGGCCGATCTCAGGGCGTTGCGGCAAAGCCATCGCGCGGCTGCCCTGCGCGCCAGGGCGGCCGAGATGGACATTGTCTATGTCTATGCCTCGCACGGCAACTTGCCGCTGCAATTCCTCTCGCCGGTGCAGAACCGGCGGACCGACGAATACGGTGGTAGCTTCGAGAACCGCGCACGGCTGATGCGGGAGCTGCTGGAGGACACCCATGACGCCGTCGGAGATCGCTGCGCCGTGGCGCTACGCTTCGCGGTGTCCACGCTCGACGCCGACATCGGCATCGCGGCGGAGGGCGAAGGGCGCGATCTGGTGGAATACCTCGCGGAGCTTCCGGACCTCTGGGATGTGAATATCGGCGGGTATCCGACCGACACGCGCACGGCCCGCTTCGCCGAGGAAGGCGCTCAGGAGGCCCATGTCGACTTCGTCAAGACCGTGACGACGAAACCCGTGGTCACGGTGGGCCGCTATACCTCGCCCGACCTGATGGCGGCACGGGTCCGCAAGGGAAAGACGGATTTCATCGGCGCGGCGCGACCCTCCATCGCCGACCCCTTCCTGCCAAGGAAAATCGCGGAAGGTAGGATCGAGGACATCCGCGAATGCATCGGCTGCAACATCTGCGTCATGAGCGATGCCCAGGGCGTTCCGATCCGCTGCACCCAGAACCCCACTATGGGCGAGGAATACACGCGCGGCTGGCATCCCGAGCATATCGCGCCGCGCGACACGCAGATTGCGCCGGCGGTCACGGGCGCGGTGGAGTTCGACATACTGTTGGTCGGCGGCGGTCCCGCCGGTCTGGAAGCGGCGCGTGCGTCGGCGCAACGGGGCTATCGCGTGGCGCTCGCCGAGGCGGGCACGGCGTTGGGTGGGCGCGCACTGCGCGAAGCGCGGCTCGCTGGTCTGTCCAGTTTCGGGCGCGTGGCGGATTGGAGGATCGGACAGATCGCGAAAATGCCCAATGTCGAGGTCTTCTTCGACAGCAGGCTGACGCCCGAGGACATCCTTGAATTCGGCGCGCCCCATGTCTGCATCGCGACCGGCGCATCCTGGCGGACCGATGGAACCGGGCGGAGCAGCTTCGCCGCGGTCGAGGGGATCGGCGCGGCCCCGATCCTATCGCCTGATGCCATCATGGATGGAGCCGCTCCCTCAGGCAAGGTCGTCCTTTATGACGACGATCACTTCTACCTCGCCTCCGCCCTTGCGGAAACGCTCGTCACCCGCGGGGCGCGTGTAACGTTTGTCACGGGCGCCGATATCGTCTCGCCCCTCTGCGTTCCGACACTCGAACAACCCGCGATCCTGCGCCGGATGCTATCGCTCGGCATCGAAATCGTGACGTCGCACAGGTTGGTCCGCGTGACCGAACGCATGGTCGAATGTGTGCACATCTGGTCCGGTGAAACCCGCCGCATCGACTGTGACCATATCGCGCCGGTCACGTCGCGGGAGCCGGAGGCGCATCTCTACCGGACGCTTCGCGACGCGCCCCACCGCCTTTCGGACGGAGGGATCATCGATCTGCGTCGCATCGGAGATTGCGACGCGCCGGGCCTGATCGCGCATGCGGTCTACGCCGGTCATCACTACGCGCGGACCCTAACGGTACGCGACACCGTGCGCCGGGACCGGTCGGCATTGCAGCCCAGCAATCAGCCAGCGCCGGGCCCAGATCGATGAGCCGCCGCATGCCCCCGAAAAACAACGGTTTCCCGCGCCTTGCGGTCGGTCGTCGACATAGGCCGCCACGACGGGGCGAGCCATCGAAACGTCGCATAGCACACTTTGGCGATTTGAACTGGAGAGGCCCGCGACAACCAATCTAGGCTCCATGCAGGGCGGCCAGGCCGCCTTGCGGATCGAAACGCTGCGCCCATGGCAAAGGTCCATCGCGCCCCACGAAAGAACCGAACATGAAACCACCTACCCATGAAAACGTGAAGATCCATGCCGAGGACGGCGTTCTGCAGGTCACGCTGGACAACCCGCCCGCCAACGCGATCAACGCACCGAACAGCCGCGCGCTCGGCGAGGTAATGCTGGAGTTCCGGGACGATCCCGACCTGCGGGTCGCCATCATCACCGGTGGCGGCGATAAGTTCTTCAGCGCCGGGTGGGACCTCAAGAACGCGGTCGACGAGATCATCGAGGACCCCGACTACGGGGTCGGCGGGTTCGGCGGCATCCAGGACCTTCTGGGCATGAACAAGCCGATCATCTGCGCCGTCAACGGCATCTGCTGCGGCGGCGGGTTCGAGTTCGCGCTAGACGCCGATATCCTGATCGCCGCCGACACCGCCACCTTCGCCTTCCCCGAGATCAACGTGGGCACTTACGCCCCAGCCGCCTGCATCGCGCTGCCCAAGCGCATTCCGTATCACATCGCGATGGAAATGCTGCTGACGGGGCGCTGGTTCGACGCCGAGGAGGCGCATCGCTGGGGTCTCGTGAACCACGTCGTGCCCAAGGCGGAGTTGATGGACAAGGCCTGGGAGATGGCGCGCAAGCTCGCCAAGGGTCCGCCGCTTGTCTTCGCGGCCACAAAGGACATCGTGCGCGACGCCGAGAACAAGAAGTTCCAAGACGCGCTGAACAAGGTAAACGCTGGGCAGTACAAGACCGTGGAAGTGATGATCCCCAGCGAAGACCGCAAGGAAGGTCCCCGCGCCTTCGTGGAGAAGCGGGAACCAATATTCCGCGGGGTCTGAGACGGGTCCGGGCGCTGCGTCACCCCGCGCCCGAACCGATCCAACCGAGGTGTTTGCATGAACGCAAGTGCACCATGCGGCGAAGGCCCGGCCGACCATGTCCGGGACCCACGCTACGACATTCTGTTCGACGCGGTTCGCATAGGGCCCGTGGAAACGCGCAACCGCTTCTACCAGGTGCCTCATTGCAACGGCGCGGGCTACCAGTATCCGCGTACGGCGGCGGCCATGCGGGCCAACAAGGCCGAGGGCGGCTGGGGCGTCGTCAACACGGAATGGTGTTCGATCCACCCCTCCGCCGACACGCCCGCGACCGGGTGCAGCCGTCTCTGGTCCGACGAGGACGTGCGCCAGAATGCGCGGGTGACGGACGGCATCCATGCCCATGGCGCGCTGGCCGGGGTGGAGTTGAGCCATTCGGGCCTGACCTCGCATAACCTCTACAGCCGCCTGCCCACCTTCGGTCCCTCGGTCCGCCCGAAGCCCGCAAAGGATTTTCCCGGCAACGCGGTGGAGATGAGCCTTGCGGATATCGCCGACCTGCGTCGCTGGCACCGGATTGCCGTGCGCCGGGCCATCACAGCCGGCTTCGACATCGTCACGCTTTACGCGAGCCACGGCATCACCGCCTTCACCGATTTCCTGTCGCCGCAGCTGAACCGGCGCACAGATGCCTATGGCGGGCCCATCGAAAACAGGGTCCGGCTGCTGCGCGAGGTCCTCGAGGACACGCTGGAGGAAGCGGCGGGTCGCGTCGCGGTCGGGTTGCGCTTCGGCCTCAGGGAAGCCGCTGAAGGCGGCGTCGACGAGGACGGGCGCGCGGTGGTCGAGATGCTGGCCGACTTGCCCGACCTCTGGGACGTGAATGTCGCGACGGGCGCCGACATGCTGACCTCCCGCTTCCGCAAGGAAGGGTGGCAGGAGGATAGCATCGGTTTCGTCAAGGCCATGACCTCCAAACCAGTGGTAGGTGTGGGCCGCTTCACCAGTCCCGACACGATGGTGACGATGATCCGGCGCGGTGTGCTGGACCTGATCGGCGCCGCAAGGCCGTCGATCGCCGATCCGTTCCTGCCCCGGAAAGTGGAGGAAGGGCGGCTCGACGACATCCGCGAATGCATCGGGTGCAATATCTGCCTGGCGTCGAACCAGTTGACGGTGCCGATCCGCTGCACCCAGAACCCCACCATGTCGGAGGAATGGCGCCGGGGTTGGCACCCAGAGCGCATTCCGCCGACCGAGACCCCGGGCACCGTTCTGGTGATCGGTGGCGGTCCCGCGGGGCTGGAGGCCGCGCGGGCGGCGGGCGCGCGCGGCTATGACGTGACGCTGGCAGAGGCGACGCGCGACCTCGGCGGCCACCTAAACCGTGTGACGCGCCTTCCGGGCCTTTCGGAATGGATACGTGTGCGCGACTGGCGCGTCGGCCAGATCGGGAAGATGCCGAATGTCGAAATCTTCCGGGAAAGCTGCCTGACGGCCGACGATGTCGCGGACTTCGCACCCGACCACATCATCGTTGCGACCGGGTCGACCTGGCGGCGCGACGGCGTCGGCCTGAGCAATCTCGATCCGATCCCGGGTGCGGACGCGCCCCATGTGCTGACGCCGGACGACATCATGGCTGGGGCGGACGTGACCGGCCCCGTCGTTCTCTTCGACGACGACCCCTATGTCATCGGTGGCGCCATGGCCGAGAAACTGGCCGCAGAGGGGCACGCGGTGACGTTGGTCACGCCGATGCCGCAACCCTCCTCCTGGACGCAGTTCACCTACGATATCGGGTTCGTTCAGCGGCGGCTCGTCGCGTCGGGGGTTCGGGTCGTGCCCAATCGCAACCTGTCCCGCATCGATGCCGATCGGGTCGAGATCACCAGCGTTCATGGCGAACCGCCCGAGACGCTGAGCGCCACCACGGTCGTGCTGGTCACGATGCGCGCGGCCGACAACGCGCTTATGCGGGAGCTTCAGGCACAGCGCGACGCCAGCGCCCTGCCCGGTCTGCGCTCGCTGTCGGTGGTGGGCGATGCCCATGCGCCGGGACTGCTGGCCGAGGCGATCTTTACAGGGCACGCGGCCGCGCGCGGCCTCGACGCCCCCGACGACCGGGACGCCCCGTTCCGCATCGAGCAGGCCGATATCGACAGGGACCTGCCATAGTCGGGCGAGCGACGTTGAAACATTGGGTATGAAATGCTTGACAGAACGCAATCGATGTTTCCTCATAAGCAAACAATGTTGCGTCACAATGGGCGAAGGCGTTCCCGGCATGTGATGCCATTCCGGCAGGCCTCATGCACGGGCGGCTCCGTAAATCAGGGAGATGGCAATGAAAAAACCGCAACTCTACACGCAGGTCAAAGGCCCGACACGTCGCGGCTTCATGGCGCAGACAGCGGCGCTCGGGGCCGTCGGCGCAAGTGGCGGCCTGGGCCTCTGGCCGGGGCGTGCACGCGCGAACACGCCGGTGATGGGCGGGCATTTCAACGTGGCGCTCAGCGGCTCGGCGACGACCGATACGCTCAATCCCCGCCTCGCGCAGAATGAGATCGTCTACGGCACACTCTACAACATCCATGCCTACCTGATCGATGTGGGCCCGCGGAACGAGCTGATCCCCGAGATCGCCTCGTCTTGGACGCCCGACCCCGACACCAGCCGCTGGGTGTTCGACCTCAACCCCGATGCGAAGTTCCACAACGGCCAGCCGGTGACGTCCGAGGATGTGATCGCCTCGATCGCCTTCCACATGGCCGAGGACTCGGAATCCGGCGTCAAGGGCCAGCTCGAGATCATCTCGGAGATGACGGCGGATGGTCCAAATCGCGTGGTGATGCAACTCGCGCGCCGAAACGCCGATTTCCCCTACCTCTTCTCGGCCTACCAACTGGCGATCCTGCCCGCTTCGGAAGGTGGCGTGGACTGGCAAAGCGGCATCGGCGCGGGCGCCTACATGCTGGAAAGCTTCGAGCCGGGCACCGGCGTCCGCATGTCGCGCAACCCCGAAATGTGGTTGCCCGATCGCGGCTTCGTCGACACGATAGAGATCACCGCCGTCAACGATCCCAGCGCGCGGGTGCAGGCCCTCCTGTCCGGGTCGGCCGATATCATCACCAAAGTCGACTTCCGTCTGGCCGACCGGATCAGCGGCGTGCCGGGGGTCAAGCTGATCACCAACGGGCTGCGGGCGCATTACAGCTGGCCGATGCTAACCGATACGGCGCCTTTCGATGACAATAACATCCGCCTGGCGATGAAATACGCCTTCGACCGCGAGGCGTTCATCGAACGCATCCTCGGCGGCTTCGGTACACTCGGCAACGACAACCCGATCGCGCCGTCGCACCAGTATTTCAACACCGAACTCGAACAGCGGCAATACGATCCCGAGCGAGCGAGGTTCCACCTGCGGGAAGCGGGTCTCGAAACCATCACCGTGCCGCTGTCGACGTCGGAGGCCGCGTATTCCGGCGCCGTCGACAGTGCGGTGCTGTTTGCCGAAACGGCGCGCCCTGCGGGCATCGAGGTGGAGATCACGCGCGAGCCCGCGGACGGATACTGGAGCGAGGTCTGGGGGCAGAAGCCGTTCATCAACTCCTACTGGGGCGGTCGTCCGACGGAGGATTCCATCCTGTCGCTGATCTATTCCTCGCAATCGGGTTGGAACGACACGCGGTTCAACAACGCACGTCTGGACGAGATCATCGTGGAGGCGCAGGGCGAGGCCGACACCGACCGGCGGCGGGAGCTGTATTGGGAGGCACAGGCGATCATTCACAACGAGGGTGGCGCCCTGATCCCCGCCTATATCCAGGCCGTCGACGGCGCCGCCGAAGAGGTCCAGCACCCCGAGGAGATGTCGGGCGTGTTCGAACTGGACGGCATGCGCGGCCTGCAGCGCTGGTGGATCGACGAAAGCTGATCCTGCCCGCGAATGCCGACGCTCTCCCTGTCGGAGGCCGTGCGGACCACCGTTGCCCGAAAAGGCACGAATGGTCCGCACGGCCGTTTCATTTCTGGGTGATTTCCTTTCGACAAACCGAAGGCTCCGTTGTGGATTTTGAATTGGGCCGACCCGGTCGCGCCGGTCTAACCTTCACGCCATCATCACGGTGATCCGCCCATGACCCAGCCCGACGCCTCCGGCATCTCCACCGAAACCCGCGAGGGCGTCCTGATCGTCACGATCGACCGCCCGCCCGCAAATGCCATTGACGCAGGAGCAAGCCAGGCGCTGGGGCGGATCGTTCTGGCCTTCCGCGACGATCCCGATCTCAGGGTTCTTCTGCTGACGGCCACCGGCGAGCGGTTCTTCTGCCCCGGATGGGACATGAAGGCCGACCCCAGCGGCTTGGGCAACGAGGCCGATATGGGCGTCGGCGGCTTCGGCGGGTTTCAGGACATCCCGCGCCTCTACAAGCCGGTGATCTTCGCGATCAACGGTATCTGCTGCGGCGGCGGCCTGGAGATCGCGATGGATGCCGATATCCTGATCGCCGCCGAGCACGCAACCTTTTCCTTGCCCGAGGTCAATATTGGCACCCACGCCCCGGCGGCCTATATCGCGCTGCCCAAGCGCATTCCGTATCACATCGCGATGGAAATGCTGCTGACCGGGCGCTGGTTCGATGCCGCAGAGGCGCATCGCTGGGGTCTCGTGAACCACGTGGTGCCGGCCGCCGATCTGATGGACAAGGCGTGGGAGATCGCGGCCAAGCTCGCCAAGGGTCCGCCGCTTGTCTACGCGGCCACAAAGGAGATCGTGCGCGATGCCGAGAACAAGACGTTCCAGGACGCGCTCAACAAGGTGAATGGCGGGCAATACGAAACCGTCGCCCGCATGATCCCCAGCGAGGACCGCAAGGAAGGCCCGCGAGCCTTCGTCGAGAAACGCGCGCCGGTGTTCCGCGGCGTGTGACGGAAAAGGAATGGCACGATGAACGAGACACGCCCGATCCCGCCTGCCGCGGCTCATGGCCACCTGCTGAACCCGCTCCTGGCGCCTGCATCCATCGCGCTGGTCGGCGGCTCGGACAAGCGTGGCTCCGTTGGCGATCTGATGATCCGGACGCTAAGCGCGGGCGGCTATTCGGGCAAGGCCACGGTCGTGAACCCGTCCTTGCCCCAAATCGATGGGGTCGAGGTGGTCGGCGGCCTGTCGGAGCTTTCGCAAGCGCCCGACCTTGCGGTGCTGTCGGTCTCCTCCCCCCGCATGGAGGCGGCGCTGGCCGAGGCGATCCGCGCGGGTGCGCGCGCCGCCGTCATCTTCGATTTCTGCCAGATCGAACACGACACCACGCCCGGCCTGACCGACCGTCTGCGCGCCATGGCGGTGGAGGCGGGCATGCCCGTCTGCGGCGGCAACGGGATGGGGTTCTTCAACTTCGACGCCGGAACCTTCGTCAGCTTCCAGGAACCCACCACCCTGAAGCCGGGGCATATCACCGTTCTGTGCCATTCCGGGTCTGTCTTCGCGATGCTGGCCGACGCCGCGCCGCGCTATGGCTTCAATCTGCTGACCGCGCAGGGGCAGGAAATCAACGGCACCATCGCGGACTACATGGATTACGCGCTCGACCAGCCGACGACCCGTGTCGTCGCCCTGTTCGCCGAGGCGATCCGCGATCCCGAGGCCTTCGTCGCCGCGTTGGACAAGGCCGCACGGCGCGATGTCCCTGTCATCATCCTGAAGGTCGGACGCACGGCGGCCAGCGCGCGTTTCGCCCTAACCCATTCCGGCGCGCTTGCGGGCGATCACGCGGCGTTCGAGGCGATCTGCGACCGCTACGGCGCGATCCGCGTGCCCGATCTCGATGCGATGATGGCCGCGTCACAGATCCTCGCGATTCATCCGCGGATGGGGCGGGGCGAGATGGCGAGCCTGCTCGATTCCGGCGGCTTGCGGGAGTTGATGCTGGATCTCGCTGACGATCTCGGCCTGCCCTTCGCCGATCTCGCACCCGCGTCGGTCGAGCGGCTGGAAAAGCGTATCTATTTCGGGCTGGAACCGGCAAACCCGCTGGATGCCGCCGGCCCCTATACCGAGGAACTGGGCGTGGTGATGGGCGATTGCCTCGATATTCTTGCAGAAGATCCGGGCGTCGCCGGGCTGGTGCATGAATTCTTCTACACCGACACCACGTCGGGGGTTCAGGGCACCATCGACGCCGCGCGCAAGATGCCCGCGCGACACGCCAAACCCTATGCGCTGAGCTATGCGCTCGGTTCCGCGCCCAATATGGGGTTCGCCGCCGAGATGCTGGGATGCGGCGTACCGGTGATCAACGGGCTGCGCCCGATGCTGGAGGGCGTGAAGGCGGCCTTCGACTACCGCGCCTTCCGATCGCGCGACACCGAGGACGCCCCCGCCCTGCCCGAGGTTGCGCTCGACCTTTGGCGCAAGCGGCTGTCGGAGATGTCCCGGATGGGCGAGACCGAAGCGTTGCGCATGCTGGCCGATCTGGGGCTGGATACCACGGCGGGCGTTGTCGTCGCCACCGAAGCAGATGCCGTAAGCGCCGCCGAGGCGCTGGGGTATCCTGTCGTCCTCAAGACCGCCGCGCCCGGCGTTCTGCACAAATCCGACAGTGGCGGCGTGCATCTGAACCTGCCCTCGCCCGGGGCGGTGCGCGCCGCCTATTCCGCGCTCGGCAAGCTGGGCCCTGAGGTCGCCGTCGCCCCCATGGCCGATCCCGGCGTCGAGATCGCGCTCGGCATGGTGAACGATTCGCAATTCGGGCCGGTGGTGATGGTCAGCGCCGGGGGCACGATGGTCGAAATCCTCGACGACCGCGCCTTCGCCGTCGCGCCGTTCGGCATGGGCGAGGCACGGCGGCTCCTGCAATCGCTCAAGGCTTGGAAACTGCTGCAGGGCGCGCGCGGTGCGCCGCCATCGGATATCGACCGGCTTTCCCAGGCTCTGGCGCGGTTTTCGGTCGTCTGCCACGCGATGCGCGACCATATCGCCGAGATGGACGTCAACCCGGTCATCGCCGGGCCGCGTGCCGCGCCTGCGGTCGATGCCGCGGTGGTGTTGCGCACGCAGGTGCCTGAGACGTCGACATGAACTTCTCGGACTATGCAGAGCACGATGCGCTTGCGCTGGCCGCGCTCGTCCGCTCCGGGGAGGTCAGCGCGGCGGAGCTTTCCGCCTGCGCGGCGGAGGCCACGGCACGCGTGAACCCCGCCCTCAACGCCGTGCGGGAGGTCTATTCGGACGCGGTCGAAGCCCCGGACATCGCATCGGAGGGTCCGTTCACCGGCGTGCCCTTCCTGCTGAAGGACCTGTCGGCCACGCAGGCCGGGCGCGTCTGCGACTCCGGCAGCCTGATGCTGAAGGGGCATGTGGCGACCGCCGACAGCGAGATCGTGCGGCGGATGAAGGCGAGCGGTCTGAACCTGATGGGCCGCACCGCCTCGCCCGAATTCGGGTGGTCGGCCTCCACCGAAAGCCGCCTTGCGGGGATCACGCGCAACCCATGGAACACCGAACGGAGTGCAGGCGGGTCGAGCGGCGGTGCCGCCGCCGCCGTCGCATCCGGGATCGTGCCCATGGCTCATGCCTCGGATGGAAGCGGTTCGATCCGCAATCCCGCCGCCTGGTGCGGGCTCGTGGGCCTCAAGCCCAGCCGCGGACGGATCAGTTCCGCCCCCGGCATCGGCATGCCGCCCGGCGGCCGCCCCGTGCAGTTCGTCGTCAGCCGAACCCTGCGCGACAGCGCCGCCGCGCTCGACGCCTGGGCGGGCGCCGTGCCGGGCGATCCCTTCGCGATTGCGGGTCTTACGACGCCGTGCCGCACGGCCTGCACCACGCCCCCCGGTCGACTGCGGATTGCCGTCAGCACCAATGCGCCCAATGCTAAACCCGTCGAGGCCGAGGTCGCAGCCGCCGTTCGGGAAACCGCGCGGCGGCTTTCGGCGATGGGCCACGAGGTCGAGGAGGCGTCGCCGGATTACGACTGGGACCGGCTGGTCGATGCCATCCTGACTACCGCGGCGGCCGGCATCGCCCTGCGCGTCGACGAGATTGCGCGCGACACCGGAAAGGCCGCAACGCCCGCCCTGCTCCACCACACGACCTACGAGACCTACCGACACGGCAAGACCATTCCGGCAACCGAACTGATCGCCGCCATGACGCATCTCGACGCCGTCACACGGCGGGTGGCCCCGTTCTTCGCCGCCTACGACCTGTTCCTTACGCCGACGAGCCTCCGCACTGCGCCACCGCACGGTACCCATGATGCCGACACGCACGGCCTCAGGCCGCGCCAGTGGTCGGACATCATCCATACCGAGGATTGCTTTCTCCTGTTGGCGAACGTCACCGGGCAGCCCGCGATCAGCTTGCCGCTGGGCCAAAGCGCCGACGGCCTGCCCATCGGCGTTCACCTCGAGGCGGGTTTCGGGCGCGAGGACTTGCTGTTCCAGGTGGCGGGACAGCTGGAGGCCGCGATGCCCTGGACATCCCGCCGTCCGCCTGTTCACGTGACCGATGCGCCGCGCAGGGAGTCGGCATGAGCGATCGACCGTCCTTCACCTCCCTCGCCGAGATCGTCGAGACCGGCCATTGCATGGGCTGCGGCCTTTGCCAGTCCATCGCAGGCAAGGACCACATCGCGGTGACGATCACGCCCGATGGCCGCCAGCGGCCGCGCCAGATCGCGCCGATCGACCCGGAACACTGGGCGCTGATCGCGCGCACCTGTCCCGGGATCAATGTCAGCGCGCCGCCTATCGAAGACGGATTCGCCGTCGACCCGGTCTGGGGGCAGCTCGACCGAGTGGTGCTAGGCCATGCGTCGGACCCGGACCTGCGCTTTCGCGCGGCGGGTGGAGGCGCGATGACGGCACTGGCCGCCTCCCTTCTGGCGCGCGGCGAGGTGGATTTCGTTATGCAGGTGAAGGCGGCGGCGGATGCCCCGATGCGCAGCGAGACCGTCTTTTCGCGCTCCGTCGACGAAGTCATTCGCGCGTCCGGGTCGCGCTACGGTCCGTCCACGCCGCTCGACTCCCTGCGCGCGGCGCTCGACCTCGGAGAACGCTTCGCCGTCGTGGGCAAGCCCTGCGACATCACCGGCATCCAGAACTACGCCCGCGAAGAACCACGCGTCGCCCAACAGTGCAAGGCGATGCTGGCCATCGTCTGCGGCGGCGGGCCGGAGTTCCGCAAGTCCCGCGACCTCGTCCACGACCTCGGTTATCGCGAGCGCGACGTCACCTTGATGCGTTATCGCGGTTACGGCAATCCGGGCCGCGCGCGGGTTGAGACGCGCGATGGTAGCGCGATGGAGCTGACCTATGCCGAGCTTTGGGACGACGAAAGCAAATGGTGCAGCCAGCCGCGGTGCAGGATCTGCCCCGATGGGATCGGGGAAAGCGCCGACGTGGTTTCAGGCGATTTCTGGCCCCATTGCCAGCCCACCAAGGAAGACGCGGGCTTCAATTCGATCATGGTTCGGACTGAACGTGGCCGCGCGCTCTTCGAGGCCGCGCAAAACTCGGGGTTCCTGACGGTGGTGCGGCGGCTGGCGGTGGCGGACATGTGCTATACGCAACCCCACCAGGTCACGAAGAAGCGCGAGATGTGGGCGCGGCTCAGGGGGTTGGAAGCCGCCGGGCATCCGGTGATGCGGGTAGAGGACGGCTTGCGCCTTCGCGATCTTGCCGAGGGGCTGAGCGTCGCGGAAAACCTTCGCGCCGCACGGGGCGCGCGCCTGCGCGCGCATCGCGACCGGTTCAGCGAGGACCCGGTGACACCCGCCGACGAGGACTAAACGTTCCTTGCGAAGCGTTCGGGCACGACCATCGTGCCGAACACGTCTTGCAGCGTCTCGCGCCGCCGGATCAGCCATGAAAACTCGCCACTGACAAGTGCCGTGGCCGGGCGCGGCAGGGAGTTGAACTGATGTCCCTTCGCCTCCGCATACATGCCCGCGTCGAGGATCGCGATCAGGTCGCCTTCCTCGAGCTCCGGCAGCGGGACATCCTTGCCGAAGATCGACGGAACACAGGTCTGCCCCACCACGTCCGCCGGGTGTGAAAGCGGGCGTTTCATCTTTTCCGCCGCCAAGACCATATAAGTATACCCGAAAAGGTCGACCTGAGGCAGGTTGTTGGTGGAACTGTCCACATTGATCCACGTGAACCCCAGATCGGCATCGGTCTTGACCACGCCCACGCTGGTCAGGAACACGCCAGCATTGCCGACGATGTAACGCCCCGGCTCAAGCCAGAGTTCCGGAAGCGGGCAGCCGCCTTCCTCGAACACGCGGGCCATCTCGGTGCAGACCGCGTCGGCATAATCCTCGATCGGGTTGGGATTGCGCAACTCGCCCGAGGCTTCGGGGTCGCGCTCCCGCGCCCAGCCGCCGCCGAGATCGACCATCGCGGGCGCGAAACCGGTCCGCTTGTGCAACGCCGCGATCGTCGCGGCCAGTTCCCCACCCACGGCGGCAAACATCGCCGGGTCCTTCGAGGCGCGCCCGACATGGGTGTGATAGCCGAACATGCGCAGATGCGGGTGATCCTTCAGCTGCGCGATGATGCGTTCCGCCGCGGGCAGCGTCTCGCCCCATTTCGACCGGCGCATGGCGCCGAAGAAATCGGGGCGCTTGAAACAGTCGCTGGTGAACTCGGCGAAGTAGTCCTCGGGCAGCACCTTGATGCGGACGGCGACTCGCACGGGCTTGTCCATCGCGGCCGCCACGCGCTCGATTGCGTCGACCTCCTCCTCGCTGTCCATGTTGATGCACACACCATGCTCGATGGCCTTGGCGATGATCTCATCAGATTTCCACGACCCGTTGACGACGATCTTTGCGGGATCGGCCCCGCCCTCGAAGGTCGCGTGAAGCTCTCCCATGGAAAAACAGTCGCCGCCCGCCCCTTCCTCGCCCAGGATCGCGCGAATGGCGATGTTGGGATTTGCCTTGATCGCGTACATGACGTTCACAGGCCGCGGCCATCGACTGGTGAAGGCGGCCCGGATCCGGCGGTAATTGTCGCGCAGGGTCCGTTCTGACATCACGAAAAGCGGGCTGCCGTATTTCTTGACGAGGCTGCGCGCCGATTGCCCCTCGATGCACAGCGTTCCGGTCTCGTCGACGCTCAGGTGATCCTGCGGCGTCAGCCAGTGGTCCAGCAGCGTCTGGGAGGAATCGAAATCCATAGCGTTCATCGGACCGGCCTTTCCTGTGCCGTGCGGGTGGCATGGCCTGACGGTAAGGGACGGGCGCCGGTGCGAACCAGTTCAAAGCCCGCAAGGTTTGTATTGACCGAATTGATAGCTCGTCGGTCGGGCGGCTAGGCGTCCGCATCCTTCGCCGCATAGGGCAGTTGCAGCGCGGTTTGCAGCACCTTGACCAGCGCCAGCACGCTGCGTTCCGGGGTCTCGTCACGGCAGAAGAGGCCGAACTCGATCGCCGGAAGCGGCGGCAGGCCATCGGCCTCCCCCAGCACGCGCAGGGACGGGCGTAGGCATTCTCCGATAAGATACGTCACGCCCAGTCCCGCCTCGACCGCCGCGAAGACCGAGGCGAAGGTCGTCGTGGAATAGACCTGGCGCCACGTGACCCCGGCATCGTCCAGCGTCGCGAGGACCTGCCAGCCCCAACGCCGGTCCCCCTCGCCGATAAGAACCAGGGGCAGGGGCTTGCCCCGATCGAGATCGAGATACTTGTTCGCGACCCACAGAAGTGGCGTCTTCCACCGGATATGCGGGGCGCGGGACATGTACTGCGTGGTGCCGAGCGCCAGGTCGATCCGCCCCTCGTTCAGGTGCTTTTCGAGGCGCGCGGTCTCCGCCACCACGATCTCGATCTCGATGGTGCGCTGCATCTCGACGAACTGGCGTAGAAGATGCGGCAGGCGACCGACCGAGTATTCCTCCGTCATGCCGAAGCGCACGGTGCCACTGGCCAGATCGGCATCCGAGATCTGCATCAGTTCGTGAAGGAGCGACAGAACGCGCGTGGCATAGCCCACCACCACCTCGCCTTCGCGCGTCAGGACCACGCCACGAGAATGACGGCTGAGCAGACGCACGCCCATCTGCTCCTCGAGCTGCTTGATCTGGATCGAGATGGCCGATTGCGACCGGTGCAGAACGTCGGACGCCGCGCTGATGCTGCCGGAGCGGGCGACGGTCACGAGGCTGCGGAGCTGGTCGACATTCGGCAGATGCATGGCGCTAGGGCTACGTGACGGCAATCGGGTGGTCGACATGCAGCACCAGAGCCACGCCGGTCATGCAAAGGGTCGCTTGGCATTGCGCGCCGAACGCACGGACTCCAGCACCTGCGCATCGAGCAGCACGCAGACGTATTTTGCCCGGTCGCCTTCGATGGCCACGGGCCCATGCGGAACGGAGGCGTCGAAGATCAACGTGTCTCCCGGCAAAAGCTCGATCTGGCGCCGCCCGTAGGCATAGACGATCCTCCCCTCCAGCACATAGGCGAATTGCGTGCCGTCATAGGCGTGCGAGGCGTGGTTCTCGATCGGGTTTTCCAGGGTCACGACATAGGGCTGAAAGCCGCGCAACTGTCCGGCGCTGGCGACCAGCAACTCGCAGATCATGCCGCTCCCGTTCGGGGCCTGCTGCACGTTCAGCCCGGTGCCATGGGGCACGTGGATCATGTGGCCCTCGTCGTCATAGCCCTGGAACAGCTGATGCACCGGAAGCGAGATCGCCGCCGCGACGGACGAGATCGATTGCAGCGAGGGCGACACGATCCCGGTCTCGATCTTCGACAGGTTGCTGGTCGACAGGCCCGTGGCCTGCGCAAGATCGGCAATGGTCATCCCGAGGCGCATCCGGCGTTCGCGGATCTGGGCGCCGACGAACTGGTTGAGGCTGCGCTGCGCGCCGTCCGCGTCGGTCGCGGCTTCGGCCAACCGCTTGGCAGGTGAGTTGAGCGGCATCGGCTTTCCTGTTTCAGTGCCTATTTCGGACAATGGGGGCATATGAGGCAGAAAGTCCAGTTCACGGGCCTTTCGCATAGCGCGCGACGGCGCGTTGAAGCAAGGTCAATAGTTCTTCAAAAGAAATACTTGCGTCATTTCAAGAATACCACTTAACCTTGTGCAACGGCGATCCGCCGTTTGCTTCTGTCGATCCGAAGGCATGTCGGCGAACTCGAGGGGACGAGTTGTGACAGCAACCGCAGATGCAAGAACCAGTTGCGGCACGGGTCTTCCCGTTCAATCGGACAGCGCCAGCGAGGGCCGCACGTGAATTCCCTTCTCAGACTGGCCGGCACGCGCCTGTTCTACGGGATCATCACGCTGTTCGTCGTCTCGGTCGTCATCTTCTTCGCGGTCGAACTGCTTCCCGGCGACGTGGCGCAACAGATCCTCGGTCGCGATGCCACGCCCGAGACGCTGGCTGCGCTGCGCGACCGCCTCGGGCTGAACGACCCCGCGATCCTGCGGTATCTCTCCTGGCTCCACGGTATTTTGCAGGGGGACCTCGGCGCATCCCTCGTCACCGGCCGGCCGATCAGCGATCTGGTGATCGGGCGGCTGGGCAATACCCTGTTCCTGGCGGCTTTCGCTGCCATCGTCGCGATTCCGCTGGCGCTGTTTCTCGGGGTGATGGCCGCGCTTTACCGCGACACCTGGTTCGATCGCACGATCAACACGGTGACGCTGGCGGCGATTTCCCTGCCGGAATTCTTCATCGCCTATATCCTCGTTCTGTTCTTCTCGATCGGGTTCAGCTTCCAGATGTCCGGCCCGCTCGCCGTCATCGCGGCCTTCGTCCTGCTGGCGCTTCTGCGCGGCATCCTGCAGGCGCGCAGGACCGGTGAGACCAGCGGCATCCAACTCGTCATGGCGGTGGTCTTCCTGTTGATCCTGCTGAACGGATACTTCCGCTTCGTCCCGCTGACGACCGAGCCGATGCGGGTTCTGCCGTCGCTCAGCCGGATGTCGGAGGATGCCAATTTCGGAGAACGGATCTTCAACTCGATCCTGCCGATGCTGACGCTGGTTCTCGTGACCACGGCCTACACGATGCGGATGACGCGGGCCAATATCGTCAACATCCTGTCGGCCCCCTATATCGAGATGGCGACGCTGAAGGGCGTCCCGCCCGCGCGCATCATCTTCTGGCATGCGCTGCCCAATGCCTGGGCGCCGATCATCAACGTCGTCGCCCTGACGCTCGCGTATCTGATCACTGGCGTCGTCGTGGTCGAGGCGGTCTTCGTCTATCCCGGCCTCGGCCAGCTTCTGGTCGACAGCGTGGCCAAGCGCGACATCACCATGGTGCAGGCCTGCTGCCTGATCTTCGCGGCGGCCTATGTGCTGCTGAACATGATGGCCGATATCTTCGCCATCGCCACCAACCCCAGATTGCTGCACCCGAAATGAGCGATCCGATCGATACCATGGTCGATCAGGCCCCCCTGCCGATCGATACCGAAACCAAGCTCCGGCGGTTCTGGCGCCTCCTGAAGGCCGCACCGCTCAGCGTCTGGTTCTCGCTTGTCGTGCTGGCCTGCTATGCTGTGCTGGTCATCTTCGCCGGGGTCATCGCCCCCTTCCCGGAGACCGAGATCGTCGCGGGCAGTTTCCTTCCGGCCAGCGCCGAGCACCCGATGGGCACCGACGCGCTTGGCCGGGATTTCCTGTCGCGGATGATCTATGCCGCGCAGAACACTGTCCTGATCGCCATCGTTACGACGCTGATCTCATTCGCCATCGGCGGTTTCCTCGGCCTACTGGCGGCGACGGTGGGCGGCTGGCTCGACCAGGGTCTGGGCCGTGCCGTCGATGTCCTGATGGCGATCCCGCCGCTGATCTTCGCCCTGCTGCTTCTGTCGATCTTCGGCACCTCGACGCTGAACCTGATCCTGATCATCGCGCTCGTTGACGCCACGCGCGTCTTCCGCATGGCGCGCGCCGTGGCGATGGGAGTCGTCGTGATGGAATATGTCGAGGCCGCGCGGCTGAGGGGCGAGGGCCTTCTGTGGACTGTCACGCGCGAGGTGCTGCCCAACACCATCGCGCCACTGATGGCAGAGTTCGGCCTGCGCTTCTGCTTCGTCTTCCTGACGATATCGGCGCTCAGTTTTCTAGGCCTCGGCATCCAGCCACCGGCCGCCGACTGGGGCACTATGGTCAGGGAGAACGCGGCACTCATCAGTTTCGGCGAGATGACACCCCTTTACCCCGCCGCGGCCATTGGCCTTTTGACCATCTGCGTGAACTTCATCGTCGACTGGCTGCTGAAGATCTCCAGTGGTCTGAAGGAGTAGCGCGATGGCCGAGCCCCCTTTGCTGGAGATGCGTGGCGTCAGGATCGAGGGTCAGACCGGTCCCGACTGGCTTCCAATCATCAACGGCGTCGACCTGACGCTTGCGAAGGGCGAGGTTCTGGGCCTGATCGGCGAAAGCGGGGCTGGCAAGTCGACGCTGGGCCTTGCCGCGATGGGTTACACACGTGGCGGATGCCGCATTTCGGGCGGTTCCATCAAGTTCGCTGGGCAGGAACTGGTCGGCGCGACCCGCGCCGACCTGCGCCTCTTGCGCGGCAAACGGATCGCCTACGTGGCGCAATCCGCGGCGGCCAGCTTCAACCCCGCGCACAATTTGATCGACCAATTCATCGAAGGCCCGATGATCCATGGCCTGGGCGACCGTGCGACGACGCAATCCGAGGCTGTGGCGCTCTACGACGCGGTGCAGTTGCCGGAGCCGGAGACCATCGGTTTCCGCTATCCGCACCAGGTCTCCGGCGGGCAGCTTCAACGCGCCATGACGGCGATGGCCATGGCCTGCAAGCCCGACCTCATTGTCTTCGACGAACCCACCACGGCGCTCGACGTGACGACGCAGATCGAGGTGCTCGCCGCCATCCGCAAGGCGGTGTCGGAGTTCGGCACCGCGGCCATCTACATCACCCATGATCTGGCCGTGGTCGCGCAGATGGCCGACCGCATCATGGTGCTACGCTACGGAGACCTGGTGGAAGAGGCCGACACACGCCGGATGCTTTCGGCCCCGCAGGAAGCCTACACCAAGTCGCTCTGGTCGGTCCGAACCTTCGAAGCGACGCCCAAACCCGCAAGCGACCCCGCGCCGCTCTTGCAGGTCGAGAACGTGACCGCCGCCTATGGCGACCTCACGGTGCTGCACGACATCTCCACCCAAGTGCAGACCGGTCGCACAGTGGCCGTCGTGGGCGAAAGCGGGTCCGGCAAATCCACGCTGGCGCGCGCGATCACGGGGCTTCTGACGCCCAAACAAGGCCGCATCGTCATGGACGGCAAGGCACTCGCTCCGGATTTCCGTCGCCGCAGCAAGGACGACCTGCGCGCGATCCAGATGATCTACCAGATCCCCGACACCGCCCTGAACCCGCGGCAGAGCGTGGCCCAGATCCTCGCCCGCCCGGCGAAATTCTTCACCGGCCTGTCGGGCAAGGCCTTGTATGACCGGGTCGACGACCTCTTGGCGCTGATCGACCTTGAGCCGGGCTTGTTCCGCAGTCGTCTGCCGGGTGAATTGTCGGGCGGACAGAAGCAGAGGATCGGGATCGCCCGCGCGCTCGCCGCCGAGCCCCGGCTGATCATCTGCGACGAGGTGACGAGCGCGCTGGACCAGCTGGTGGCCGAAGGCATCCTGCGCCTCCTCGACCGCCTGCAGCAGGAACTGGACCTGTCCTACCTCTTCATCACGCACGACCTCGCCACGGTCCGCGCGGTCGCCGATTCCGTTGTCGTGATGCAATACGGCAAGGTGGTGGAGGACGGCCCGAAGGCCGAGGTCTTCTCACCACCCCACGACCCCTATACCGAACTGCTCCTGTCCTCAGTCCCTGATATGGACCCCGACTGGCTCACCCGCACGCTCGAAGCGCGGCGCTAGGTCTGGCGCGATAGGCCTGTTGTGGCGCGCCGGTCAGGCTTGCAGTTGCTCGACTATGTCATGGTAGAGCGCGACGTCGGTAGCGATGATCGGCACGGCAATGTGCGGTTGCAGCACCGGAAGCAGATGGACCATGCGCTGCATACGCCCCGTTGCGTCATCGAAAAAACTGGGGATGCCGGTCACGACCACCGCATCGACCTTACCGGCCCGCTCCAGGACCGAAGCGATCGAGGCTGCCGCAAGGCGACCGGGAAAGACGCCGCCATGACGCACCAGCGTAGGCAGGTCCGGGACAAGGCCCAGATCGACCAGGTTGCCGCAATAGGCGACCGAGAACCCGGACGTCGCAAAGAAATCCGACAGGGCCTCGCGCCAGTCCGGTGTCGCGTAGACCGCATCAATGGCAATCCGCCTTGCGCGGCGGGCATGCAAACCATCCACCATCGACAGCGGCGCGAGGCAGACCTTCGCCGCGCTGGCCGCTTCCAGCCTGTCGCGAAACGCCACCATGTCATCCCGACCGCCGAGCCCGACCTTGGACCAGTTCGAGCCCACGACCGCCACCACGTCCGCGCCCGACGCGGCACAAGCCTCCACCGCCTGCGAAATGGCCCGCGCCATGTCTCGGGCGGCGTCCGCGGCCCCGACCTGCCGCGCGGTGACGCCTGTGCCCTCCGGGGCGAGGCGCAGGAAATCGGTGGGCGACGCGTCGAAATAGCCCGGCGGCCCGACGAACGCGACCTGCTGACGGAAAGGCTTCCGGTTGCCTCCCGTCGGGGTTTCCGACGGTTCTTTTTCGACAGTCTCGCCTTTCATTTGAATCCTTAATCTGTATCGTCAGAAGAAACTTCACGGGGCCCGCATGAAAACGCAACAGCAAACGATTCCGATCCTTGGCTTCGGTGTCTACGCCCTCGATCCGGCAACGACACGTCGGGCGGTCGAGGATGCACTTGCAACCGGGTTCCGCCATGTCGACACGGCGCAAAGCTACGCCAACGAGTCCGACGTGGGCGCGGCGCTCGCCGCCTTCGGGCTGCCACGCGACGACGTGTTCGTGACCACCAAGATCACCCCACGAAACCTCGCCCCGGGCGCGCTGGTGCCAAGCGTCGAGGCCAGCCGCGAGGCGCTCGGCGTCGATTGCATCGACCTTACGCTGATCCACTACCCCTCGCCTTGGGACGAGATCCCTATGGAGGTCTATCTGGAGCAACTGGCCGAGGCGCAGGCGCGCGGGATGACGCGGCAGGTGGGCGTGTCGAACTTCACCATCGCGCAGATGATCCGCGCTGAAGAGATCCTGGGCGCGGGCAATGTCGCGACGAATCAGGTGGAGATCCACGTCTATCACCAGAACCCCAAGGTGGTCGCCCATTGCCGCGCGCGCGCGATCCCGGCCACGGCCTATTGCGCGCTGGCCCGCGGCATGGTCTTCGGCATCCCCGAGGCGCGGCTGGGGCCGCATCGGACGCTTGTGGAACTGGCCGATAAGCACGGCGCGACGGTGTCGCAGATCTGCCTCGCCTTCCTGATCGCCCAGGGGCATATCACCCTTTCAACGACCATCGACCCCGAACAGATGCGCGACAATCTCGCCGCGCGGGACGTTGCCCTCGATGCCTCGGACATGGCGGCGCTGCGCGGAATGGACCGGGGCAAACGCATTGTGGAGATGCCCTACTTCCCGGACTTCGATTGAACCGACCATGAAAGGCAGCCGATGACCGATCTGCCCATCGGCGGCACCTGCCGCCCGGAATTCGAGGCTGTAAGAGAGGCCTTCGTCGCCAATTTCGACGGGGCGCGCTGGGGCGGCGACACGGATGTCGGCGCTGCGATCTCGGCGCGCGTCGATGGCGAAACGGTGGTGGACCTCTGGGGCGGCCACCGCGACGCCGCCCGCGCCGAGCCCTGGACCGCCGACACCATCGTCTGCGTCTTTTCCGTGACGAAGGCCGTGGCGGCCATTGTGATCCACGCGCTGCACAGCGACGGAATGGTCGACATCGACGCCCCCATCGCCGCGGCCTGGCCCGACTTCGCGCAGAACGGCAAGGGCGCGATCACCGCGCGCATGGTTCTGGCGCAGACCGCCGGCCTACTGAACCCCGATGTGCCTGACGGTTCGCTCTGGACGCCGGGGGTCATGACCCGCGCCATCGAGGCCATGGCCCCGGAATGGGTGCCGGGGACGCAGGCGGGCTATCACAGTTTTACCTACGGCCCGATCCTGCAGGAATGGGTACTGCGGGCCACGGGGACGCCGCTCCACCGGCACCTGCGGGACCGCTTCACAGAACCCTTCGGCCTCGCTTTCGCGACCGGTCTGACCGAGGACGAGATCGCCCGGTGCGCGACCGTCATCGACAATCCCGACAACGGAACGCTCCATCCGTTCCGCAACCACCCCAGCGAGGACGTCTATCACCACTGGCGTGCGCTCGACCGGGCCGAGGACTTCAACTCGGACGACTGGCGTCGGCATGCCTTCTTCTCGCTGGCGGGGCACGGCAATGCACGCGGCATCGCGGGACTGATGACGCCGCTGGCCAATGCCGGGCTCCTCGACGGGCAACAGGTCATCGCGCCCGATCACGTGGCCTCCGCCATCGCCGAGCATTGGTCGGGCTACGACCGTTTCGGCCAGGGGCCGGGCCGCTTCGCGGCGGGGTTCCAGATGGCCGACGACCTCTATCGCTTCGACGGCACGCCCTCTACGGTCGGGTTTCACGGCATCGGCGGCAGCCTCGGCTTCGCCGATCCGGTGCGGCATGTGTCCATCAGCTACACCTGCAACGCGCTGATCGCTGGAGGCGCGGGTGTCAATCCGATGTCCCAGGGCCTGATCCGGGCACTCTACGACGCACTTTGACGACGTGTCCGCCCTGGCCAACGTTGGTGACAAAGTACAATACTGGGGTTCCCATCAGACAGCTGATCACAGCCGAGACGTTCATACTCGCCCGGAGATCATGGTTGCGAAGGCGTAACGGATTCGCACACGCGCCAACGTACGCGACGCAGCATGAAATCATGCGGCCAGAACCTAAACATGCACTGCACACGGCGCCATGCAAGAAGTTGAAATGATAACGTAATCTCCGCAATCCATCACTGGGCGACGTCTAGAACCAAGTTGAAAGACCGCAACATTGCGATCCCGGACATCCGAAAGACCGCTGAGTCAGTCAGCTTGGGACCCAAGGCGGTCGATCGCTGCGCTCGTGCCAAATATCTGCTATTCTGAAGAGCGGACGCAGCCCTTCAGTGGTCCGAGTGGCGGCAACGCGGACAAACCCGCCATGTGTCTACGTATGCTGTCGGCCCTGACCGGGCAATTCAAATTCTTTGTCCTCTGCCGCACATTGGTACATTGAACTGGTCACTCGCTTAAGGTTCGAAGAACGCCTCCGAGCAAGAAGGGCGATTACGGCGGAAAAGTAATCACATCGCGAGTGTCTGCGTTCACGGCGCATCTTGTGACCGCAAACGGCAGCCAATCGGTCAGTTCGGCATCCGTTTTCCCCAGGCGGGCTACTCG
>Ga0180431_10001152_pt1 | contig 37073 bp, 46 predicted proteins | sample SS_ome_11_FD_132459 | JGI IMG/M metagenome (GOLD analysis project Ga0180431, IMG submission 132459) | Hypersaline lake sediment archaeal communities from the Salton Sea, California, USA - SS_1_MS_1 metaG | ecosystem: Environmental > Aquatic > Non-marine Saline and Alkaline > Hypersaline >... | reverse complement strand
TTTAGCAGCATTTTTTTGAGCTCGAGCTCTATCCGCTTCATATTTATCTTCTCTATAAATGCCTAACTGCTTAATCATGGTATATGCAGAAACAGCTTGAGAATACAGATCGCTATTTGCTCGTAATGTATCACCTATTTCAGGATAATCTCTCACTAAAGCCTCAACATTCTCTTTACTTACAACAGAATCAAAATCATTATATTTTTGCTTTAAGCGTGTCTCAACTGTTGCTGATGTAGTAACTTGTTGATAATTTTTAAGCTCTTGCTCAAGTTTTTTAATCTTCTTTGCAACTTTACCTAGATGTTTTCCCTCTACAAAGTCATCGGCGCCGATATTTAAATCCTCATCTTCAGGCTCCGGTTTTGCTTGTGGCTTTTCGTACTGCTCTTTCATTTGTTGTACTAACCTATAAGCCTCATCTCTTTCTTTTTCAGCACGCTCCTTACGAAGGCGCATTTCTCGCATGTTAGCTTCGTTATAATCTGGTTGCTCTTGTTGTGCCTCTTCCTGAACTTCTGGTTGCTCTTGTTCTTGGACTACTTCTTGTTCAGTAGCTTCTTGTATTGTGTTGTTTAATTCTTCTGTTTGCATATTATCCTTTCACTAAGCATGGAGATGCATCTTCTTCTCCGTTAAGTTTTTTAGCTAACCTTAAAAGTGTGCCATCACTATACTCTAAAACATATTTTAACAGTTCTCTTTGTTCTTTTGGCAAATCTAAAGCATTCGCCACCAATATCTCACAGATATCTCTTGCCGGTATAACCCATAAAAACTCAAGTATGCCTGCCTTTCTATTGTATTTATATACTATTTGGTCCCATTCTGGAGTAGGACAACTTTGACGGCCAGTAAAAAAGTTGCGAATAACGTTCTGCATTAAACGCTCTTTTTTAGTTAAAACTACTATATAAAAATCCCCATCAAAATCTTTTTTAGAGCGCTCAATACACTCATTGATATGTTTTTCATAATCAGTAAGCTGCTCTTGCATCTGATCAGACGGAGAATGATCAAAGTCATTAGATTTTTCTAATAACTCGAGGCTAATTTTCCCAACTGTATCTCGTTTCTCATCCATTGCTTTCCCCTACTGGAATATATTTTTTCCTTTATGATATCATAATTATGAAAGGCATCTAAGTAATCGCAAAGCTTTAACCATCTTACTGGAAGGAGGTCATCATGTTTAAACAAAAAATCTTATTGATTTCACTACTAGTATCACTGTGCGGGACTAACACTTATCCACTGATGCGATCAGCGTCTCGGTTCTCCAGAAGAATGAAATGCATAAGAGAAGAATTTCAGAAACATAGAAACCGGCTTTCGAAAGATGTAACAAAGCTAGAAGCAACAATAGAAGATAGTGAAAACGACGATGCTAAGATTTGTTGTACACCCGAGACAACAAAATCTATACTTGCACTGCTCTCGGGACTATCTACAATTGTAGTTACAATTATTAAGTTAGTCTCAAAGTAACCTCTGGCGGCTCATTTACTTCCTTTTGAGCCGCTATTATGTTATTATTATACTATGTATTATAATCCTAAACACACAAAGGGTACTGTATGAGACTTATTAAATCCGTCATCATGTCAACATTATGCATGATGGCTATGAGTAGGCCGAATGATATGAGTAACCATATCGAATACGCGCATAATCATATAAAAACATTAAAAGAGGACATCGAGGAACTTTTCGAGAAAGACAGCAAACTAACGATAAAAGATATAATTCAAAGGTTAGATCAATTAATCGATCGAATGGATATACTTATAAAAGATGCTGTTGATAAGTATAAAGAAACACAAATGGAAAAATATACATCGATGCTAACAGTACTTAAGTTCATGAAAAAGGAAGCGCTAGAAGTCCGAAAAGTACTAGAGGTAAAATACTATTTCTTTATTAGTTTTGCACTGGCGCTTAAGAAACTATTCGATAAAATCAATACTGCAGCTTATAGAAACGCAATGATGAAAAGATTCAAACGTTTGCGGTGTCATCTTTGTAAAGAGGAACAGGCAGAGTTGGATGAACTAGTTAATACACTCGGATCAATTAAAGATCTGATGCCTAAAAGTAAAATAAGAACAATTGCTGTTTTAAGAGGCTTATATAAAAGGTAATTAATGATCATAATGGGAGTAGACCCAGGCACAAGATATCTTGGATATGGCGTGCTTGATCACACGAAGCAAAAAACACGATTAATTGAATCAGGCTGTTTAGATATACACAAAAAAAAGAAACTCACTGAAAAAATCGGATGCATATATAAATTTATACATGAGAAAGCTCTAGAGTATAAAATAACAGTACTCGCCCTAGAGACTCCTTTTTTATATAAGAATGCCTCAACGTTTCTCAAGCTGGGATATGTTCGAGGTGTTCTTTATCTTATCGCTGACCAACTACAATTTGAGCTGCGTGAGTACGCTCCAATGGAAATCAAGCAACAAGTAACCGGTTACGGAAAAGCATCGAAAGACCAGGTTTCTACTGTAGTAACAAGGCTATTTAATATTAAAAAACCACAAAGGGATGATACAACTGACGCATTAGCAGTAGCCCTCTGTGGCCTGTGGAATAAAAAAAAAGCTTTAAGGTCGTGACAAAACGTCACATACTCAAACAGTGATAAAGAGTCACTTCTTCTTTTTTGACCCTAATTTTTTTACACCTTCCTTCTTTTTTAACCCCTTTTTTTGTGCATTTTTCTTTTTAGGTTTTACCACACTGCCGCGTTTAGCAGCTTGCGAAGCTTCATTTAAAGCTATAGCTATAGCCTGCTTCCTACTTTTAACCTTCTTTTTGCTTTTTCCGATATTAAGTTTTCCGGATTTTGCTTCTCCCATAACAATTTCCATCTTCTTCTTAAATATCTTTTTATCTTTTTTTGCTTTAGGTGCTTTAACTAGTTTCTTAGCCATAAATTGCTCCTATAGGTAAGGAGACGGTGTTGATCAACCAAGTTTTTGAGGAAAAATTAATTAACTACGTACCGCCTCCCCAATAAAAAGGATCCTTCTATTACCTGACAAGTCTCGTTTCTTCAAGGTAGAGCCGTTTTTTTTCTTTACTCTGACGTTTTTTGTTTTTTTGCATATTAAAGGGCGTACCTAGTATCGCATATGCTATTTTTTCAGCCTTTCCCTTTTCTCGTGGCATGACAGGCATATTATCTCCTAATATTTTTCTGAATTGATTGGTTTTTTGCGTTTCAGGTCGTCTTTAATTTGACGATCGACTCCTGCCATTGTGTCATCCAATCCTTCAGGCATGTTATAAGGCATTTCTGGATATTTTTTGTATATCACTTGTTGTGGAAGATTTGCTATAGCAGAAGTATCATCATTGATCATTCCACCATAATAGCGTTTTTTTGCCATCGTTTCTCCTGGAAACTGCCCATATGGGCAAGGTTAACAACCCCTAACCAAAAGAGGTTTAATTCTTTCAAATATATCACATTCAAACATTAGCAGTAGCAAGTTTTTCTGCTTCGGCCATTGTACCCTTCTTCGCTGTCTCATGAGCCCTTTGATCACGCACATTTTCACGTGTCATTATCTGAGATAAAGATATTAGCTTCTCAAGTTGTCTAATGTCTACTTCTTCTACCTCTTTAAGAGCTCTAACTATATTTAAATCTGCCATAGCATTATCTTTTTGAGCTTCTGCATAACGCTCGGTAGCGAATGCTTGGTTTTCTTCGACTCGGCTAGCACGTTCTAATCCTAGACCTCTATCAGCGACCGATCGAGCTTGCGCTAATTCTGTACGAGCTTCTTGCTCAGCTAAAGTAGCCTGCAATTGCAATTGCTCAATTTGGGTTCGTTGTTGCGCGGCCATCTGTACAGATTCGACTAGTTTCTTCTTGTTCTGTAGAGTAGAAGCCTCAAGTAGTACTTCATCAGGAATTTGCACTCCTGCTTCACGCATCTGTAGCAACTGAGCAAACTGCATCTGTTTCTGTGTTGTTGTATTAAGACCTTCTTCAACCGCTGAATCATATCTACCAAAAGCTTTATTATAAAACTGTGGCGAAGGCTCTTCCTCGATAATTCTTTTTACTTTTCCTGGGGTAAAATTAGATTGCACAATGTCCAACATCAACTTACCGAGTAACTTTTGAGACCGATCTAACTGATCAAATAGTTTCTGCAGTGTAGTCAAACCAGCACCTTGGCGTAACATGGCAAGTATACCAGCCTTTTCATCAACAGCGGAACCGAGCAACTCTTCATTAACACCAGAAATTTCTTGCACTTCACGCGCTAATATTTCAGATATCTGTACAATGGAAGAATCGAATGCTGCTGGAGGTATTCTCTCAACATCGGTCATCTGCGCTTCTTGTTTAAGAGCCAATCCTCTGCCTTGCCCAGACATAAAGACATCTTTAGGGTTAACCAAAGAATCTTCTTTATACTTCCAACCAGAATTGATTTGACTTTCAAGTATATCAAGCTCAATAGCTTTTCTACGATTATATAAAAATTGTGCATCTCTCAATCCCCGTACGACCCCTTGAACACGCCAAGGAAAATAAGGTATTTCAGGTGAATAATACGCAAACACTGGCACAAAAGGATAATTATCGATACCCATTGGATTAGGCCCATTATACATCACCTTACCTTGTACAACGATTGCAACGTTAACCGTTGGTACTTCCTGATCTACAATTGTCACTTGTGGATACACTCTTAAGAACTCTTTAAGCGCGTCATCATTGTCGACTTTCCACTCAAATGTTTCTCCCGTTTGAGAATCAACGAGCATCTTTTGCGTTCTATAATCTCTGTAATAGTATTCATCATACGTAAGAAGATTTTTAGGTCCATAATTATAGTTTTCAGGCATAAATTGAAACTTATTATCACGCATATCATTGCCAGAAAGCCCTATAATTTCATCCTTATAATCTGGAAGCAGCGATAAACATTCTGATTTGGTTAGGAAAGAACGTTTCCATAATCCGCGACAATCAGATAAGTCTTGTTTCCTAAAGAACGGATCAATTAAAAAGCTGTTATAACTACAGTTATCAACCTTAATGTTCCCAGAAACTGGGTCAGATCGATAGTCGACCCATACTTGAAGCAGATTCATGCCTGTTATTAATGCACCTTCGAACGCGTTCGATATGGTATCAAGCGTACCCTCTTGCTGGTTAATCCACATCATGATCTTGGTAAACTGATCTGCCGTTAGCTCATCACCATTCTCAACCGGTACAACTATAGTAGATTTTCTATTTTTTCGCTGATAACCAGATATCATGTTTTTAACACGTTTTATACGGTTAAAGTTAAATTGTCTTCGCCTATTTAGTGGTAGGTTGCCGTATAGATCATTCCAAAGAGTTTGATCACCTGCTTCGAACCTTGTATCGGTATCAGCTTCTGACCAAAAGGCCTGATTGATGGATATCGCCTCACTATAAAAGGCCTCCATCTGCTCTAAGACCCCTTTATCTTTTGAATCGTAATACTGAGGCCCTATTTGAGGAAATAATGCCATTCTTCTTCCTTCCTAGTTAACTTTATAGGTCTGAGGGGATCAAAGGAGGAATTAAAACCCCTCGAGACCACTTAAACATAACTAGTTTAGAATGGGCAACTAATCAATACAAGGTTAATTGTGTATAGCAAATGCATTTGCTATAGATTTTCTTTCCTCTTAAGGTATGCGGCTGTCATAAATTCTATTGCTACAGCAGATATCGCCAACTTATGGTAATTGGCTGCTATTCGAATAGCCTCAGCTATGTTTTTTCCATCGTTTTCCACCATATGCACGACAAAATTTAAGGCCTTAAAGAGCGTTGGGTCTTCTACGTAATGACCGCGCCATTTACCTTTATTTGTTTCCATTATTTTCCCCTATACAAAACGCAGTAATACTTTTTCAACGCGTTGAAACTGCTTCTGTAATATTGGAAACCATGAGCCTCTAGAAGCTTCTAATACATCCTCAAAGAAGCCATAGTTTTTATTCCAACATAGAATCATTAGATAACCGTCTTGTATTTCATAGCTAGAAATTGCACTAAACGTAGCTGATAAAAAAGGATCATTTAAATCATGAAGTGCATCGATAAACAATCGATATTCCTCTTTTGACGCCATACGTTTTCGATATTTTATGTATTCTGCATAAGCTATAGCATGATCTCGAAGTGGGTTTTTAAGGTCAAGCTCGTTGTCATCCTTATCATCAACGTAGTCAGTTATATCTTTATCGCTAGCAAAATTTTCATCCATATCATCTAAAATATCTTGACCTACTTTCTCTAGAATCTTTTTAAAATACATCTCTAGATCTTTTTTTGACGGAATTGCATCCCGACTGTAATTCGCATATATAAAGTAGTGATCTGGTACCCTAAGTATATATTTCATAAGATAAACATTTAAATACCAATTATAACCGCAATACGCTTCAAAGAAATACTCATTTGCATAGCTATGCTTATCGTCTTCTTTCCAAGACCATATACGTCCATCCCATTTTTCGAATTTAGGTAATTTTAAGCTCATGATTTCATATCCTTAAATTCTTTTTCAAACAGCTCTTCAACAGCCTGACATAAGATATCCGATTTTGTATCCTTGCTTCCGGCCATCACGCGAAATGCAAATATTTGATTAAACTTCTTTTCTACTTCCTTCGTCATATAAAGCGTAAACTTACCCTTAGGCTCCAAAAGCTCTTTTGGACGCCCTATTTTCTTATTTTCCATAACTTCCCCGGCTTAAATATTTATTACTATTATTATAATAACATCATACAATTAAATAGTCAAATAGCTGTTGACAATATATATATATAATATATAATTAATTATGCTTGCTAAGTTGGAGTTCCTATTTTTTACTCGATTCATAGGAGCTCCTTCTAGCTAGAACGTTGTGCGCACAATGTTTTGCAAGGAGAGCGTAGTGGATACGCAAGTAGATGTATTTTTAACTTTATTACGGGAGGATTCCTATGAAACGTATATTAATAATTGGACTATCTTTACTAGTGTCTGCGCCTATATCATGCATGATGATGCAAGAGCAGGAAACAGAAGAGAGTAGCGAAGTCGCAGAGGCAGTTGCAACTGGACTTAAGTGCATTATAGCGGCGCCATTTAAGTTGGCATATGCAGTAGCTGAAAGTAGCTATGAACTCACAAAGGAGACGTATCAGTGGCTTACAAAACCGACACCACCCAAGCCGCCTAAAAAGCCTAATGTGCCAGTTAGAGATGTGTTTGCTGCAAACAAAGCGCAAATGGATAAATTGCAAGCACAAGCTTGTGCATCAGGTATGTTAGCACGTGCAGCACGCGAAAGGTGCCCAGCTGATAACGCAGGTGCTGAGCTTATCAGAAGATGCAAAATAAAAAGAGGCATGCGTGAAATTTGGAAACAAAAACCAATAAGTAAACGCGTAGGTCTACGAAAATAAAAGAACCGACGGGGCCTTAACGGGCCCTTTTTCCGTGTTCAAAGCTTTACAATTAAGTATAATCGGCATAAAATTTTATGCGATAGTATCTCAATAATCATTACAACCGAGAAGAATTATTTATTGTACAATTCCTACAATTTCATCTTCACGTAATATTAGATGATCGCTATCAAACGGCAGGCCTGCGTGCTTGTTGTATAAAATTTGGTCACCGCTTTTTACCTGCAACGGTATTAAGTCGTGACCATTTGTTTTTCTGCCTTTTCCGACACTTACTACAGTAGCTATCTTAAGCTGTGCACCCATGTCAGAGGCACTCTCAGGAATAATTATTCCACCTGCAGTCTTATCTTCCTCTGCAGCTTTTTTAATTAAAACTTTATCGTATAGTGGAGTTAATGTTTTCATGAAAAATCCTTGTAAATGGAAGTTGAACTTCAAATTTTAAATGTAGGTTAATATCTTGGCAAATCATCCCTAAAGACAGCAGGCATATTACTCTGATCTCCATACATCGCTTCTCTGTAACGTTTTTCTAGTTCCTCTGGCGATGACCCATCTTTAACTTTACCTAGCGACACAGCCAAATATCTCATTGCATCGGCAAAGTTCGAAAATACATCGTGAAGTGGCTTCTCTTTGTATACTTTCCTCTTGCTATCATACTCTTGTCTATAGTTCTCAAGCGCTTTGATAAGCGGCGCACATCGTACCTGATCTAGATACATTAAGGGTAGCTTTGATCTTACGGCCTCAATTCCATCCATGATCCCAAGTTTATCAGCAACTGTAAAGGTTACTCCAAGCCTCCTGGCTTTTTCCCAACGAGTAATTCCGGTGCTAAACTCCATATTTCGAATATCATGAGGGCCAATATGCTTGCCGTACGTATAATCTTTAGACCTAAGAATCTTAATATAATGCTCCAAACCTTCTTTATTCTTCTCATAGCAATCGATGATACGTATGGAGTTATCCCGAGATATCTGAAAGAAGATAATAGCAGTCATGTCGCGACAACCTATATCCCATGCGGTATGTACCTTGAGTGTTGGATCCCATGGCACGTGGCCAATCTGCCCATTAAGCTTAAGTTGATCGATATATTTCACGTAATATGATCCTTCGACACCCATATCAAACGACGTCCAATACTCTTGAAGCTGAAGATCTTCCGACATTTCACCGGTTCTACGATCTAACTCAAGCTTCTCTAGAGAAACATGCTTGGTGTCATCAACGGTTAATTTTGAAACATACCAAATATCTGGATTCTCAAGTGCAACGTTGTACATGTCATACATAAAGTTCTTGCCTCTGGGAGTAGAAACAATCAATGCCCACCCATCTGATACAGATAGAATCGGTAAAGATAAAGAATAAGATTGCGGTTCACTAACTGCAAACTCTGAGAACACCATACCGTGTGCGTTGGTACCGATCATAGATTTATCAAACTTATCAGACCCAACTATCTGAAAGAGAGAGCCATTCTTAAGTTTAATACGCATGAGCTGCTCATTTTTAGACTCGACTAACTCTTTTGGTAGATAATCTAGGATTCTATCACCATCGATGGTAAGAGCATCCCAAAGAATTCTTCTTCCTAAAGCAAAGGTAGGAAATACGTAGAATATCACACATGTTTTACGTAGTAATTGCTGTATACATATGTTCCAAGCGCACAAATCCTTCCCAGAATTGTGCACAACATACCCATTAGCTATAAAATTATGATGCTTTTCAGTCTCTATATCATAAAGCTGATCAGCTCCGGAGCGCATTACCTTAGTAGCACATCGATAACAACTATTCCATACGCGCGGCTTATAAGGTTTATAGGGAATTCTTGCATAAACTTCCCCTTGCTTATCTTCTTTTCCGAATATTGGGCCATATGAAAGGAGTTGCCTGACCCCATATCCTTTAGTTACGCGTATCTTCCAATTGGACCCTCTTTCATTCTTAGGTACCTGTGGAATTATGCCTATTTTGCGCAGAAGCCAATACATATCCCAACCCATAAGATAGCTAACACCGCAATTAATGGATATCTCGTTTGCTGGGGGTACATCGCGACACCTATCACCAACAAATCCGGATTTGTGTGCGTATATAGATCCATCACACGCTATGACAGCAGAAAAAAAGCGCCCTAGTGACTCCTCATCGAATTGCCACACTAGGGGTAAGATTCTTCTTTTCTCCTTCGAAACATCCTGTCCATACTTTCGAAAGAATTCTTTCACATTGTTTTTATATGTTCCACCGCCCTTAGTGCCATTGGATAAACCAAGATCATATCCATTTCCCTTTTTACGATATATGGGTACCATTCCGAAAAGCTTCTCAGCAAGGTAAGCAACACGCGCTAGCATAAACTTGTTTGTATTAGTAAATTTCGGCTGTTGATAACCGCTGCAGTAGCCATCTGTTATCATATACCCTATAAATTCAGCAAGATCCGGATTATGCAGAGTTCCATATCCGATACCAGCATAGTTTAATACTTGCCGGCTCTTTCTTTTCGAAATTGTGTCGACACTATCCCAGCGAACGTGATCCCTTCCTTGAGTTAAATTTGCAAATTTATGGTCCGCGGACGTTATAACTGGGAGATACCCATAAGACTGAAGCTTTAATGTATCCTTAACGCCTGTTTTCCACTTATTCTTAACTTTATCTGAAACAAATTTAGTACCATCCCACGAAAGAATCTCATCGCCTATTTCTAGGTCTCGAAGAAATTTCCAAGAGCCGTCGGCCATGGTAATATGTGTATCACCAGACAGACAACGTCTCGGCCAGCAGGCCATTACTTTCTTATAGTTCAAGTTGAATATAGCGTCGAATAGACAGGCCTGATATTCTCGAGGCGAGAACTTATCCAGTCGTATCTCTAGGGGTTTTTCTTCCATGCTTCTCTCTCAATCGGGCTCTTTTGGCTGCTTCCTGGCGCGCAACTTCTTCTACTGTTTTTTTCACCTCTTTACGTATCTCTCGCCACTTCTCTTTAGAATAGAAACGTGGCCCATAAGAACCTAAAAGAGGGAAAATGAGAGTTAATAACACAAAGAGTATCTTAATCTTCTTTTGCATCTTTTTTTTGCCTTCTAGTTCTTGGTTTTCTTGTAAGAGATTCAAGCTTATGTATACATGAACCTAGCTTAACATCATGCGTACGTACAATCTCCTCGAGAGCTCTGTGCTGCATTTGCAATTTGTCATATCTAGAATGCAACAATCTCAGTTCTCGTTTTCCGGAACGGTAGCTGCCAATGATCATGATCATATCGGTAATAATAAGACCTATAATTATGTATAATAGCCATATATGTGGCATACAATCTCCTTACGTTTCTTTATTCTCATCAACATTAATCACTCTTTTATTTTCTGGAAGGTATACGTTTATTGGCTGTTTGGAATTATCTTGTTCAGATTTTTTCAGCTCGGCTTGATACGTATCATCGTCCCTCCAAGCTTGGCCGAATCGATGCTGTGTATGGAAGATAACGTTCTTATCAAAATGCCTTGTTGCAGCTGCTCTGTATCGCCCATATGCTATGTCCTCTTTTGCTTCTTCTATAGCTTCTTTAAGTTGGGGGAAATTATTGGCCAGATCAAACCACGTGCTCTTTGGTATACGCATTTCCCGTCTAAAGTCTTCGATAAATAGGGCATCTTTGGATGCGGCGTAGTCTCTCAGTTCGTCACATATGTACTCTATCATGCTGTCTGTTATGGGATTTTCTTTAAGGAATCGGTGTGCTAGTTTGGTCCGGAAGATTGAGGGTAATCGTTTCTTTTTGGTATTTTGTTTTGTTTTTTTCATGCTAGTCTCTTAATTTTAATTCTTGTTCGTGGGCGCTTGTCTTTTATTTTTTTTAACTTAATTTCTGAAATGGTGCAATTATTTTTGAATATAACTCCTTTGAGGCTATGGTAGGTAAAATTGAATAGGTTGATTGTTTTTTGGGTGCAGGATGGGAGCACGTAGTAGATTGTTTCTATTTGTATTGGTCCGTCGACAGGTTGTCGACAGTCGAATTGGTTTTTAATGTGTTGCATGAAGTTGAATCGTGCTTGTTTGTATTCGCACCATATGGTTGGGGCGGTCTCGGTTACTTTCTTTGCGGCAATGGGGTCTCCATATACCTCAAATTCAAACGATATGCCATCTCTCGTACAAGATTTTGTTCTTTTCATGGTCATAGTGCTCCTCTGATTTTCGTCTCTCTATGTCCAGATTTAACACATTTCTATAAGGGTAAGGGTTGAGGTTCTAGAACAGTGTCATGTTTCACCTCGAGATCCTTGGTCAAATATGTGTCGATAACGTTGGTTAGTTCAGCATTTACGCTGCACACTGCTTGTAGAAATTCTAACCCTTTTGGATCAATTTTTCCACTATTAATTGCTTTTTGGAGCTCCTCTGCTGGAGAAATAGTTAATCTACTTGGGTCCTGCTGAGCAAGTCTTGGCTTCCAAGTTGGGTCTTCCTGGCAGGGGCAAGATTCACTATCGATTGCAGCATCTGGGTACGAGTACCACTGGCCATGTTTCCAGTATTGTCCGGACTTACTGAAAGAAACGGACTTCTTAGTAGACTTACGTCGTACCCCTTTTAGGAAGTTATTACATTTCTTCATATCAAACTTTTCCCCCTTCAAAGTTGCATCGCTCTGTGTGTTGTATCCGGGGAAGTTGGCTAAAACAGACCAATCTGGTTCTAGTTGTAGCCTCTTGGATTCTGAAAGACAGTAGGCGTAATAGGTGTTGAATGGATTGGCTGGTATATCTTTATGGTTACGTTGGATCTTATTCAGTGCATGATATAACACTTTGTCCTGAAAGACAGTGAGACTCACCTTGCCCATTCTCGTTAGCTTTAGGAAACTAAGTTTATTTTCTATAACTCTGGATATTTGGTTATTCATAGAGTTTCTCCTCTGGAAAACGCTTTATTTAAAGCGTTTTTCTCGTTAAAATAGATACTACTTAAACTAATTTTTCTATAAAACAGTGGGATAAAAATGAATTCTAAAACAAAGCATGAAATAAAAGTGATAGTGAAACTTATGTCTCGCATAACTGCGCATGTTGCAGCCAAGGAAGTCTTTAGAGCATCTCCATACAAAAAGCAGTTGCGCATTTTTAAAGATCGAAAAGAATATCTACTATGCCTATCTGAAATGCTACACAGACTTAACAGTCTCATAAAAAACCTAGAAAGGTATGATAGGGATGCGTTTGAGTATCTTCGAATATTCTTTCCTCTTGTACGTGTTTTAGCAACACGACATGAATCAGATTTTGATACTTTGTATAAATCTTTTAATTTGCATGCAAAGAAACTTGAAGATGAAATGTTTTGATAAAAGTTACAAAATAAGTCTTCACTTATGATTTTTAAAAAAATAAACGTTTCGATGGCAGAAACTGTTGGACGATTGAAGTTAATGTCTTCGCGCGGTATATACTTAGAGTAACTTATATTAAAGTTCCAACTTAGTACTAAGTTAATATATATAAGAGAGAGAAAGAAGAGAGGGGGACCCAAGACTCTTCTTAGTTTATCAGTGATTCCGCAACTCGTCAACAGCTTATTTACATTCTTTATGAAAACAATTAACAACTTTTTTTTAGTAGTAACATGGCAGTTAAAATTAAAAATATAACTTATTGAAGAATTTTCTTGACCGGGTGCCAAAAGACATGATAACCTACCTAAGTCTTGCCAATTAGAACCTAGTTCTAACCTTGAGCAAACATGTACAGGCAGGGCAACAAATAAGAGAGAATGGTGCCCTCGAGGCGCCTTTTCTTTTCCCATAATAAGACTCCAATAAAAGCGTACCCAGTAGGATTAAAGCCTGAAAGAATTAACCCTACTCGGTACCCCACAAACACACTAGTCAATAATCAATCTAATTTATCCACACAAGCGAATAAAGTGAGCTAAGAAGGAATTGCAATAGCGCGTTGTTAATCACCAACCAATATAGCATATCCATATATAAAAGCAAATCTTTTTATACCCCTTGACATTCTATATTTATGCTGGTATCATGATAGTGAAGTCAGTAGTACAACCACTATTCGGAGTCGGAGAAACAAAATGACCATAGAAAAACTAGCAGCACAACTGCAAGAACAAATAGACCTAAAAATGGAAACATTCTCAAAACTAGGTAAACAGGCTAAAAAACTACGTGCACAAATCGATAAAACCCACCAAGATATGTCAGCTATCCTTTTAGAACTACAACCTGTAGACTCGCTCATAAGAGCCCAACACCCAGATAAATGCGAACTATTTGATGTACTGCTCTCATACCAGAAGGACAAAAGTGAATAAAATAATCATATTCATTGGCGTTGCAACACTAGCTATAGCCGCTAACTGTAGCCCCATGAAAAGAAATATAGGTTGGGATCAAGAAGATTTCCATAAAGCAAGAGTACTTGCAGAACGCACACAGACCCCTCCACCACCAAAAACATTACCAAAATCAGCAACACGTAAAAAGGTAGGAACAGAATGGGGAAATGAAAAAACTCGCCTTGCATGCCTTAAAGTATTCGACCGTATACGTGACGAAGAAAAGCGCAAACTTGATCACTCACGAATGCTAGCTAAAAAAATAATGGATACCATAGAAAAAAGAAAAAGAGCTCACAAAGAACGAAATACATTAGGATGGGATTACTGATGAAAAACAAAGAAAATACATTCGAACAAGACTTTTTAAACCTTCAAAAAGATATATACAAAGCAGATATTAAAACAGATTCAGAATCTAAAGGCGGAAAATTTAGATTTAAATATCTATCTCTTCCAGGACTTCTCGAAGCTGTTGTTCCAATATGCCACAAACATAACTGCTCACTACGCAAAGATTTCGAAATACTAAAAACCGGAGACTCAATCTACGAAATCATGGTCATCAAATTACGACACAAATCAGGAGAAACCATAAACAGCAGAGTTATAATCGATCAAAACTGGAGTGACATAAAAGAATGGGGGAGCTGCACAACCTACAAGGCTAGATACGCTATCATGAGACTGCTCGGCATACATCAAGACTCAGATGATTCGGAAGAAAGACAAATTAAGAAGCCAAACTTCAATTCTAACCAACGATATAGTAAACCAATAAGCAATGAGTCACCCTACATAACAAACGAGCAATATGACCTAATATGTGACGCACTAAGAGATGACCCCGAATACGCAGCGGAACTTAAAGAAAAACTGAAACTCTCATCTTTTAGATATATGAAAAAAGAAGATTTTCTACGAGCAAACCGACGGATCAATGAAATACTCACAATAAGAAGAGAAATTAACTCTAAATAAACTCCTTCTAGTGGCCACAACTTAAGTGGCACTGCTTACTTCGGGCCCGGTATTTGGTTATTAGCCGGGCCCACGAGTTTCTTACGTTTTTACAATCCTACCTTTAATGAAAGCATTCTCTAACGGAGCATACGTATCACCAATACCAACAAACTTGCTACACTTGATCAACTTATGCCCCTTAGGAGGAAAACCCAATATCTCTGTCTTCCCATCCCACTCAATTACATTAACAACCGCATGCTTCTCATCAACCTGAGCCCAGCGATTATCTTTTATCTCAAATTCCATCTCTGTCATAGTTATCCTAGATATTCAATAATGACAACTTCACCGCGAGCTCCTGTGCCTCCAGCTCCAGAGTTAGTTCCATTCAAGGAACCTCCCCCTCCGCCGCCTCCACCGCCGGGTATACCACCGTCACCACCATTACCAGCTGCAGCACCAACAGATTGACCTCCGCCGCCGCCTCCGCCAAGACCGCCGCTAGGTGTCCCAACAAGAATTGCGGTATTTGCAGCCCCAGCCGCTCCATTAATTCCTGTTGATTCTAAACCACCTGCTGCTCCAGCTAGAAGTAGATTACTGTTTGATGAATAGACTGCAGATCCAGTGCCTCCAGCACGTTCAGTAACAGCATCAGCACCGCCTCCGCCGCCTCCAGGGCCACCAAAATAATATCTCCAATAAGCCGCTCCGGTATTGATCCCCAAAGAACCGGCATTTGTACCAGCTGTTAAATTTCCTGCGCCTGCACTAAGAGAACCTAAATAAGGACTTGTATACCAATTGAGTGTAAATGGACCCGTGACACCTCCAGCAGCTGCACCATTCGTACCAGCTGTACCAGCTATTATAAAACCTAAAGGAGAGCCGTCAAGACCTAAAAATGATGTGGTAGCAACAGGAGTTGCTCCTGCATTTCCATCAGTATTATCAACTGTTTGTGCCACACCTCCAGCTCCACCAGCAGCAACCACAACAGGAGCTGTAGCAGGAAATAAATAAGCCGGCGCCTGCCATGATAAAAATCCTCCTCCGCCGCCTCCGCCGCCTCCTCCGGCAGCAGTACTAGCTCCACGTCTACCGGATCCGCCACCTGCACCAGCGTCCCATACAAGTACTTGAATGTTCTGAGCGTTAGCGTCTTTTGTCCATGTTCCAGAAACAATAAACTTAGTAACTTTTGTACCACCAGGACCAGCAGTCGTATCAATATTTATAGTATTTGCACCATTAGTAACCGTTATTGTACCACCAGCAGAGGTAATATTTGCATATGCTGAAGGAGCACCTGTTGCACCTATTATTACCTGTCCGTCATTGCCTCTATCTAAATTTGTTGTAACAGTATTACCAGCACCAGCTGTGTTTATTAATTCTCCACCCAAGTCATTAAGCACACCCGCAGCATCGGGAGTAGCTGTACCGGCGTCTGTAACAAATGAAGCGGCTAAATTACTTGCATCAACATCGATGGTAATAGTGTTACCTGCACCTGTAGTACTACATCGTGTACCACCAAGCACATTAAGCACTCCAGCAACAGGAATTGCATTTCCTGCATCACAAGTATAGGTATCAGCCCATGCATCAGGTGTAAAATTAATCGTTATAGTATTTCCAGCTCCTACTGTGTCTGTATAAGTACCATCTCCAACAATATTGAGAATATTTGCAGCAGGAATAGCTGATCCAACATCAGCATCATATTGTGTGGCTACCGTACCATCATCAGAAAGCGTCAAGGTATTAGTGCCAGGGTTTCCCGTAAAGAGATACGCTCCTGACCCAAGTATGTCTATGTTTAACGCACCATCAGGACCAACCGCTCCACCAAAATCACCAGTCAGCGTTTGAATACCCGTTGCCCCAGTTAGAAACTGAATCCAACGAGCAACGTGATTATCTTTATTAACCAATATCCAAAGCTCTTCATTAGGAGCCGTTGCTCTGTTGATCCACCAAGTGCCAACATCAAAATTATCATAATCGTTTGCTGTGGGGGCTCTATTGTCCGTTAATAAGAGGACAGGAGCTACTGGCTCAACTCCCATATAGGCAAGCGGCCAAACACCACTACGCCTCGTATCCTTACGTGTAGCCATAGTTAATCCTTATTTGTTTTCAGAAGCGTAGCGTGCACGAATACTAGCCTGCGCTTTACTCTTACTATTCGAATATCCAACAACTTTCCAAGAGCCACCCTCTTTTTTTAATATAGGCCAACCCTTTTTTCTCTTAGTTCCTACCCTATAAGGCATCAGATTCTCCTATACTTTAGATTCAGCATCCCTTGCGCTTCTATCTTTATAGTCAGGTTGTTTAAATACTAACTCTGCAAATTTATCCTTATTTGTAGGTATAGATTCTACACCAGCTCTTTCTAATTTAGGTTCCCATTCTACCTTAAGGCGCTTGAAGCATTGCTCATACTTGTGATTAATTACGTTAAAAATTCTTCTTTTCATATCCGCTTCAAATATCTCAGAGGGGATATCATTCTGTATTACCTTCTTTTGAATATCTGTAAGCTCAAATAAATCTTTTCCGTCGACTTGTATTTTCATTTTTTTCCTTTAACAAGCTAAATAACCACAAAATATTGATTGGATATCTGTTCCTGCACTATATCCAACATCAACTGTCTTAGTAGATCCAGACACTTTAACTCTAATTGTTGCCGTATCTGATGCATCCATATCACATAATACACTAATCTGTCCTGGATTAAGCTGCGTAGAAGACTGATCAAGAACAGAGGGCTCACATGTTAACGAGCGATATGTTCTGTTTGAAGTTACAATTTCGATATAAGCATCATTATGCGAAGCGCCTATATCTTTATATAGTATATTAGAACATAACTTATATTTTCCTGTTACTGGAGCCGTAAACGTAGAAGTGCCATCAAAATCAGAATTGATATCGAACGTTTCCGTAGCAAACACGACAGTATATGCTGTCCCATCCCCTGTTGCATTTGCTATAAAGCTCGAAATACTAGCAGAAAATGCTGGTAGTAATGGTTTGGTTACCTCGCCTGCATTAGTAATCGCTAAACAGTCATTAGAACCTAATGCTGAACCATAACTAACCTTAAACTTATCTGAATCATCATCATCAACACCGATTCTAAACTCACCAGTGCCGTTAATATCAAATTGTACAAATGAGTCGCCGGAAGCTCCCGGGTCAATTTTGAGTTCTTCAGCCTTATTATTTATTGTATTCATTTTTGCCATGCAAATTCCTTATATCAACACACGAGATTCGCACTAAACATTCCACGGCCACCGTATCCAATATCAACAACTTTACCTCCTCCAGCAAGATCAACATGAATGGTTGCGGTATCACTCGCATCAAAATCTGCTAAAGCTGATAAAGAGTATGTTGCTTGGTAATTCGCTGCGTGAGCATATTGTGACACATTCAGTACATAAGCTTTATAAGTTCTATTTGAGGTTACTATTTTAAACTGTGATGATGTACACGCTGATACTTCATCTACCAAAACACTAGCGGTAATATAATATTTTCCTGTTACTGGTGCCGTAAATGTAGAAGTGCCATCAAAATCAGAATTCTGATCAAAATACTCGGTAGTAAATGCTATTGTATAATCAGTGCCGTCACCGGTTACGTTAGTACCTCCCCATGCGGTAACAGAGGCACAAAATGCGGAGGTTAGTGGATATGTAATTTCTCCCGCCGCTGTAATTACCATTGTATCGTTGGAGCCTAATGCAGAACCTTGTGATATCTTAAACTTATCTAAATCGTCGTCATCGACACCAATCCGAAACTCGCCTGTTGTATTGATATCAAATTGTATAAATGAGTCGCCTGATGCACCTGGATCTAGTGTAAGGCTGCCAGATTTATTATTTATCGCATTCATTTTTGCCATAACACTCCTAACATTAACATACTAAATACCCCGACCAAAAATTATACGTATCTGCAGAGCCGTTTGTAATAAGATCAACTACCTTTGTCCCGTTCTGTACATTAAATTGCACGCTGGCTGTGTCTGAGGCATCCATATCGCAAAGCAACTCAAAGCAAAGCCCAACTTCATCGTTTGTGCTTCTAAAAGAACCTGGATCGCATTGGAAAACAGTATAACTTCTATTGCTCGTCACAAGGTTTCCGTACATGACTGTCATACCTGCGGTCAAAGCATCCATAGTGAGTCCCCAGGAAAACAGATATCTTCCCGTTACAGGAGCTGTGAACGTTGATGTACCATCAAAATCCGAATTTTGATCAAAAACTTCTGTGTCCCAAACAACAGTATAAGCTGTACCATCCCCCGTTACATTCGATATGTCTGAATTAAGCACCGCCAAAAAAGCCGGTGTAAGAGGTTGAGTAATTTCTCCAGCAGACGTTACCACAAATGTATCATTAGATCCAAGCGCCGACCCCTGACTTATTTTAAATGCATCTCCATCATCATCATCAACACCTATGCGAAATTCTCCAGTAGTATTAATATCGAATTGCACAAATGAATCACCAGAATTCCCAGGATCTATCGTGAGCTCCTGAGACTTATTATTAATACTATTTATTTTCGCCATATCTTGCTCCTAAGTAACAGAAATATTTCCTTTAGATGACAACACTGACCAACCATTATTCGTTACTGTACAGAGCAATTCAACAGCATCATGATCATCTGTAGAATCTAATGAGCCACCTACACCTGTAGTTGTAACAGTTGATTCATCCCAGCGTACATACTGAGAAGCATTCTGTGCTAATTTCCAACCACCTGCACCAAGACCCATAATACGAACTACAGATCCCACAGAAGCAGTTGCAGGTAATGTAACTGTAACCAAACCAGCATTATTTGTGATATATCCATTGTTTACAGCTGCGGCTTGTGTTGTTCCGGTAACCTCGTTCCACGCAATACCTTCTACAGCTGTAGAATTAACAGTAATAGAACCTGCACCATTCGTAACAGATATATTTGTTCCAGCGGTTATTGTCGCTAGCACAGGGTCTGCACCTGTTGATCCAATTGGAAGCTGTCCATTAGTTGCAACTCCAAGCTCTGTCATCGCTCCAGCACCGGAGCCCACAAGCAATGAATGGTCTGTTGGATCGGCAACTCCCGTACCACCATTACCAACAGGCAACGTACCCGTAATGTCTGTTGTAACATCTACCGCACCATACGTAGGATCTGCCCCTGTATTACCTTTAAGTACCGTTCCTGTAGCTCCTACCGCTGTAACTGAAAATGCTCCAGCGCCAGAACCTAGCAGAACGCCATGATCTGTAAATGTCGTAGCTCCTGAACCACCATTGCCAACTGGAAGTGTTCCAGTAACAGCTGCAGTTAAATCAACTTGACCCCAGGAAGGATCTGCACCTGTATTGCCAAGTAAAACTTGGTTTGTCGCACCTATACCCAATGAGGTTAAACCACCACCTGCATTACCAACTTGTACCGCATGATCAGTAGTTCCAGAAACACTGAAAGAAACACTGTTACCTGCAGCCGCTGTAGTTATATTTGTATTGCCTGTAAGTATGAGAACATTTGCAGCAGGAACCGCCGATCCCGCATCTCCTGAAAAAGATGTAGCTACTGTTGCACCAACATCTAGATCCAATGTTCCAGCACCGCCGGTTATACTAATTGTACTTCCAGCCGATGTTAATGCAGCCCATGCAGGGTCAGCACCGGTTGAGCCTATTAATAACTGTCCATTCGTACCAGGACCAACGGGTGTAACTGCACCTGTACCAGATCCAACCATTACTGCGTGATCTGTTATCGTAACAAGACCCGTACCACCTTGATTAACTGGAAGAGGAACAGTAATGCTTCCTCCACCTCCAGCACCTAATATTTGTGACATTACGATCCTCCATAAAAGCTACTTACGTATACTGAGCCAGTTGTTGGAACACCAGAGCGTTTAACATATATTGTCGTACCTTTAGCTATAGAGAATCCATTCGAAGATGTTTTATTTGCTGTTATATCTATCACAACGGATGTTAGCGTATTTAATATTAGATGATCATTAGTTCCATCAAATGAAAAAAGCAATATCGCATCAGTTAAATTTTGAATAATTAAAATACGGGATGGCTCAGCAAGTGCTGTACCGACTGCTGCATAGTTAGCGCCTATTGAGCCAAACGCTAGAGAGCGCAACGTTTCTGGGGTTAGCCTTACATCTAAACTCATTTTTTATCCTTCGAATCTTTCTTCTCAGGAGTATCTGGACTTAAGTCTACATCTGCTCCTGTTTGTTTCTTAATAACTTCTTCAGCAATCTCTTCAATAGGATTATCTTTTTTAAGTTTAAAATAATATGTAGATCCAACGCCAATTATCACCGATAACACGACAAGAATCACTTTATATATACTAAATCCCATCAACGTCTCCCAAATTAACTCCTCCCTATTTCGGGAGAATGAGTTACTCTTTTTCTTCTATATCATCATCAGTTTTAATCTCTGCTTCTGGCTCCTCAACCATCTTGAGCTTACCGTCTTCTTCAAGCTTTTTATTGTAATCATCAAGCCTTTTTTTCATGACCAAATAAAAATGCATTGCTGCATCAAGACCAGCAGAAAGTGGAGCCTGATAAGGCATATTAAACGAAAAAACACCTTCGTCTATTTTGATCTCTATACTGTACTTTATCTCTTCTTTCATGTTTTTCCCTACATGTAATGAGGTTGTTAATATTATCTTCCAATAACAGAATAGCAACTAAGAATATGGCATACAATTATTTAATGTCCAGCTTGAAGCTGGGGAAGGCTGAGCTTGGAACTATTAAACGAGTAACGTTTAACTACCGTTACCGTTACCGTTGGAAATATTTAACAAAAAAAACTTTAGGAGAGCCATTCTGAAAAAAGATTGGGGTACTCGTACCAATTAATTGGGGTACTCGTACAAGAAGTGTCTATTTAAAGCCTCATTGATGTTGCCATATGTATGCATAACGAAAAGACGCGTCATATGGCAACATCAATTATCTATATTAAGGAGTTAGAACCCAGAACGCAATGTAAACTGAACCATTGCAAATCGCCCCTCCATTGTTCTGTGTATCAACGGTGAACGACCCTGCAGCAGGTTTCACTCTTTCAAGTGTTAATCTACAGTCATTCGATCCAATGTTGTTAACTGTTACAAATATTGCTGATGTTGCAGACACCTCACTGTTAGTAATAGTGAATGTTTGTTGCGCGCCAACAGCAGTTGTTATACCGGTATGCGTACAAACACCAAATTTTGCATTTAATGTAAGAGCTGCGCCGGCACCACTTACAGTAGCTGGATTTGGATCAATATCACCTGCTGCTACAAACGATAATCCACCTGTGCCAGCGTTAATTACAGTTGTAGATGTTGTGGTTGTTGACCCTAATGTAGTTGTATGAGCGTTTGCTGTAGTACCAAAATTTGCTCCGCCCGTCCCACATTCTACGGTTACTGTGTTAACACCAGTTCCAGAGCCAATTATTACAGTACGATCTCCGCCTGTTGCAACGTTAACAGCTTGAGCTATAACATCATTACCAATACTTATTGCACCACCAGAAGAGTTTATCTCCAACACACCTGCAGAATCAAGTAGTATTGCACCAGTGGATGTTACAGCTGTATTTCCGGATCCGGATTGAATCGTTGTAGCTCCGGCACCTGTTGTTGTTCCGACAGTTACTGTCTTGGCAACGGCGTCGGCACCCAATGAAATTGCACCTGTTCCTGTTTGAAGGGTAAATGCACCATTGGTAGCATCTATTGTCATTCCGCCAGTCCCGTAGTCAATATCGATACCACCAGCTGCGTTCGACGCATTAATAACAATAGAATTTGCTGCAGCAAGACCTGCTGTCATAGCACAGCCACCAACATCTGATTGCATGTGCACGGATGTTGAAGATGTACCTTGATCAGAGTGCAAGCGAATTGTTTCAGTTGTACCCGCATTTGCATGCAAGTATATACAATCAGCAACGTCTTCTGTTGAATTTAATACAACAGAACCAAGAGTTGCATTTGCTGTAATATCTCCGGAACCTGAATCCAGCACAACACCAGTTGTAGTGTTAGTATTACCTATAGTAACAGTTCTAGCGGATGCAGAAGTCCCTACGTTTATTGCCTGCGCATCATTATCATCACCGATATTAAGTGCGCCACCGGTAGAGTTAATAGATATAGCGCCGGTTCCATCAATATCGATTGTTCCTGTCGATGTAATCGATGTATTTCCAGTCCCCGATTGAAGTACTGTTGCTGCTGCGCCTGTTACACTACCCACAGTGACAGTTTTAGCCGCAGCGTCGACACCCACATTAATTGCGCCTGTTCCAGATTCAATTGCAACGGTACCGTTTCCACAAACTAAGCTAAATCCGCCAGTACCGCAATCAACATCAATTCCGCCAGCTGCATCTGTTGCGTCAATCACAATAGCGTCAGCAGCTGCTTCACCAGCTGTTAAATTTAATGATCCTAGAGTTGTACCTACATCTAGATCAAAAGCTCCTGTTACGGTCAAATTTGATGCCGCACCGCCGTCTATAGATACTGCACCTGTTGTAAGTACATCAAATCCGCCTGTTCCAGAGTCAATATCAATACCACCAGCTGCATCAGAAGCAGTAATGTTAATTGCGTCTACCGTTGATAGGCCAGAGTCAATATCAATACCACCAACATCAGCATGAATGTCAATAGCGCTAACACCAGTCCCTTGATCGGAATGAATATCAATAGTTTCATTAGTTCCGCCATTTGCATGTATATAAACAGCCTGAGCAACATCATCATCCGCTGTGATGGTCATAGAGCCGCCAGACATAATGAGGTCATGACCGGCTGTTAAACCACCTGTAACAGCTACATCATTATCTAGATCTATAGTAATAGTATTTGCTACTGTACCATCAGTAGTAATATTTGAACCACCAAGCACATTAACCGCACCCAAGCCTGTAGGAACAACAGGTCCAGCAACATCTGTTGGATAATTTACTGCTGTAGCACCTGTAGCATCGATTTGAATGGAACCAGCACCATTAGTTACATTAATTCCGGCACCGGCAGTTATAGCTGCCCATGCTGGTGCGGCTGCCCCAGTTGAGGCTATTAACACCTGCCCATCTGTACCATCAGATGATGAAAGAATCCCAGCTGCGCTTGACTGTACTACACCAAGGCCTGTATTCAATGTTGTATTCCCGAGTACTGCCAACGTAGTACCAACCACAAGGGTCGTTCCACAAGTAATTCCTGCAGTTGTGGCTACCGTGGTAAATGCTCCAGAACCACCGCCAGCATTAATCCATGTAGCGCTATTTGAGACAACTCTCGTTAAAATATAGTTGTCATCATTAGGCTGATCTACCCAAATTGTTCCCGGAAAAGCAATATCAGCGGTTGTGGGTGCTCTCTGTGCTACAATTGGACGTTGAGGCATCTCAATTAAGTTATCTCCCATTCCGTACACATAGGTACGTGTATTTTGACGTAACGCCATATCTTTCTCCTATATAGGATTATTAAGTTTATGTCTCCAAGACAATAACAGCTAGAATTAGCAGGTGATAGCACCCATTTGCAATATGTACACACATATGCCATACTATATGAAAAGAAAGGTGGGAATATGCCTAGAAAAGGGCGAAAAAGACTTTCAATTGATTTGCCAACCGTTATATATAACCAACTTAACCTCCTAACAAAACGTAGAAATATAACATTAACAAGGTTAATAATACGCTTAATAATAATGGCAATGCAGAGAGAACGCGAACTAGAGTAAACCTTTTTTAACTTTTATTTTTATAGAATTAAATCTAGATACAATCCCTTTTTTATTTACATAAGGATCTTTAGCCATATCATCTTTAACCTTCTTTATTTTAGAAGAATCACCAGATTTAATAGCAGCCGCAATTTTTTCATTCCATCTATCTCTTGTAATTTCATTTTTTGCATATTTTATTTTGTTGTCAATTTGTTCTTTATTGAGGCCACTTGTTTTATATTGCTTTTTTATTTCACTTATTTTGTTTTTATCATCAGACAAAAGTGCGTTCTTCAAATCACCACTTAAAGTAGGTAGTTCTGTTTTAATTTTTCCACGCTGCTTCTCTGTATAAACACCCTCAAATTTTAACGACTTCAAAGCATAATTAAATGTGCCTTGGATAGAGTTCTCACTGAAACCTAGCGGATCTTTACGCATTTCAGCCTTTACTCGCCGTACTGCATCATTTCTTTTTTCCGGATCTTTTATTGATACAGCTTCTTTTGCTTTGTCAAAATACCTGTCAGACTTAATAATACTTTTCTGGTTTGTAATTTCCTGTTGTATTCTTTCATCTGGAATATCGTTTTCCTTAAGTTTTCTTTTTATATCAGCTAGCTTTCTCGTATCATTTTCCTCAAGTGCTTTCCTAATATTAGTTGCTTCTTTAAATGGTGTTGCCATCTTTCTAGCAGAAAAAAGACCTCCTCCAGTTTGTACCCACTTAGGAAAGTCACGTTCAACTACCAAAGATTGCAAACCAAATGGGACAAGATCTTTTAGTAACGACTTTGTTCTTGATGGTAACTGCTCAATAAAATCTTGTTTACCTTCCCATGGTTTCCTAATACCTCCCATATACTTCCCTTCTGCCATAAAAGGACCATACGGTGTAGGTGTTGTTCCTGTAACTTGCTTCCATATCTCCCTAACAAGAGGAACAGATTTGTTATATAACATGCTTAATAGATGATCACCTATCTTAAAATAATTTAATGCTTCAACAAGCTGCTTACCCGCATATAACTTCAAGCGAGCACCACTTTTATCGCGACCCAATCTTAAACCATTAATATTCCAATCGGGCAAAGGAAAACTAAATAAATCAGAAACATCATTAATATCAGTAAATGCTCGCAAAGCTTCCCATGGAGACCAAATATTTTCACCTTTTTCATTTGTAGTCATACCTCCAAAAATACCTTTAAAACCAGCTGCTATCAGTGAGTTCTTTATTGTGAAATTCAATAAATATTGCCTACCTAATTGTCCTTCAAGACCAGGCTTAAAAGCTCCTGCAAGTTGCTTCACGTTAGAAACAGTCCAATTAGGGAAGGCTATAAAAGCACGCATCATCTTACGCATCTTAGGATTTTTAAACCAGGTACTTGTTTCCCACCTTTGACCACCAAACTCATCGTTCATCCGACTTGCAACGACCCGCTTTAATTCTTTTGTTTCTACAGGTGTTAGCTTTCTACCATATTCTTTTTCCAGACGACCAAGCTGCGCTTTAACTGTTTCATCATATGCAACCATTTTTAATCTAGGTATAAAAGTTTTGTGTATATAATCTGGAACTTCACTAAGCCTTTTTTGAAACTTTTTTGTACTTATCGAAAATTTAGATTCAGGATCAGCTATCTTATCAATAAACTTATCAAACACTCGTTCATTTTTGGGAATAGTAAGTGACTCAATTCCACCAATCTCAAGTCCATGCTTTACTGCATCTTTTACCTTTGCAGTATCTTTTAATAATATGTCTCCTTCTTGCATCAATTTTGCTGGTCTCAAGGCTTTCTCAAATCCTAAACGACCAAGAACGTTCTCTAACTGTGTTTTATAGTGGAACCCTGAAAACGACACCGCTAATCTATTTAGACGCCTATTTATTGAATCCCATGCATCAGTTACATTTTTAACATGCTGTAAAGCTTTAGGGAGCTTTCCCTCATAGTTTCTAACAAAAACTCCATCAAAGGTTTCTGCCACATCCGGAGCTAATAAGGCAGGCTCTGGAGAAAGAGTATACTTTCCCACCTCTTTATCGTATGAAGTTCTAAGCATCTTATCGTCGAATGGAACAAATCCCTCAAGCTTTGCCTTTCTATATTTGGCTTTACTATGATCAGTTACAATAACATTCGTGCCCGTAATATCTTGAAACTTTCTAAGTTTATCTACCAGTCCAGCATTAGCTTTAGCTCTATTAAACTCATTCTGAGTATATTCCATCAATTCAGGGAGTGTTTTAAAGCGCGGCTTTAATCCTGCTTTCAATGCTGCATCATGATACGTTAAAAATGTTTTTGTATTAGCAAAAAATGGACGTGTTTTTAACTTTTTATATGCTAATGCCTTTGCTTTTGCTATTTGTTCTGGGGTACCTTCATAAACACCTGGCAAATAGTACTCCTCAAGGCCCTCACGTGGTCTTATTGTTTTCATTACCGGGTCTTCATTGTTTTCTTTTAAAATCGTTTCTAAAGCAGGACGCACCTTTTTGTCAGCCATTTCTTTTAATTCTTTAGGTAAACGCTTTACCAAATCATTAAAGCCGTCTCCCTCAATCGCTGGGTTACCAGTTTTCTGCATATAATAAAGAGCTTCTTCATGTTCCATAGGAGTAAATTTTCTTTTAGCCGCTTTTTCAGCTTGCTCTAAACTCTTCCTCCATGTATGTGCAACCTCTACTTTCTTAGCTTTTTTCTCTCCAACCAAATTCTCAAGCACATCTTGATACATTTCTTGCGTTGTTTCAAAACGTTGAGCTTTTGGTAATGCTTTTTTACCTAATACTTTTTCTTCTGGTGTTTGCTCTTTTAGTGGAACTAACGGCTTCTTGGATCTTTTTTCCATGAAATCTTTTATACCACCAAAAGCTCGCGCTGTTGCTAAAAAACCTACTAAATCACCAACTTCATCAGCTGTTGGAAGCTTTCCTTCAAATAAAGTATTAACACCTAGTAATGTAGCAGCCTCAGCCCCTAAGCGAATACCTTCACTTCCCAGTTTAGAATTTAATAAATTTTTCATAGCAGGTAGGGATTCTAAAAGGGGTAAAGCTTTTCCAACTGCACCCAAGGCACCCCCCATTATAGCAGCCTTTCCAGTATCCTTTAGAACACTTCCACCTCTTTCAATAAACTCTTTAAGTGTTAAATCTCCTCCCTTTTTCTGAAAATCTCTATACTCTCTTATTACAGATTTTATTGCCGTAGGAAGAGCAAATCCTGTCATCGCTCCACCAACAGCCGCACCAACTCCTGCTCCAGCAGCTCCAAACGGCGCTCCTGCAAGTGCTCCTAGTTTTGCCCCCGGCACTGAACCGAGCATCATTATAGGCAAATCACCTGCAAATTCTGTAAGCGATTCAGTCAATCTTTCAAGATAATTTGTATCTATAGGAGCTTTAACTTCTTTTGCAAACCCCAATACACTCTTTTGTAATCCTCTCGTACCTGCCTTATATAATTTTTCAGGCCTAACTTGTTTTTGAACACCTCGCATAGCTTTGTATGTCATTGCTAATGGAATAGGGGCCTGAGAAAAAAGATGATCTAAAAGCGCCTCTGGTGAGTGCCACGGAGCTTCATGTACTTGTTTTTTCATGTCATTCTGTTCTGCTACAAAATCAAACTTATTTTGCGGTGTCTGTTCAAGCGACGCCTTTAATGTTCCATCTGTTGCTAAAGACTTGAAACGATCCGTATCTTGATTTGCTAATATATCAAAACGATCTTCCATCATAACTAAACCTTAAATCCGTATTTTGATGCAAGTGCTTTCGCTTTCTTGGGGTTATTGTTTGTTTTTTCTAAAAAAAATCTTATAACATCATCTGTTAAATCTTCACTTAAAAGAATCTCTATCGATTTCGGATCAAACCCCATGTTTAACAATTTTTCTCTACTCTCTTCATACCCAACTTTGCCAGTCTTAATCCCCTCCAAAATATTTTTTCTAAAGTTTTTTACCGCTATTGGTTTCTCTTTAGAAATAAGAGGTTCAGACTCAAGCTCAGCAAGCTTAGACTTGGTAGCTTCTGGAGATTTAACGCCAAAAAGGCCTGAAAGTGGTAATCCAGGAGTATCTCTTTCCTTTCGAATAAGCAAATTTAACAATGATGGATTATCTACTCCTAGAGATGCAAAAGCTGCTGCCTTTTCTGTTGGTAAAATTGCAGATAACTTCTCCTCAAGATTTTTCTTTTGCTGCTGTCTTTGCATGTTTTGAAGCTTCATATTAATAATATTAGATATTCCTGCCCCTAAACCTTGACCAAGACCAGCTACTCCACCACCTAGCATTTGACCAATTGCATGTCCGGTGGTTGGTTGCGATGGTAACGTTATTATAGCCATTATTTTCCTTCCTTATTTAAACATTCCTGTTTTACTACCACCGAATAACCATGACCCTGCAGCTTGACCTAATCCGCCCATAAGGCCTCCAAGGCCAGCGCCAATTCCAGGAGCCATCCCCTGTAAAAATGAAGGACGAGCCGGTTGTACAGCTGTATGATACGGAGATGCTACTCCACCAGTTAATATATTAGCTAATAAGCTTTGCCTAAACTGTGCAGGCGCTTGCGCAAGTTGAGCCTGTTGCATTGCTGACTGGATTTCGTTAAACCGTTGCCCCCTTTGAGCCATTCCTAAATTAGCCATTAACTGACCTCGCTGAAGGCCTAATACGTTCTCTGCTTTTCCACGCTCTAAACCTAATTGTCCTAATATTCCAGCTAGTTTACCTCTTTCTAGGCCATATTGTGCCCTTTTGAGTGCATATTCTGGCTCCATTGTTGCTCGGAGTGCAGCTAAATTTTCTTCTAATTCGCCACCAGCCTGCGCTTTTTGTCTTTCAAAGGCTCCAGCCCTCTGTCCCCCACCAGTAAGAGCAGTAAATCTTTCAGCAATCGATGGGAGCGTTTCTTGCGCAAATTGTCGACGAGCCCGGGCTTCTATAGGACCAAAATCTAATTCTTTTAAGTCAGCCTCTGCAGGCATTTCAGGAATAGGCGGAAGATCCTTTAATTCCGGTACCATCTGATCAAATTCCATTGGGCCATATGCATCGCGAGCTTGCTGTACAAGTTCTGCTAACTCCGGAAACTTTTGTGGCTCTGCCTTAAATTCTTGAAGTATTTGTGGCATAAGACTTTCGAGTTCTTTTTGTGCTGCAGGAGGTAATGTAGGAATATTAGCAGCTGTTCCGCCACCTGGAAGTTGCATTTCTCCCTCAGATCCTTTTCCTCTACCTTTTCTTCCCCCTCTTCTACCAAATAACTTACTAGCAACAAATCCTGCCAGTGGAATAGCGCCATATTTTGCAACTGCTCCTAAAATCGCACCCAAAGCCATAGTCTATCCTTCCTCAACCAAACCACTTTAATTTGTTAATAACAAATACCACCTATATCATATCAATAGTAGTATAACGTTATTAAATAAAAAAAAGGTAATTTAAGATGGCAGTCCAAAAAAGAATTGGCGCTTTTGTTCCCACAACCGAAGAATTTGAGATTGAAAACATAGAAGATATCAAGATTAATAGCCCAGAGTTTAGAGACTTTCTAGTAAGGCTTCGCCTAATACTTAATAACCATGCAAATACATTGAACATCAAAGATACTGGCATATATGATCCGCAAGAATTTGTTAATGGCCAAGTATGGTTTCCCAATCCAGCACTAGGGAGCAGTACCGCACAAAAACCTGTAGAAAGACAAGTATATAGAACTGTAGTTAATTTTGGCGCACTCCCAAACACTGCTACAAAAACGGTAGCTCATAACATCACATTTCCGACAACAAGCACACTAACAGCAACGCGTATATATGGAGCAGCAACAGACCCAGTAGCACAAACACAGATACCTCTTCCATATTCTTCTCCAATATTAGCTAACAACATTGAACTCTACTTTAATGCAACAAACGTAGTAATTACTACTGGTGCAAACTATTCAGCCTACACAACAACTTATGTTGTGCTTGAATATATAAAAGAATAAACTTAATAAGAAGTTATTAGTACTACTAGTGTGTTTAGTCCATTATTAGTGGCTTCATCATTACTACTCTCCTTTTTTGCGAGGGAACCGTGACATTTTGTCACGGTTTCTTCGTTTAAAATAATAAGGAAACAATTATAATTTACAGATCTTGAGTAGGAGAAGCATGGAATAAAATAGCATGAATATCAAAAGGATTAAGAGAAATAGCATCGTCTCTCATTTGTTCATCTGACCAATATATTCTAAGTTGAATCGATTCCCCCTGTGCTTGCAGATATACTGCATGCCAAAAGCGCTCTTGTGTTGCTTGATATGCGACGGTAGGATACGCACCAAACTCAAGTATAGATGTACCGAGTATAGCATTTGTTGCTAGTCCGGCATCCCGTAAAGATAGTTGGGAGGTTCCAGATAAATAATCAATGGTTATCTCACTATTATCTATCTTATCTACAAGAAAGTCTGTCTTTTCTATGCTCGTACTTAAGCCTCGAGGGCTATAAAAATTGAAACGCTTGGAATATATGTCAACCTTACTCACTAGTAATAATACACCTCCACCCTCATAAGTGCCTGTAACAGCGGGAGGAAGATCAATTGTAAATGTATCGTTTGTCGGCACACCTCCAACCTTATATATATTGTCGTTGAGCTCTGTGATTCCTGATGCGTTATTAATATATACCCAATCGCCTACTTTTAAATTGTGATCAATCGACGTGATAGTAACCACCCCAGCAGCTTCTTGGATATCAGTAATCTGCTGAGAATATGCATTGAAGGAAAAATCCCTATGTATTAAGAATGTGTAACCTTGCTGATTTCCTGCTATTACGTATCTAAATTTAGATTCAGCTGAACCGTCATTCCACTGCTGATCGTAGTTTTCCCATGCATGCGGTATTGTTGCCCATGTTGTATCAGTAAACAACTGGTGATAGCCAAACGCTGTGATATTATCATCCCAAAAGGCCCATGTATCATTTTTATAATTATAAATTAGTACCCTATTAGGATAGCTAGCGTACGCTTCACTGTGAGGCATAGCCCAATAAGCCATCTCGTTATAATAATCTCTTATACCATGCACCCTAAATACACCGTCATCATCATTGTGTATCTCAAATACCTCATCTGGAATCTTACTGTCGATTCTTTCTACATTTGCCCCGTTACATGCATGAATACCGGTTTGACCTACTCCAAGCACAACCTTATCAAAAGGAATAACTGAAAATGTAGACTCACAACCTAAAGTAGAGTTAAGCTTTTGCCATCTAAACGGATAAACTTGGTTTCCCAGATAAACTAATTCATAAGTACTTCTCTCAAAGAAAACAATTAATCTGTTTCGCAACGTTGCTGCACTTACTATAGCTTCTCTTGTTGGTGCATCTATGAAGGATCCCTCACCGCCTATATCTTCACGATAAGAGTTTGCAGCTATTGGACTACCAATTCTAGAATACCTACAACGATTAACATAGGTAAAAGGGTTACCAGCGGCATTTCTCTCAACCGTATTAAGCAAAAGTAATCTATTCTGAAATGGTATTATAATTCTGCATGTTTCTATAGTCTCATTTGCATTAGATGCATATTGAGGCCTCCAACTTGTCCAGTTAGTGCCATTAAAATAACGTAATCTTTCAGCTGAATTATAGTTTGTCGTAAATAAAATATAGCTATAGTCATCAGTCCCACGCCAGTTGCAACTCCAAAAGAATTGACTATTACTTCCTGCCCATTGCGCATCTCCAGGAACGGTCGCACCAGCTACCCGTTCCCAGCCAGTTGATAAGAGCTTATAATTGAAAAAAGTATCCCACGCATACGTATCTTCATCGTTAATTTCACTTTGTTCGTATTGAGTAAAACCCATAACGGGCTTAGCAGGGTAAAAATACAGCGCTGTTGTAGCTAAAGATCCCTGAATATTATAGACCCCCGTAGCAGTATTATAGGTAAAAACTGTTGCTGTTGGACTCGTAGTATACATGTTTCCATTAGCTTGGTATACGGTAAAAAATTCACCTCCAATGGAAAACATTTGCCCTATAGCGCCTATGCCAGCCGCACCTCCTGGAACGGTTCCAGCAATATTACCAGCACCATCTGTTGTACCTATATTAGCGCGTAATCGTGATCCTTCTGAAGCAAGATCTGTTATAACTCCTGTATTAACAGCTCCGGCACGTTTTTTAATACGACCACGAAATATATAAGCATTATTAAGTTCTTCAAACGCTTGATCTGGGATTAGAAAGGGTTTAACATCTCGCCTTAAGCCATCTGAAATCGGGGCTATCAAAAATTTATCAAAAGCCATCTAGATTCCTATTAATAAATATTCGAAACCTACTGTTGCCGGCCCGGTTGTCGACCGATTTGATGCATATACCCTAATTGTTCCTGGAAGTGTAAAGGCTGTTGCCCTAATAGCTTGATCTATATCTGTTGTCAAAGCATCCGCAACAGTTAACTGTATACTATATATAGCTGTAAAGTCAGGTATACCAGCCCCTGCCGGCAAAACAAATGTATCATCTCCAGTGCAACTAGAAACACCCCACTTGATAAGTAATCCGGAAGGAAGATAACTCCACCCTATAGCACCAAGACTAGCTCCGGTAGCCTCAAGCTCATTTCCACTAGACTCTCTTCGAATGAATAACTCAGATGCACCGGTTAATGTGGATTGCTTTGAGTACATTGCTATCTCATTTGCAGCCGTTGCTGGAGCAGCACCTTGTTCCGGAAGTGTTACATGCTTATGCTTACCCTGGTCACCTAGATCAAATGTAACATGATTGATATCCCACGCTGTCTTAATACCCTGAAAATTATTCAATATATCGTTTTGCGAGTCTTTTATCTTATCCGTTGGCTGCGGAATGTTTTGTTGATACGCCATAATATTATCTCCTATTAGAATTTCTTATGTATTATTCCACCAGTTTCCGGTATTTTGCGTATTCAAGTTTTCCGTATATATCGTTGCAACACGTTCATTCGACTGCTGGACTATAGTTCTTCTTAAAACAAGGCGCTGTTGATTCTTAAATTCTGGCATAATCATTTGAACACCTTCTTCATCAGTCCTATCTTGAAATATTTTTATACTAGCGCCATATGCAATATACTGCCACCATTGCTCAAGCTCCGGCGATTCTCCGGCTGATAATAATTCTGTAGGTCGTATATATGCCTCAATATCAACTCTATATGCCTGATCAGGTACAGGACGGACATAAAACTTATTATCAAAATAAAGGACAGCCTGCGGTACAGATACAACGTGCGGCCTTGTATGAGCATCGATGCTAACACCAGCTGCTGGAGGTGTAACAAATGCTAATATATAAGCTCCTGTTACGTAATTAATTGTTCCCAATGCACCACCAGCACCTGTAAGTATTCCAGTTGTGCCTGTTCCACCAGTAGTATCATGCAATTCTAGAGAATTATTATTTGCATCTACAGAACTAAACAACACATTTTTCTTTAAGATTGGGACATTTGTAAGCGTACCAGCAAAGTTTACCGTCACTCCGTCTCCGGTAGCTACCGTTACAACCGAATTCGTCCTAGGATATATCCCATAAAATTGAGATCGATCCTGATAAAAAGGAACACGTTTTCCATCTATATAAACCGGTTCATGAAACGTTGTATAGCGATTTTCGAAATTATCAAGTTCAACGGCAGGATTTGTACTATCATACTCATCTACATAAGGCTCAGTAAAGAAAGTAAATGTTTCCCTTAAAGAGAATAACCGAAGATGTTCCGGAAAATCATACTGTATAAATGTGTTAACGTATTCATCTATTTCTGCGTCCGTAATTTGTGCAGCAGAAGGACTTCTTGTGAGTCTACGCACTTTAGTACGTATGGCAGTAAGAGTTGAATCAGCCATTCACTTTCCTTAAATAATTGAATTCAATATTTGCTACAACTCAATAGTAGCAACTTCAATCAATAGGGCAAAACATTTTGTGTAGCCCCACTAAGATTCGCTGATACTTCACCAACAGGAGTAACTTGTGGATAGCTATCAACGTACCAAGGTACCGGTGCTGGTATGGAAAATGGATCAAAGCCAGTTGTGTCAATATCGATAGTAAACGTTGTCGCGCCAGTTACCGTAATAGCTTCAACCAATTTATCCGCTTGAATCATTCCATACCACTTGGGGATATTTAAGCGCACAATATCACCCGTACCATAATTATGCGCAAATGTTGTCGTTACCTCTGCAGGATATGCATTTGTTATGGAAGATATTAATCTCATTGACCGCTGAAAGGTAGGGTTTTCTACAGCCGTAAACCTAGCCATAAATGCTTCCTCAAGTTAACTACTTTTTAAATATCTTATCATCTTTAACATTATCAACTGTTACAATTGCTTCCGGATTTGTTGGCATATCATCTATATCCATAAACTCTAAACTCTGAAAACCAAATCGATTAACTTTTTGGCCAACACGCATAGAAACATTTCCACTCTCATCCTTTAAATACTTGTGTACAGGATAATTGCCATTCTGGTTTAAATGTTTAGCTACCCCCAAAGGAACTGTATATACTTGACCATCAACCATGTCATATCGCTCGACTGGATCACCCTTATATTTCCTAAAGTTAAAGCTCATTGAGCCACCTGGCACCTCATAGAAGCGAAATATACCCTTAACCATCTGTCTATCTTGTTGTCTTTGATATTCTACGCCTTTATGTAACTGCTTCTCTTTGTCTGTTGTCATCTTTGTTTGATTTGCCATATTAATCCTTAAGTTATAGAGGGGCAGCAAAAGCCGCCCCATATTATGTATACTATTCGTTTGTTACAGCAAATGATTTACCAGCAACGTAATATATTACGTCGTTTAGTACACCTGCCGGACTGTCAGCGCCTGCTTCTAGTCTAATACCGATAGCTGCTTGGTTGTCTGTTGCGTCATCAAGTGTAATACCGACTGCTGAAGTTGAATCTTCTCCAACAGGCACCAATTGTGCTGGTGTAAATGCTCCAGCAGTAGTCAATGGCCATGCAAAGGCTGTGAATGCAGTTGAATCGATATCAACAGTTACCGTATTGTTAACAAGATCAACAGCTGTAATAGTACCGGTTAATCTGTCTATTTCTGTCATATCAAAAGCTGCTGGAACTTCAAAGCGCACGACTTGACCTACGGTAAATCCGTGAGTAACAGTTAGCGCAACAACTGCATTTGCAGCTTGAGTAATTCCAGATATATATCTACGACGTGGATAGAAAATTGGATCATAAGGTACTCTTCTGAATGTGCCACCGGCAACTACACCGGTCGTAACAATTACGGGCGCATATGCCAAATCAAACTGCGTATTTAAAACTAGGTTATCAATGGTAAAATCGATACCACCAAATTGCTGTGCGCCAGGCACATTAAGAATTCTTACGACATCACCATCAGACAAACCAGCGGTTGATGCAGCAGAAACTAGAGGAGGTGCAGCACCTGATATTGTTGTTACAGTATTGTTTAGTGCCCCAAGCGTCTGATCAGATGTATCAATCAGTGTGAAACCACCAGCAGCAACGTATGCAGGGAGCATCGAATCATCTGCTGCCAATTTCTGATATCTAATCATTGCGCCGGCCGGGAAACCACGCATCCATTTATATTCTACACCAGTACCAGCACCACCAGCAGCTAATGTTGTCGTATTGTATATATTGATCCAATCAATATCTGATCTAAAAGAAAGACCAACAGCTGTCCCAGCAGAGGTAAATCTACCTTGGAATATTCCTGTATCAAAGGCCATAATTATCTCCTTGTAGCACGTAGATTAATAACCCAAAGATCATTAGTAATCCTTGGAACTTCTGCGAACTTATAACCAACAGATGCATTAAGAGCTAATGGACCATCATATATTGGTGGTCTATAGATAAAGCTAGCAGAATACTGATCCTGCTCGATACATGCATAAGCTTCCATACCAACACAGAAAATGTTAAATACATCAGCACCAAGCAATGAGGAATTAGCAGTTACAGATCCTATGGACGATACCAAGAATCTTAGGTTGCCAATTGAACCCCACTCAGATCTGAGTGCATTCATTGGTGATGGATATTGGTTTTTGTGAACAAATCCTGCTGTTACATCTAAGTCACCTGTCAAATTTGTTGAACAAAGTGCAAAGTATGCATCACGTACAGGAGCTGTACCAAACTTATCTTCACCTTCGATGTTATCCATTATGGTATATGCATCGTTAGAAAGAAGAGTTCTTACAACTTCATCAATATCTGTTCTGGTGACTTCTGTTGGGTTATCACCATTAACACCACCAACACAGTTTATGAAACCAGCAGTTGCTGCCAACATATC
>Ga0180431_10001151_pt1 | contig 37097 bp, 36 predicted proteins | sample SS_ome_11_FD_132459 | JGI IMG/M metagenome (GOLD analysis project Ga0180431, IMG submission 132459) | Hypersaline lake sediment archaeal communities from the Salton Sea, California, USA - SS_1_MS_1 metaG | ecosystem: Environmental > Aquatic > Non-marine Saline and Alkaline > Hypersaline >... | reverse complement strand
TGCCGGCCTGGCTATACATTGAACCCTCTTCTGTTTGCATGCGGGCCACCGTAGCTCAGCTGGCAGAGCAGCTCACTCGTAATGAGCAGGTCGTCGGTTCGAGTCCGACGGGTGGCTCGGTTTTTTTCATGCAGGGAATACCCCTGATTTTTTTTATTTGAGATAGTCTCGATGAAAAAACGGTTCGTATTCATCATCTCCTCATTCCTGCTTTTACCCTCGGTCGTTCTGTGGGGCTCTAGCGGGGGGCAATCGGGATTTGATTTTCTCAGAATAGAGCAGGGTGCAAAAGCCGTTTCCATGGGCGGTGCGTTCATGGCCCAGATAGCCGATCTGTACGGTCTGGCCTATAATCCGGCGAGTCTGGTGGGTGTGAAGGACCTGGAATCCACGTTCACGTATCTGAATCATTTTCTGGATATCAAATCGGGTTTCATAGGATTCAACAAGGTCATGCCCAACGCCGGTCATCTGGGCATCGGCATTTTTTACATGAATTACGGCGGAATCCGCCGCACCGATATCGTGGGGAACGATCAGGGATCGTTCAACCCGGGCGACTTTGTAGTCAATGCTGCCTATGCCAACAGCCTGTCTTCCGGGCTTCGTTATGGCGTAGCGATCAAATACATCCAGTCCAAAATCGATCAGTATACGTCTAACGCCGTCGCCTTGGATGTAGGCGCCATCTATCGTATCGAGAGTCAGGATCTGAACATCGGTGTCGGCATCTCCAACCTGGGTACGGCCATAACAGCCTTTATCGACGAACGAGAAAAACTGCCGACATCCTTCCGCCTGGGCGTTTCCAAGCAACTGGCGCACCTTCCGCTTTGCCTCAATCTCGATGTCTTCCGATTCCTCCACGAAGAGAGCGATCAATTCTTGGGGCTCTACTGGGCCCTGGGCGGCGAATTCACCATTTCCCAGTCCCTTTTTCTCCGCTGGGGCTACAACTCCCGGGGCAGTGAGGAGAAGGTGGGCACAGACAGCGACCGGTTCGCCGGCGTCTCCCTGGGATTTGGAATCCGGTTAAAAAACTATAGCATCGACTACGGATACAGTTCATTCGGGGCGCTGGGAAGCATGAACACGTTCACAGTTACGGTGCCGTTTTGAGGTGACATGAAAAACATGGTATTAAAAACCCCTTTGCTGGAAGGGGTTTTTTGTTTGAAGTGGTGACGGAAAATCCCCTTGCGAAAGTATATGAAAATATGTACCTTTTAATCGAATAGTAATATCTCGGGAGATGGCATGCGCTTCCTCCATCGCCTGTTTTTTACCATTTTGTTGGGTGTATCTTTTTGTACGCTTTCCGCAGAAGCGTCGGACTGGCGTACACTGGTTCGGGGAACCTGGGTACTCCATTGCCACGAGGAAGATTTGGAAAACGGAAGGCGGGTGCTTTCCATGGCCGATGAAGCGCTTCCCCGGATGACCGGCGACTTTGGTCTTTCATCGACAGAGACGATACATATTGTAATCGCACCCTCGGAACAGGCGTTCCATCGGTTGACAGGCGGCCAGATCCCGGAGTGGGGTTCAGGGGCGGCCGATCCTTCTCAGGCGATGATTTTCCTGAAATCACCGCGTTTTTCCCGTCCCGAAGTGGACCTTCGACAAGTCGTGCATCATGAATTGAGTCATGTATTACTGTGGATGGCCGTGGGTTTTCACCCTGTGGACCGGTGGTTCGACGAAGGATTGGCACAGATGGAATCGGGAGAGATGGGGATTCGGGGAGGCGTGCTCCTGGCTCGGAGTCTTCTTTCCGGCGACATCATCTGGCTGGATGAGGTCGATGAGGTGTTGAAATTCCGGAGAGAAAAGGCGGCCTTGGCCTACGGAGAGTCTCGGGCCGCCGTCGATTATCTGATTGCATCGTATGGCCGTGAGAGCATCGTCGGCATTATCCAGGCTATTAGGTCCGGTAAGACGATGGATAATGCCCTACAGAGTACCATCGGCGTTGGATTTCAGGATTTCCAGACGGATTGGTACCATGCCATGAAACAGAAATACCGCTGGTACATACTCCTGGATTTCTGGGTCGTGTTCAGTGTTTTTCTCGTGATTCTTTTTATCACGGCCTTCTTTGTCACACGGAACAGGACACGCAAGATAAAAAAAAGGTGGGCAGAAGAGGAACAGTATGGCTTCGAAACGATGGAAGAGCGTACAGCATCGGGTTGAATACGTATGCCTGAGGGGATTCTTGATTTTCATCTGGCTGGTTTCTTTGAAAACCACGTTGATGGTGGGAGACTGGCTGGGCTGGTTCATTTTTTCCGTGCTTCGCATCCGGCGAAAAGTGGTCATGGATAACCTTTCCTCGTCTTTTCCGGAGAAATCCAAAAAAGAACTCCTGGGCATCGCAAAGCGGGCTTATCAAAATTTTGCCAAGACGACTTTCGAATACATGCGCTTTCCGATTTTGGATAAAGAAACCGTTTCCTCGTTGGTTCATATAGAAAACCCGGAACACTTTGACGAAATACTCCGAATAGGAAAGGGAGGCGTGCTGGTGGCGGGGCATTTCGGGAATTGGGAGTTGATGGGTGCAGCTCTTGCGCTCATGGATTACCCGATGTCATTCTTGGTCGGCGAGCAGCACAACAAGCTCGTGGACGACATGATGAATCACTATCGCGAGCTCATGACTATACGAATTATCCATATGGGCATGGCCGTTCGTGGTGTGATCAAGGCTTTAAGAAACAATGGTTTCGTGGCACTGCTTTCGGACCAGGATGCCGGTCGGGAAGGTGTGTTTGTTGATTTTCTCGGTCGAAAGTCATCCGTACATCAAGGTCCGGCCGTATTCGCTCTAAAGACCGGGGCACCTATTCTATACGGCAGTGCGATTCGCTTGCCCAATGGCAGGCATCGCGTGGAGTCTCATATTCTCACCTTCGATCATCTGAAGGGCCTCACCCCGGAGAATATTCGGGAAGTAACCCAGGCGTACACCCATCTGCTGGAGGAAGCGGTACGGGCCCATCCCGACCACTGGTTCTGGATGCACAGACGGTGGAAAACGCGCCCGCCGGAGACATCGTGAATATGTTGTTCCTGAATTCGGCCAGAAGGTGGGGAGGCAACGAAAAATGGACGGCTCTGGCAGCCCGGCAGTGCTCTGAGGAACACGGGGTCTATTTGGCCTATCGATGCCGTGAAATCGGCCGCCGTTTTGAAATCCCAAAATACCGGTTGCCGTTTCATCACGAAGCCGATCTGATCACACTGTTTTGTCTGATTTCTATCATTAAAAAACATCGTATCCGGCTCCTGATCCCCACGAAACGAAAGGATTATGCCCTGGCCGGAATCGCTTCCCGATTTTGTGGTGTGAAGAATGTGCTGCGTCTGGGTATCGTTCGGGATTTAAAAGGGAAATGGATATACCGACTGGTCTATGACAGGCTCTGTGACGGCATCGTGGTGAACGCACACAGCATTAAACAGATGCTTTTGCGGTCCGGATTTTTGAAACCTGAAAAAATCCAGGTGATTTATAACGGGATCGATCCAGACAAGGTGATGCAAGACGCTGGAGAAAAAGTGGCCTTTGAGTCCCATTTCCCATTCCTCGTCTCGTTTTTGGGAGAACTGTCGGCCCGTAAAGGCGTCGATACGCTGCTCCGGGGATTTGCCCTGTTTGCCGATGGAATAAAATGTGGACTCATCATCATCGGAGACGGGTCCGAGAAGGAATCTCTTAAAGGGCTGGCATATGAATTGGGAATCGCCCATCGCGTGATGTTTCTGGGATTTCGGTCGAATCCCTATCCCTTTATTTCTCAAAGCGATATCTTTGTGACGACATCGAGGAACGAGGGCCTCTCCAATGCTCTGGTGGAGGCCATGATTTTAAAAAAGCCCGTCATCAGCACACGGGCGGGAGGCGTGGAGGAAATCCTCCGTCACCGTGAGAATGGTTATCTGATTCCCGTCAACCATCCCGAAGAACTGGCCCGAGCACTGACCGAGTTGTTCGCCGATTTCAAGCTCCGGCAACATATTGCACAGGCCGGATGGCGATCCGCTGTGGAACGTTTTTCGCTGGAACGGATGAAATCGGAACTGATCCGGTATTTTTCGAGGGTTGTTGAAGCATGATGACACCTGACGTTCAAATGCGCGTATTGTTCATCAACTCCATCAACCGTAAGAAGTTTGGTGGCGGTGAGAAATGGATGGTCAAGGCGGCCAAGGGCCTGACCGAGGCAGGGCACCGTGTTTATCTTGCCAGCAAGCGGGGCGCCGAGATATTAAAAGCGGCAGAACAAGCCGGCGTACAGACCCTCGTATTCAACGTCCGTTCTGATTTCAGTCCTCTGAACACATGGCGGATCGCACGATTTCTCAAGAAAGAACAGATTCAGGTGCTCGTGTGCAACCTGAACAAGGATGTGCGCGTGGCAGGGCTGGCGGCCAGGCTCGTTAAGCATCCCGTCGTAATCGCGAGGCACGGCGTCCTGCTGTGCGGGAAGGCCTGGAAGCACAAGGTCACCCTCACGCGTTTGACCGACGGTATTCTTACGAATACGGAAAGCATCAAACGCGCCTACCAGGACTATGGCTGGTTTGACGACGGTTTTGTTGAAGTTATTTACAACGGCATGGAGGCCAGATCGGATGTTCGAGCCCACGATTTTAGCCGGCAGCACCCCGGTAAGAAAGTGATTTTTAGTGCCGGTCGATTGTCGGAGCAAAAAGGATTTTCCTATCTCATCGAAGCCGCCGCCATGATATTGAATAAACGCGATGATGTGGTATTCTTCATAGCTGGAAAAGGACGCCGAGAAAACGAACTCAAAAAACTCGTCCAGAAACGAAATCTTGAGGAGGCCTTTCATTTCTGTGGATTTCATGAAAGTATCGAATCCTATCTAAAGGGCTGCGACCTGTTCGTCCTCTCTTCCCTCTACGAAGGAATGCCCAACGTGGTGATGGAGGCCATGGCCGTGGGCAAGGCCGTCTTAGCGACCGACGTCAACGGTGTTCGCGAGCTCGTGGTCGACGGAGAGTCGGGCATCATCGTACCCTCCCGGAGCGCCGAGAGACTGGCCGAAACCATCGTGGAATTAATCGATAATCCCCAGCGCCTTGAGGCGTTGGGGCAGGCGGGGCTGAGTCGGGTACGTGAGCACTTTACCATCTCCGCCATGATCAAGAATTTAGAGCGGTATTTTCTGGCGAAATGGCATGAAAAAGAAAAAAGAGCCGATTCCAAAAACGATTGAACGCAAATCCAAACAATGGCTCGCCAGGGGTTTACTCGCCCTGGTGGGCTCTGTGGATGGAAAAGATCGGTTTGAGGGTCCTCTTAATTCCATCATTATTCAGGCTCAGGAAAAGATCGGCGATGCCATTCTGCTCACGCCATTGCTCAAGCTGTTGCGTACGGCCCTGCCGGAGGCGGAAATTCACCTGGTTACCTACAGTTCTGTGTATGCCTTTTTCAGGAATGACCCCCATATCGATCAGGTTCATCGGGGGAAAAACCACTATGGTGCCCTCTACAAAGCGATGCGTGGCCGGGAATTTGACGTGCTTTTCAGCACCAAAGATCATTTCTCGTTTACCTTTGTATACCAGGCGCGCCTGATTCCAGCCCGGTATCGTGTGGGCATCGAGCATCCGCTCCATGCGGGTTTTTTCCATCGATTAATCCGTCTTGATTTTCATCAACACGTCGTGGAAAAAAATTGCGCGCTCCTGGATCTCTTGAATATTCCCTATCGAAAGGAGGACTGTCGTCCCTACCTGCCGGAAGCAGACGTCTCCGAGCCGGTTCGGAAGTTCGCAACGCATCTGACAACACAGAAGCCTGTGGGTATTAACCTCAGCGCGGGTGAAAAAGACCGGGAATGGACGCTGGAGAAATGGGTCGATCTGATGGGCCGGATGAATCATCCGGTGGTGGTGCTGGCCATGCCCGACCGAGCCCAGGACAAGCACTTCCTGGAAACCCGGTTTGATCATGTGATTCCTTCGCCCCAGACACGGTCCATCTATGACGCCGGTCAGATCATCCGACGTTTAAAGGTTCTGATTTCTCCGGACACCTCCCTGGTTCATGTGGCTTCGTGCTACGGCATCCCGGTAGCAGGACTCTACCGTGCCGATCTCGATCATATCGAACGATTCTACCCATACGCCGTTCCCCACCGTATACTGGCCTCTCCCACACATCGGGTCACGGACATCGACGTTGAATCGGTCTTGAATGCGGTTGATGATTTGATGGATAAGGGAAGCCAGGGAGAGCTGAACCGTCCGAACAAAACCCGTGTCGTGACGGAAAAGCGGGCAATTCGAAGAACGACAAGAACATGACACAATCTCGTCGTACAGGAATCTAAAAAATAAACGTTGTTCCATTCAAATAAAAATCGATTTTACCAGCATGGGTGATGAGCGGCGACATATTCTATTCTTGATCATGGGGCGGAACGTACCCAGCTCGAAATTTCGTGTGCTGACCTATCTCCCTCTGTTGAATGAGCAGGGATGGACATACGACATCATTGCCGGGGGCATGGGTCTGATCCAGAAATTCCGTATCTTGAAGAAAGCTCCCGAGTATCGCGTCATCTTCGTTCAAAAAAAATTAATGCCGGTCCATTACGTGCGACTCCTGAGAAGGCGGAATCCCCGTCTCATCTATGATTTTGACGATGCCCTTTATGCCCTCGAACCCACGGGTAAACGGTTTCGTATGAAAAAGCCCGGAACCGCCTATGCGAAGCGCTGTTTAAAGCGCATCATCCAGGCAGCCGATCACGTGATTGCCGGGAATGACACGCTGGCGCTTCATGCCAGACCGTTGGCTAAAAATCTGACGGTACTGCCCACACCCGTCGTCGTACCAGAAACGCTTCCCGAAAAAAAGGCCGTGGAAGACGGCCCGGTCATCGGGTGGATCGGCACGGGAAGGAATTTGGTGTATCTGGACGGGATTCGGGACGTCATTCGAACCGTTGCCGACAAATATCCTCAGGCCCGATGGCGGGTGATAAGCAGTGAGCCCTACCGTCTGGATGGCGTGCCCATCCAGAACGTGCGATGGGAGGCACCCACCGCTGACGAGGCATTGGCTGAGTTCGATATCGGGCTGATGCCCTTGACGGACGATCCCTGGAGCCGGGGCAAATGTGCCTTCAAGGTGCTCCAGTACATGGCTGCCGGGATTCCGACAGTGGCCTCGCCGGTGGGCATGAATACCGAGCTGATTCGAGAGGGTGTGACGGGTTGTCTCGCCGGGGAATCGACCGAATGGATCAACGCATTGACGGCTTTGATCGACAACGTTGCCCTCCGAACACGGTTTGGGAAGAACGGCTATCGATTAGTGAAGGAAGGTTTTGCATTGGACGTATGCTGGCAGAAGATGAAGGGTGTCCTGGAGCCGTATCTGAATTCGGGGATGGTATGATCCAGCGACCGATCGGTGTATTCTCGGAGGATTTTCCGCCTACAAGCGGTGGCATAGCCCAGTGGGCTCTTGGCGTTGCCCAGCAGTTGTGCCGGCATGCCGATCCCGTGTTCGTGTATACAAAGAAAAAATCCGTCCGGGGGTCCGAGGTGCATCAGGATGCACCGTTTCATCTGGTCACCATGGCAGGCCATGATTGGAAGAAATACCGGTCGCTCTACAGCACGTACTACGGATGGCGATTTCTTTCCCGATACCCCCGGTCTACCGTCATCGCCACGACCTGGGGTTTGGCCCAGGGCATCGTCCGGTTTAAGACATTGTATGATTTTCAGTTGATCACCATCGCCCACGGCCTGGAGGTCACCCGGCAGATTCCGGTGCGGATGCTCCACCGGATGGAGCGCACGCTCTCCCGTTCGGATCTGTGCGTGGCCGTGAGCCGGTTCACGAAGGATCGCATCCTGCAGCGTATTTCCATCGATCCTGCCAGGATTCGGGTACTGCCCAACGGTGTGGACCTGAACCGTTTCTCGCCTGGTACAGACACGTCCGAGTTGAGGAAGGCCCTGGGACTCCGGAGCGACACCAAAGTACTGATGACGCTTGCCCGGGTGGTGGAACGAAAAGGACACGATACCGTCATCAAATCGTTGCCGCACATCCTGGAAGCCTTTCCCGATACGGTTTATATCATAGTAGGGCCGGGGAGGGACTGGGTCGTCCGAGAGCTCAAACGACTGGTGGCGGACACGGGGCTGGAACGGCACGTTCTCTTCACGGGGCTCGTACCCGATGCGGATTTGTCCCGATACTACAACCTGGCCGATGTGTACATCATGGTCAGCCGGGAGCTGGAATCGCAGGGCGATACTGAGGGATTCGGCATTACGTTCCTGGAGGCCAATGCCTGCGAGAAGCCGGTGATCGGGAGTCGCTCCGGCGGCATACCCGATGCAGTCCAGGATGGCATCACAGGTTTTCTCGTCGATCCCCTGGATACCCGGGAGATCGCGGATCGGGTCATTCAGCTGTTCAAGAATCCAGAATTGGCTCAACGGCTGGGTCGGAACGGTCGCCGGAGGATTCAGGAGGAACTGACCTGGGAGCATGTAACGCACCGCCTGCTCCGATGGATGGATGACTATGCCAACAGTTAGCGTCGTCATACCGGCTTACAACGCCGAGGCGTTCATCCAGGAGGCGCTGGACTCGGTCTTTCGGCAGACGTACCGGGATTTTGAGGTCATCGTCGTGGACGACGGTTCGGAAGACCGTACGGCGGAGATCATAAAACAGTACGGGCACGACGTCCACTATATCCATCAAAAGAATCGGGACGTGGCGGCGGCTCGGAACACGGGCATCCGTGCCTCCAGGGGAGAGTGGATCGCTTTTCTGGATCACGACGACGTCTGGCTGCCGGAGAAGCTGGAAAGACAGGTTTCGGCCATTCAATCGTCCGACGATGTGGATATCGTTTTCTGCGACATGGTTCGGTGGTACGGGGGAGACAACGTGCGTCATGAGTCGTGGCGCCGACGGTACAACCGCCGGGCCGTGCGGCGCGGTATGGTAAAATCGCTGCTTCTGCGCTGCAGTTTTCAGCCCAGCACCATGATGGCATCCAGAGCCTGTTTTCAGGACGGGGGATTGTTCGACGAGTCTTTAAAAGTTAGCAGCGATTGGGACATGTGGCTTCGCCTGGCCTGCCGGGGCCATCGGTTTCATTATGTCGACGAGGTGTTGTGCCGTTATCGGGATCACGGAGGCAACACGTACCGAGACCCGGAGAAGATGGAAAACGACCGGCTCCGTGTCCTGGATAAGGTATTCCGGGACGGTCATTCTCCTCCGGCTTACAGAAAAAGAGCCTATGCCAGAGCAACCATCGAGAGCGGTCTTCAGTACTACGGAATCCGTGCCTACGACAAGGCGTATGTCCGGTTTCGGAAGGCTTGGTTTTTGCATCCTTTTTCGTTCACGGCCAAAGTGTATAAACGGTTGATTCAGTCGTATGTCAGGAAAAGCGTTTAAAAAAATACTGATTATCGCCAGGGATTTTCCTCCCTACATGGGTCGGGGGGCCGTGATGCGTGTCCTGAAATTTGCGAAATACCTGCCCGAATACGGGTGGCAGCCGTTCGTCCTCTGTGAAAAAAAGGACACCCGGGAAGACCTCAGCCTTACGGACGACCTTCCTCCCGAAGTCCGCGTCATCGACGTAGAAGTCCAAACGCCCCAGACACGAAAAGCACTGTATAAAAAACGCCTTGCCTCGGATAAGACAATAACCCTGAAAAGACGTGTCTACTACCTCCTGTACCGGAGTCTCGTGTACAACGTGTACGCATTCTGCCTGAACTATCTGATGGCACCGGATGCCAGCTTGCCCTGGGCGAGAAAGGCCGTCGAGATGGCACGCACACTCCATCAGGAGCATGCGTTCGATGCGTTCATGACATCGGGCCCGCCTTTCTCAGCGTTCAGAACGGGCATCGTTCTGAAAAAAGCCATCCAGATTCCCTGGATTTTGGATTTTAGGGACGGCTGGGCGGGGAATCCCCTGTATCGGATAGGTCGTAAATGGATGATTCGGTGTCAGAGCCGGATCTACGAGTGGAGGGCCGTGACCCATTCCGATTTGTTGCTCTTCGTGACCGAACCCATGCTCCAGATTTACCAGGATAGGTATCCGGGTTACCGATCCAAGATGCATGTGCTGACCAACGGGTTTGATCCCGCCGATTTTGAAGAACGAATCCCGACGTCCTCGTCCAACGAGGTTCTGCATCTGGTGTACAGCGGCACGATTTCGGGCCGGCGTAGTCCGGCTCTCTTCTTCAATGCCGTAGCACGGGCGCTCGCAGACCACGGTGAGATGAAAGATCGGTTGAGAGTGACCTTCCTGGGAAAGTTTCACTATCCCAAAGACCACATACCCTCCTCCGTATCGGGACTGGTCGATGTTCGGGGACCGCTTCCCCATAAAACGTGTCTTGGGGAGATGGCTGCGGCCGATGCCTTCCTGTTGATCATTAACACGGCCCAGGGAGGACGTACGCTGATGAGCGGCAAGATATACGAATACCTTGCCTTCCAGAAGCCCATTTTCCTGATTTCCAAGACCTGCGCGGCTGTCGACCTGATTCGTCGATTGCGTGCAGGGTATATCACCCATGATTCCGACGAGAAACAGATCGCCGATACGTTATACCGGTTATACCAAGACTGGAAAGCAGACCGGTTGACCGTACACATTCCAAAAGACGCGTTGAGCAAGTTCGACCGCAAGAGGTTGACCGGTGTGTTGTCGGAACACCTCGATGGGCTCTCTGCCGGATAGACCGTAGCCCGTTGGAGGAAATGATTTAAAAGGACTAAACATTCGATGAAACTGTATCTTAAAATACTCGCTTATTTGAAGCCTTTATGGAAGTTGATCGTCGTTTCCATACTCCTTTCTCTGTTTTATATTCTGTTCAACAACGTGTCTCTATGGATCTCCGTCGATTTTGTCCGGGAGCTGTTCTCTCCCCATGAAGTGACGACTGTTCGTGCCGGTGAAGATCAAACCGAAGAGATGATGCCTGAATCCCGGGAGAGGCAGGAAGGTGATCTCGATCGTCTGATGGGCGTTCAGGAGAGTGTGACCATCTATAAAAAAATCAACAAAGCCATCAAGGGGGTCGTAATCCAGGAGAACCGGTTCGATACATTGAAGATGGTCTGCCTGATTATTTTCGTCTCGTTCCTGCTGAAGAACATCGTGGCGTATCTTCGGGGTGTCGTCAATAATCTGATTTCCCTGCGTTTTACGTACACGATTAGAAACCGGCTGTACAACGCCCTTCTCCACTTGCCCATCACGTTCTTTGAACGGCGCAAAACCGGAGAGTTGACGTCCATCGTGTTCAACGATGTCTTTGCCGTGAACAATGTGTTGAGCAACAGCTACGGCAAGATGGTGCTCACACCCCTCCAAGTCCTCATCAACCTGATCATTCTGTTCCTCATCAGCTGGAAATTGTTTCTGATTACCTTTATCATCGTTCCTGTGAGCGGTGTGATCATCGTCAAAATCGGAGAGAGTATCCGGCGGAAGAGTCGTCGCGTGTTTAAACAAATCGCCAACGTGGTCTCCGTATTCCAGGAATCCATCATGTCCATCCGTATCGTCAAGGCCTTTACAAATGAGGATAGGGAAGGACGGCGATTCCAAAAAGCCAACCGGTTGTGGTTCAAACTGACGTTTCGGGCCAACCGCTTGAGTTATCTGACATCTCCGTTGAATGAAACGCTGGGGGCTCTGATTCTGGCGGTTTTGCTGTGGTACGGCGGGAGGATGGTCTATTCCGGTGTCGGCCTGGAAGCGGAGGATTTTATCCGTTTTCTGGTGTTTCTGTTCATGACATTCCAGCCCCTCCGGGAGTTCTCGAACCTGAACAACGTCATCCAGCAAGGCATTTCCGCGGCGGAACGTATTTTCGGTACCCTGGAGAGTACGCCCGAAGTTTATGAGAAACCCGGGGCAAAAAACCTCGACACATTTCATCAGTCCATCGTGTACGATGACGTGTCTTTCCGGTACAACGAGGACGGCCCGTATGTTCTGAAAGATATCAATTTGAAGATCGATAAAGGAGAGATGGTGGCTTTTGTCGGTCCCAGCGGAGCCGGGAAATCGACCCTCGTGGATTTAATCCCGCGTTTTTACGATGCCGACCAAGGAGGCATTCGCATAGACGATACGGATATACGGGATTTTTCATTGACCACGCTGAGGAATCAGATAGGCATCGTCACCCAGGAAGTCTTCCTGTTCAACGATTCCGTTCGGATCAATATCGGTTACGGTCTCGGCGAAGTCGATGATACACAGATCATCGACGCGGCCAAAGCGGCAAATGCCTGGGAGTTTATCTGCCAGATGGGGGAAGGCCTCGATACCGTGGTCGGCGAACGGGGCACAAAACTGTCGGGCGGACAGAAACAGCGCCTCTCGATTGCCCGTGCCATACTCAAGAATACGCCCATACTCATCCTGGATGAGGCCACGTCTTCCTTGGATACCGAATCCGAGAAGCTGGTACAGGAAGCCATCGATCGCCTGATGAAGAACCGGACGGTGCTCGTCATCGCCCACCGCCTTTCGACAGTCATGCACGCCGACAAGATTGTCGTGATCGACCAGGGCCGTATCGTCGATACGGGTCGCCACCGTACTCTCCTGAAGACATGTCCGGTGTACGAAAGGCTGTATAAGATGCAGTTCCGGGATCAACCAGAGGCAAATATCTTATAAACACCCGGATTTACGAATGAAGATCGTACCTCACAGGATGTATGGCTCGTCGTGTATATAACCGGAAGGATGTGTTTTTTCACATGACTGCCCTCATCAAAGCCGACCTCAACCATCATCCTGACGTATGGGTGAACGATGTCGTCTCAGTTATATCCGAGGGAGGCGTTATCGGGTATCCTACAGAAACCATCTATGGCATCGGCGGCGATGCGACCAGCGACCGGGTCGTCCAGCGGGTAAACGGATTGAAGAAGAGAGATGCCCGACATCCCATGCTGATGCTGGTGGGTCGGAAGTCGGAGATTCACCGGCTGGTCCAACGGATTTCCGATAAAGCCGAGCTCCTAATGGATCGCCTGTGGCCGGGACCGCTCACCCTGGTGTTCGATGCCCTGCCTGTGTTGCCAAAAGGCGTCCTGAGCGAAGAGGGGCGCATCGGCGTGCGCATCTCTTCCGATCCGGTGTGTCAGGCATTGCTGGAGGTGCTGGGAAGACCGCTCATTTCCACGAGTGCCAATCCTCATGGCAAAAAACCTGCCCGGTCGGCTGCTGAAGTCCGGGGCTATTTCGGTACGTCGCTGGACATGATTATCGACGGGGGTGAAAGAATGGGGCGTGAGCCTTCCACGGTACTGGATGTTACCAGAGAGCCTCCACGGCTTGTCCGAGAGGGCGCCGTCAAAACTGCGGACATCATAAAATGGATCGGTGAAATCCATGAAAATGCATCCGTATAAAGTACTCTTCGTGTGTACGGGGAACAGCTGTCGGAGTCCGATGGCAGAGGGTATTCTGAAAAAGTTGTTGGAAAAAGAGAGTATCGAAGATATCGTCGTAGAATCGGCCGGGACGATGGCACCCAGCGGAATGCCGCCCACAAACTTTGCCATGTTGACGATGGTCGAGATGGGCATCGATATCTCCTCTCACCAGGCCCGACCTCTCACGGAAGATTTGGTGAAAGAGGCGGATTTGATCTTGGTGATGGAACGGGTGCATCAGCATTTTATCGAACATTTTTTACCCTCGGCACGGGATAAGGTCTTTTTGTTGAAGACATTCGGCAAGGAAGACGTCGAAGGAAATATGGAGATAGACGATCCCATCGGAGGCGATTTGGATTTTTATCGGATGAGCGGACAGATACTGAAGCAGGAGATTGAAAGAATATTACCATTGATTCTTCGGATGGCGGGTCATCGTGATCGGTAGGCGGATGCCCTAAGCATTGTCGGTTGCATGGTTTCGTTCCTTGGTTGAACACAGCTTTTCTTTCTCTCAGGTCGGAAATCCTATCGTCTGGGAACGGACTGCACCGATACACTGTAAAAGAGTTATGGCATAAGAGAGCATGTGAACCATACGGATAGGACTATGAATGATCGAGAACACATCCGGGTCAGAGGCAAATTCAGATTTCCCCTGGCATGCTGGTTGTTTCTGGGATTTACTATGGGAAATGTCGATCTTAAGGGGGCACCGAATGTCTCCATCTGCCTCCCACAGGCCGAACCTGTTTCCGTTCAAGTCGATACCTTCGCCCAAGATACCACGGCTGTCGATACATTGAATGACAAATCTATCGCGACCTCAGCATTTCGCAAGCTAGAAAATAAAGCCTTCCAGGTCGGAGAACATCTGGTCTTCGATATTGCCTATAAGTTCGTGGTCGCGGGTACGGCGACGATGAGCATTCCGGACACACAGTGGGTTCATGGCCGGCCATGCTACCACGTGGTGACCACGGCGAAGTCCAGCACGTTTTTCGATATGTTCTTCAAAGTACGCGACAGAGTCGAGACGTTTATCGACATGGAGGGACTTTTCCCCTGGAAATTCGAGAAGCACATTCAGGAGGGTAAGTATCGGGCCGATCGATACGTCGAATACGACCAAATCAACCACATAGCCATACACAATCAGAAAGATACTCTGGCCGTCCCTCCCTATGTTCAGGGCGTCCTTTCCTCTTTCTACTATGTTCGAACGGTGCCTCTGGAAGTCAAGAAATCGTTCGATATCGATAATTACGGGGACGGCAAACTCTACCCTCTGCGTGTTCTGGTGCACCGAAAAATGCGCGTAGAGGTTCCTGCCGGTGTTTTCGACTGCATCGTCGTGGAGCCCGTGCTGCGCAGCGAGGGTATTTTCAATCAAAAAGGTCGACTGGCCATCTGGCTGACAGACGATGAACGAAGGATACCGGTGTTGATGAAGAGCAAGGTTCTCGTCGGATCCATCGATGTTCGCTTGAAGGCCATCGAGAAGCGAATCCAATAAACGAGCATGAAGAGTAAGCCAATGTCAAGGTACCATGAATTCGATTTGAAGAAGGTAAAAACGACGTCTATCCATCGGCGGAAGAGTAAGATGGATATAAGCCAGTCGGCACACCCCGTTTCCCCGGGCGATTCGTTCGTCCATTTCTGGGACAGTCTTCCTGACGTGCTGGCAGGTCGGGATCTGCGTCATCTCGTAGAAACGATCGTCCGTGCTGTGGATTCCAAGAAGCCTGTTCTGGTCATGATGGGCGCCCATGTGGTCAAGGTGGGCCTGAGCCCTGTCATCATCGATCTTCTGGAAAACGGGGCGATTCAGGGCCTGGCCGTGAACGGGGCAGGTGCCATCCATGATGTGGAGTTGGCTTACTTCGGCAGAACATCGGAGGATGTGACCCGTTCCCTCAAGGATGGTCGCTTCGGAATGGCCCGGGAGACGGCCGAACTCCTAAATCATACGGTTCGGGACGGTAATCGAATGCAGTTGGGATTCGGGGAGGCCCTGGGAAAGCGGATCGTGGAAGACCATCCGGAGCATCACGACCTGAGCATCTTGGGACAAGCTTATAAACGCGGTGTTCCGGTGACGGTGCACGTGGCCATGGGAACCGATATCGTACATCAGCATCCATCTGCCGACGGAGGTGCCATCGGCGAAGCCAGTCTCCGCGATTTTCGAATCTGGACAGATGCGGTGTCGCAAATCGGAAATGGTGGTGTGGTCCTGCTATTTGGCTCATCGGTGATTTTGCCAGAGGTCTTCCTGAAGGCGTTAACGGTGGCGCGGAACGTGGTGGGAGACATCACTCATTTTACGACAGCCAATTTTGACATGATCCGTCATTACCGCCCCTGCGTCAATCTCGTAGACAGGCCGACACGGGAAGGAGGAGAAGGATATACCTTAATCGGACATCATGAGATCATGATCCCCCTGCTGGCCGCAGCCGTGAAAGAAGGATTGGCCAGAAAGACATCTGTCAGAAAAAACTGACGGATATCTGTCAAAAAAAATAGACGGTTGGACTCAAATCATCATCAAAGACTGTTTCATTGGATTCCTTACAGCCATTTACACATTTGGAAACATGGACTCCATTTCAATGCATTATGTTTCAACGCCAGAGGGCAACAACCGTCGGAATCGTTGGACGATGATAGGTTTGTTGATTCTGCAGGCGATTATTTGTAGGGTCTATCATCAGTAATCATAATAATTTATATAGAACGAATTCAACGATGGATAGCGATCCAGATTTGCATATGTGTTTCCCGTTTGTATTTTAAGATGGTGTAGAGCGTCTGGCCTGTTATTCCGAGATTTGTTATCCATCCTCATATTTTTAAGTTGAATGACGAACTCGGATGGTGATTGAATGATGGTATAATACTTGCCATGATAGTCGTGTATCGTTTTCGCTAATATCTGAATCTATCACTTTTATCCATCCTATTCAAGGAGGATGGGGATGTCCTCGAAAAAATCGAAGATACTCGTCGTGGATGATGATCGCAGTCTGTCTGCTATATTGGTCAACGTACTGGAGTATGAGGGATATCGCAGCGACGTGGCCAACGACGGTGCGTCTGCCCTGACGAAGATGGAGAACGATGCGTATGACCTGATCCTGTTGGATTTAAAGCTCCCAGATATTAGTGGGATGACGGTACTCGAGCAGGCCAGAAAGGAAGTGCCACCCATTCAAGTCGTGATGATTTCAGGTGAAGGGACGATCAATTCTGCCGTGGAAGCGACCCGGATTGGTGCTTATGATTTTCTCGAGAAACCCCTCGATTCGGAACGGGTGCTAGTCACTATAAAAAATGCTCTGGAAAAGGGGCGTTTAGAGAGGGAGAAAGCCCATCTGCTGCAAAGTGTGAAAGAGCAGTATGCCATGGTGGGCGAGAGCGATCAAATGCAACACATCCATGAATTGGTGATGAAGGCAGCCTCCGTCGACAGCAAAGTCCTGATAGAAGGAGAAAACGGAACGGGAAAGGAGTTGGTGGCCAGGGCCATTTATATCAACAGTAGGCGGGCCGCCGGACCGTTTGTGGCCGTCAACTGTGCGGCCATCCCCGATACGCTCATCGAGAGCGAACTTTTTGGGTATAAGAGAGGGGCTTTCACCGGGGCCGTTACGGATAAAAGCGGCCGTTTCCAGATGGCCGAAGAAGGGACGCTTTTCTTCGATGAAGTGGGCGATATGAGCCTGATGACCCAGGCGAAAGTCCTGAGGGCATTGGAGGAAGGTGTCATCGAAATGGTTGGGGGTAAAGAGCCGATTTCCGTGGATGTTCGTGTAATCGCTGCGACGAATAAAGACCTGCCCAAGGAAATGAAGAAGGGTAAATTTCGGGAAGACCTTTATTATCGGTTGAACGTTTTCAACATCAAAGTTCCACCCCTCAGGGATCGGAAGGAGGATATTCCCCTGCTCACCAATCATTATATCCAGTACTTTTGCCATGAGCATGGAAGGCCTCATAAGGAGATCACCTCTCGGGCCATGGCTCAATTGGTTTCTTATTCCTGGCCGGGAAATATAAGGGAGCTAAAGCATACCGTGGAAAAATTGGTCATACTGGTTGAGAACAATAAAATCCAGGCTCAAGATATTGATTCGGTTTTGGCACCGCCCCTGCCCAGACACGATTTAAATGATTCCCTCACTCTGAAAAAAGCAAAAGAAAAATTTGAGAAAGCATTTATACGAGAAAAACTTGTCGAGAATGATTGGAATGTATCAAAGACCGCCCAAGTTCTCGATATTCCTCGAACATACCTCCACTCCAAAATCAAAAAATTTGCACTCGATCATTAGCGAGATTCGCTGCCTCTCATAGAGATCAATCATAGCTCTACAGGAAAGGTGCCCATACAGTAATTGTCTATAGATGCATGAGGCATCGTGGCGTTTCAGTGGAAAGGGGCAGAATGGTTCATACCAGCCCGTACTCGGACATTCTGTGAGAATCCCAATAGAGAACGTCTGAACGTATCGTTGTAATCCTTACGTCTCACCCCGCACTTTCTAGATGTGGACAAAGGCTATTTTACATCCTGACGGATTTCATGCGACATTTTTTGTGATTTACGTCGTTGTACGGTGTTGGATTGTGTGTTCACGATGTACGGGGAAGAAGACGGGGGAATAGCGAGAGTCATGCGAGGCTTTGTACCTCATCGTTCCTGGAGTTTCTTTTTGAGCATTTCCCGTGCTCGGAAGATTCTCGCCTTGACTGTGCCCAGCGGGATGTTCAGCATTTCGCTGATTTCTTCGTAGGAATATTCTTTCTGATGCCTTAGGATGATAGCCACCCGGTACCTTTCTGGGAGTGCGGCGATGCTCTCTTGGATCAGTTTCTTTCTCTCGGCAAAGATAAAGTCCCCCTCGGGACTGGAGGATTCATCCTTGATCTCATGTCTGACCTCCCCTTCCTTAAGTTGAATGGGCCGGTCCAGGGGGAGCGTTTTCAACTTTTTCTTGCGAATGGCGTCGATGCAGTGATTGAAGGCAATTTTATACAGCCATGTGGAGAAGGCGTAATCTTCGTTGTAGCTCTCCAGGGATTTAAACGCTTTGATGAAGGCTTCTTGAACGAGGTCTTCGGTTTCTTCCCGGTTATTTATCATCTGATAGATCATGTTGTACACGCCGGTTTGGTAGCGTTTCAGGAGAACCTCGTAGGCTTTCTGATCTCCTGCTAAGGCATCTTTTATGAGTTGCTGGATATTCTCTTCAGTCACGCCACACCAAATAGGTTCGAACGGGAAGAATAATACGCTCAAGACAGACCCTACAAAAGTAAGTGAAAAAAATTAAGGAATCAAGAAGAAATTTCTTGCAAATGGGGACGGAATTGATTATAGTAGAAAGAAATTTTTAAATCGGTATTATCCCATCATTTTTAGAGACCATGTCGGTAAGAGCTGAAGAGGATACATGCGCAGACTCGTGACAGCAGAGGAAATGCGTGCCATCGATCGTTGTACCATCCAAGAGTTGGGCGTTCCCGGCCTGCTCCTGATGGAGAATGCCGGACTGGGTGTGTTGAGGGTCGTGGAACAGTTGCTCGCCCAGTGTAACGGAAAGCGCGTGACCATTCTCTGCGGAGGGGGCAACAACGGTGGCGATGGAATGGTGGTCGCCAGGCATCTCTTCAACCGGGGCATTCCCATGAACGTATACCTCGTGGGGAAGAAAGCATCGGTGAAGGGCGATGCACGGGTGAATATGCAGATTCTCGAAAGCTTCGGTATCAATATACCGGAAATTTATGAGAAAAAAGACCTAAGACGGATAGCCCCGTCGGATATCATCGTCGACGCCCTGCTGGGAACGGGGATCACTGGAGAGGTTCGGGGATTGATGGCCCACGTCGTCGATTGGGTGAATCGGTCGTCCCTGCCTGTCGTCTCCGTGGATTTGCCCTCGGGTCTCCATTGTGATGACGGGTCGTACCAGGGCACGTGCGTACGGGCGGATCAAACCGTTACGATGGCCGAGTTGAAGCGGGGCCTTGTGCTGCCACCGGGCAGGGAACTGGCAGGACAGGTGACGGTAGTCGATATCAGCGCGCCGGCATTTGTATCCGAATCGGCTGGGATCAAAACGTTCCTGGTGGAACAGGAGGACATTCGAAGACGCCTTCCCCAAAGGCCGCCTGCGGCTCATAAGGGTGATTTCGGAAAGATTCTGGTTCTCGCCGGATCGTCGGGCATGACCGGTGCGGCGACCCTGGCTTCTTTGGCAGCCCTTCGGGTGGGCGGCGGACTGACGATTCTGTGCATACCTCGAAGCCTGAATGCCATCCTGGAAGAAAAATTGACAGAGGTCATGACCAAACCGCTTCCCGAAACCCCCCAGGGCACGCTCTCCCTGGATGCCGAAGCAGAGATCGACGCACTCTTGGAATGGGCCGATGTACTGGCAATAGGCCCGGGCCTGTCAACGGTACCGGAGACGGGCGAGCTGATCCGTCGGATCGTGAAAAAGACGACGATTCCGATGGTCATCGACGCCGACGGTTTGAATGCAATTTCCGGCAGGGAAGACATACTCGAGAAGAAAAAGACTCCCCGTATCATCACGCCGCATTACGGTGAGCTCTCGCGCCTGAATGGTCTCTCCATCGACGATATCGCCAAGAACCGTATCGAAGTGGCGCGGGAGAGTGCATCCCGGTTCGGAGGAACCGTGGTTCTAAAGGGGGCGCCCACTGTGATCGGGCATTCCGATGGATATGTGTACGTCAATTCCACGGGGAATTCGGGCATGGCAACGCCGGGCACAGGGGATGTGCTGACCGGCATGGTCGTGGGATTCCTGGCACAGGGATGTTCGACCCTGGATGCCAGCCTTTGTGGTGTCTATCTTCACGGACTGGCCGGTGATACGGGGGCCCAAGCTGTGGGCCAGCGCAGCTTGATTGCCGGTGATTTAATCGATTTTCTGAGCGGCGCGCTTCTCGATACCCAGGAGGGTGAGTGAAACGTTTTTTGTGGGTTCATGGGCCCACGATACTGTGGGCTATGCTCATCTTTACTCTATCTTCATTGCCCTCTTTAAAGACACCTGATCTTGGATTTTCCATGCAGGACAAAGTATCCCATCTCATCGAGTATGGTATTTTTGGTTTTTTACTCCAAAGATCGTTTGCCTCTCTGTACGGTAACAGCATGAAAAGTTACCTACTGGCATTCTTGGTGGGCACTGCCTATGCCGGCCTTGATGAGGTACATCAAACGTTTGTTGATGGACGGAACGCTGATTTTAGCGATTATTGCGCCGATACCGTGGGAATTGTCCTATCCCAATTCTTATTTTGGAGATTTAAAAGGGTTTGACATATAATCCATTTTTTTGTTGACTTTTATTCAGAAATTCTTCATCTTTAACACAACTAAATGACGCAGTGAGATTTTATTTTCAAAGGAGGTGATCCATAATGGCCGATATGGGATACTGTGTAAAATGCCGCATGAAAACCGAAATGGTCAATGCCCAGAGAGTCACGATGAAGAACGGGCGTCCAGCCATGAAGGGGAAATGCGCAAAATGTGGGACGGGTATGTATAAAATTCTTTCCAGCAAGTAATATTAATCACCAAGGAGGTGGATGAATGGTTGCGATGCGATTCGACTATCGGGATATTTTCAGGTCTGCCAGGCTGGCTTTTAGTTTTCAACGCATGTGGATCCAGTTTTTGGGTCTGCTGGATGGCTACTTGGTCTATGTGATCTGTACTTACCTCAGCTTAATCTTGGCGGGCAAAAGCTTTAGCGTCTATTGGTCTCGCTACGGTTTAATGCCCAGCGTTCTGGGCTTGCAGCTTCCCTGGTATAGTTGGATCATATTCGCCTTGGGCGCCTTCTTTTTCCTTTTTGCTTGGTTGGTCACGAGTACGGCAGTTGCCAGGGCTGCCTACATGAACCTCAAGGGGAATACATTCTATACGTGGAAGGAGGCTTGCGCCTTTGCATTGAAAAAGAAAGCGGGATCTGTGATATCCACGCCCATCGCTATATTCGTCATCATTTTCTTCACAGGTTTGGGGGGGGTAATTATCGGCTTGTTGGGGCGTATTCCCTATGTAGGTGAGCTAGGAATTTCTCTTTTTCCCATCATTTGGTTCATGGCTGCTCTTTTCCTTGTTTTTCTGCTATTGGCCTTTTTTGTATCTCTATTCCTGACGCCGGCCATTCTGGCGACTACGGATGACGATGCCTTCGAGGGGATCTTCCAGAGTTTTTCGACACTTTACAGTCAGCCGTGGAGGTTGATACTCTATGAAATACTCCTGGGAGTCGTTGTCCTTCTGGGTTTTGGGTTCATCGCCTTTTTCGCAAAGAAAGCATGGGGACTCATGACCACGGTTTTCTTATGGGGCATGGGAGACAAGTACGCCGATCTTTCTTATTCGGCCTCGTACCTCCTCCAGAATTGGGTGTATCCGGCAGTTGCCTGGTCTAGAGCTATTCTGGGAGAGTATACCAGCTATTTCTTCTTCACGCGGGATTTTACGGCTCTTGAGCTTTCTGGAGTGATGACGGTTTCTTCTTGGATTTTTTCCGTTTTTCTGGTTTTTATCGGGGCTTTCATACTGTCGTATCCCCTGGCGATCTTCAACGTCGGTCAAGGGATCATCTTTCTCATCTTAAAAAAGAAGAAGGATGATGAAAATCTCCTGGAGCGGAAGGATCGTGAAGAAGAGGAAGAAGAGGCAGAAGAGGGCGAAGGCCAAGAAGACGAAAAGCAAGAAGAGAAAAAAAAAGAATCAAAAGAGTCTAAAGGAAGGAAAAAGGGGAAAAAAAAGGAATAATCAGAAAAACGCCGTTCATCCCTGAATAACAGCATTTTTTTCGGCCTATGACAATGAAAATAGCGTCAGGTAGATACGTATCCGCCTGACGCTATTTCATGTCGGCATCGCTACTTTCTGGATTTGAGTCTCATTGGCGACATCTCGTACACATCCCTTCAGGGGATCGGAATGAAATCGGCTGACGAACATGCCGAATACTCCGGGAGAATCACCGGATTGATGACCGCTCAGCAAGGTGGGTGTTATTCCATCATCGTGGATGTGAGGCGGGCATTGGAGCTTCGTGTCGGGCATCTCGGTCGAATTCTGTTCCCAGCCGGATACTATGTGTATACAGGCAGGGTCAAGAAGGGCATCGGTCACCGAGTCCGGAGACATTTCGAGAAGAAGAAACCGTGTCGCTGGCACATCGATTATCTGACCTCCAGAGAAGATGTGAGAGTGATAGAAGCCATCGTCCACAGTGACGACGCCGAAGAAGAGTGTGTCATCAACCAGCGTCTCTCTCGTCTGCCCGGCAGTCGGGTGTTTGCTCCTGGCTTTGGCTCCTCGGACTGTGTAGCAGGCTGCGGGAGTCATCTCGTGTATTTCAAAAGAAGACCTCGGCGAATCGGCCATGCGGTTTGACAAAACCCTGGTGAAGAGTCGTTTCATCGAGCGACGGAACCGTTTCTGTGTCGTATTGCAGCTCCAAGGGCACGCGGTGAGGGCTCATCTGGCCAATTCGGGCCGTCTGAGGGAGCTCTTGGTACCCGGGCGAACGGCGTATTGTTCACCCGCCTCTTCACCGAACAGAAAGACAGACTGGGACCTTCGCCTGGTGGAGACAGAATCCGGCGTGCTGGTTTCCGTGGACGCCCGGTTGCCCAATGCCCTCTTCAAAGAAGCGTTTCTGGAGGGCAAACTGCCTTGTTTTTCCGAGTATGCGTCCATCGAAGCCGAAGTAACCGCTGGGGATAGCCGTCTCGATTTTCGGTTGACAGGGGCGGAACAGTCGTGCTGGGTGGAGACCAAATCCATCACACTGGTAAAGGGGGCAACGGGTTTTTTCCCCGATGCCAGAACGCTGCGGGGCACGCGTCATGTACAACACCTGATAGGGCTTAAACAATCCGGTGCAAGAGCTGCCGTTATTTTTGTCGTACAGAGAAGCGGTGCCGAATTCGTGAGGCCCAACGATGCCTCGGATCCCGTATTCGGAAAGGCGTTGCGAGAGGCGGTCTCCTGCGGAGTCGAGGTGTCCGCCGCACGGTGTCGAGTCGGACTGGAAGGTGTCTGGTGGGATACATCGCTCCCGATCAGATGGGATTAAATCATGACCAGATGAAAAATCAGTTGATTCCCAGCATCCCATTTGCTACATTTTCTGGAATGTCATCGGCCACGGACGATAAAATTCGGGCTCGATATTAAATTCTATCATCGCACATCCAATCGCATGGTAACAGGACACCAAACGTGAAAACTGTCACCCTACTTTTAGGCTGTCTCATCGTCATGAACATTGCCTGCGAGTCTCTTTTTTCGACGCGGGAGCCCGAGTCCCCGGAAGACCCGCGATCCCAATGGATTCCTCCGTTGAGCGCGGATCAGGTTTTTATCAATCTTCAGAGCTCCATCTCCGACCGCAATGTGGAGAATTATATTCGCTGCCTGGTGGATGCATCATTCAGCGACCGAACCTATCACTTCGAGCCCGATCCCGAAGTAGCGGCCAATTACGTCGAAATTTTCCGATCGTGGGACCTGTCCAAAGAAGAGGCCGTCATTCAGCAAGCCTTTTCCAGGTTACCCCCTGATTCAGCCGGCTTTCTCCTCTTCACCGAGGATGTGCGAGAGACGATGGCATCGGACAGTGCCGTGATCGTGAAGAAATACCTGCTGGAACTCCATCATGTTCAGACGGGACTGTCTACGGTATTCGAAGGGTATATGGAAGCCTGGCTCGCCCCGGATCAGAGGGGAGAATGGTCCGTGTACCACTGGATCGATAACGGATTGACGGGACAGCCCTCCTGGAGCCTGTTGAAGGCGTCGCTGGGGGGGTAAAAGGTAACGATGAAGCGAAGACGGCCTGAGCGAAAAAAGATCCGTTTTATTCAAAGCGCGTGGGCTCCCGTTATGTTGGGCGTAGCTGTCATCGTCACCATGCTCGGCGTGTGGTACCTCCTTCAGAAAAGACCGTTGGTTCAACCTTCCCACAAGTCGTCCGTCGAGAAGACGCGTCCAGAATTGCCAGACCTCGAACCGCTGAAGGGTGCTCTTCGTAAGACATTCCATACACAGAACGTATCCTGGGAAAAACTCCGACTCCCGAAAACACAGAAGGAGACCTGGCGGGTTCGGGTGCCTGCCGATCTGCCCATTCCGTCCTTGCACCTGGCCGTCAAAGAAAACATCGCGGAATTGGGCATGCGGATATTATCGGCCGACAGCGAGCCCATCTCTGGACGAGTATTCCTGCGTATCGGCAGGCAGGATTCATGTTTCCTTCAGCTTCAACTGGTGCATGACGCCGATGAAATCAGAGAACAGGGCAGAATCGCCATCCTGATCGATGATTTTGGAGACGAGTGGAATGATTTTGTTAAATCGTTCCTGAATCTGGGTGCTGAGATCGCGATTTCTGTGATTCCAGGTCGGAGGATGAGTGCCCAGGTGGCACGGGAAATGAGAAGGATGGGTTGTGAGGTCATCCTGCATCTGCCCATGGAGCCGTTGAATGCGCCTTTCAAGTATGATGGATATGGTATCACGACAGATATGTCCAGGACGGATATACAAAAGGTCATCCAGCGCTGCCTGGATGATATTCCCGGTGCCACGGGTGTGAACAATCACATGGGGTCCAAGGTCACGTCCCATCGGCCGACCATCACAAACGTACGCGTCGATATCAACACCCGGGGTCTCTATTTTGTCGACAGCCGGACGACGGACAAGACGGTGGCATACGATGTGGCACAGAGGCTGGGCATGCGGTGCGGAAAACGTGACGTTTTTCTGGATGTGGATAAGGATCGCGATGCCATACGGCAGAGCATCTGGGAGTTGGCAGACAAGGCCAGAACCAAGGGATTTGCCATCGGTATCGGCCATTGTCACCGGAGAACTCTGGAAGTGCTTCGCGATGAAATTCCCAAGATTCAGGCCAGGGGATTCCGTTTTGTATCCCTGTCGGAGGTCATGCAATGACCTCAGGTTCGGACAGGGGACTGTGGAATACTCGGTTGGCTTTTGGATTGTGGCTGTCAATCAAGGTGTAAAAAGCATTCTCAGGCAAGAAGTGGATAATAGTAAACGGCGTGTTCAGCTTAACCGTTAAGGAGGAATAGAGATGGCTCGATTGGGAGTCAATATCGAGGGTATCGCTGCTTTAAGGGGATCGAGGAAACGAAAACAACCAGACCCTATTGCGGTAGCGGTTTATGCCGAGGTGGGAGGCAGTGACGGCATCGTCTGTCCCTTGCGTGAGGACTTGCATCCCATCACGGAGAGAGATGTTCAGCTGCTGAAGGAGATGGTCAAGTCCCATCTGAATCTTCAGATTTCTCCCACGGAGCGGTTGATTACCCTGGCACTCTCCATCTCGCCGGATATGGTGACTCTGATTCCCGGTAAAAAACCCGCCGCAACGCACGGTGGTGGACTCGATGTTTTGGGCCATGCGGAACGATTGTCCCAGGTCGTTCAGGAGATCCGTGCACAGGATATCGTGGTGAGTCTGCTGGTAGAGCCCATGATTCAGCAGGTCAAAGCGGCCGCTAAAGTGGGAGCGGACTATGTCGAGCTGCACTTGGGCCGGTACGCCACGGCAGAGGATTTGAATGAAAAGGCCGATCAACTGGAAAACATCAAATCGGTGGCTCTGGCGGCATCCAAAATCGGACTGGGCGTGGCTGCCGGTTGCGGACTGAATTATCAGAACGTGTCGGACATCGCAGCCGTGGATAAAATTGAGGAGATCAACGTGGGCCACGCCATCGTGGCCAGGGCCTTGTGGATCGGCATGGAGGCGGCTGTTCGCGATATGGTGGCGCTGGTCCATTGAAGGACAGGAGGGAGGAGGGAGGTAAAACCGGAGATTTTTTACTCGAATGAAAGCGTCGAATGCATCGCACGTCGGTTATTAAAGCGTCGGAGTATGTATCCGTCGGATGAATGGATTCACAAGCCACGATGATAGTGACCGTCTCCGCTGCTCTCGTTGTCTTCAGGGGCGATTTAAAATTTATCTTGACATTTACGGGCGGTTTTGATATTTTAGAATGGACATTTAAAGGAGGTCTCTGGCGAAATTCGTTAACGATTGATGAGAAAGCCACAAACCCTATTCGACGGTATCCGTTGCGTACGGATACAGCGAGATGTGGATAATCATTTGATGACGAGTTTTTGCGTGAGACCACTAATCCGAACAGGTCAGGCTGATTCCTCCGAGAAGAGGAAGCTGAATGAACGAGGTTCGGATTTTTTTATGAGGGTTTTTTGGAGATAAAAACGAACATCAGTGCGGTCTTCTTATGTGCATTTACTTTCCTGTGTTTGCTGTCGAGTTGTGAGATCAAAGACCCGGTCGCTGAAACATTCTTCGCTCCCATGCTCTCGGAGATGACGGCTCCCGACACGTTGTATCTCCGATCGGACAGGTCGTATTTCATCTCCGTGAAGGTATCCGATCCGCAGGGTATACAGGATGTTTCGTCGGTGCGGTATTATATTTTTTCGGAAAACGGGGGCAATCCTCTGTCGGAGGGCATGCTCCGGGATGATGGTAACAATGGGGACATCATCCCCCATGATGGCCTCTTCATCGACAGCCTGTCCGTGGATTTTGCCGGGGGACAGGCCGGCGTGTACCGGCTGAGTATGGTGGCCGAAGATCGGGCTGCAAACACGAGCGACAGTCTGCATGCCGACATGGATGTCGTCGATGATGAGATGAACCTGCCTCCCAGTCTTTCGAATCCGGTGATTCCCGACTCCTTGGATGAGTTCACGGCGGCCGATGTATTTATCTCCATTCAGGCGGACGATCCTCAGGGGTTGAACGACATCGATTCGGTCTTCTTCCAGATGTATCCTCCGTACCATCCGGAGCCCTCGTTCCATGCGCGGCTTTTTGATGATGGCTCTACCGGGGACATCGCGGCCGGCGACGGCGTTTTTTCCGTACGGATGGACATGTCGGACATCCTCACCCAGGGGGGTGATTATACGATGCGATTCCAGGCCATGGATGGGGGCAGCCTGGAGAGCGATCCCGTTGTCCGAAGGATTACCATGACCTTGACAGGCAATCAGCCGCCGGTTTTATCCAACCTCTCTGCTCCTGACATCATCTCCCGGTCGGTCCCCCAGTCGTTCCTGATCTCTGTCCAAGTCGACGATTCCCAGGGTCCGGACGACATCCGGATCGTTTATTTCAACTCCACCAAACCCGATGGATCGCCGGCAAGCGGAAATCCGTTTATCATGGCTGACGACGGGTTGTCCGGGGATGTCCAGGCAGGAGATGGCATTTATTCCCTGACGATTCAGATCACTCCACAAAACGATGTTGGTGATTACCGGTTCGATTTTTTCGCGGAGGATTTTGGGGGATACGTGAGCGATCCTCTCGTCCATTATATTACCGTGACGATCTAGGATGAAGACAACGAAAATCACATGTATGGTTCTTGTTATGTGTCTGGTCAGCGGAGTACAGGGCCAGTTACACAGGACGAGCGGTTTTTTATTGAATCAAAACGCCGGGCCTGTGTTAATGAGCAATGCCATCAACGATATCATGATCGTCGATGAGGACGTCTGGGTGGCTACGGGGAGGGGCCTCAGTCTAACCACGGATGGCGGAGAGACATGGACGGCTTTTACGCACGAGGATAGTCTGGGAAAGGGGGGTGTGTCGGCCATGGCAGAGTGGGACGGCATCGTCTGGGTGGCCACGGCTTTCGACACGATGACGGATGTGGGGGAGATGACTGCGGGCGGGGGGTTGAGCTATACGACGGATCATGGGGATACCTGGCACTGGATTAGGCAGCCTGTGGATTCTCGTTATGAGACGGAATACGCACCCACCACGACCAACGTGCAGAACATCACCTATGATATAACACTCACAGATTCGGCGGTCTGGATCGCCAGCTTCGCAGGCGGATTGAGAAAATCGACGGATTGGGGAGCTACGTGGCATGTCGTCACCGTCGATGGCCTTCCTTTTGATGTGGTCGACCATCTGACGCATCGTGTTTTTTCTGTGATTTCCGTGGATGGTGACCTTTGGGTGGGTTCTGCCGGAGGTATCCATAAATCGACGGATGGAGGTCGGCATTGGATCACCTTCAACCATCAGAATCAGGTGCAAGGCATATCGGGCAACTTCGTCGTGGCCCTGGGTCATCCATCCCATCCAGATAAAAACATCATCTGGGGAGCTACGTTGTCGGCCGTCGATAGTTCGGAGTTCTATGCCATTTCCAAGACGCGGGATGGGGGCCTCACTTGGTCGACCTGCCTTGAGAGGGAATTTGCGCATAACTTTGCCTTCGACGGTCCAGCGGTCTATGCAGCGACCGATAACGGGCTATTCAAGTCACTGGATTTTGGGGACACATGGTCTGTTTTTCCGCAAATCATCGATTCAGAGACAGGGGAAGGTGTTTACACGACAGAGATATATTCTGTGGACGTCGGATCGCAGGGCGTTCTCTGGGTCGGGGGGGCAGACGGCCTGGCCAGGACCTCGGACAACGGGATCACCTGGCGGGTATTCCGGGCTTTTCAGGTGCCGGGGGAAGAGGGTACACCGGACACATATGCCTATCCCAACCCGTTTTCCCCGGTTCGCCATCATCAAATCGGCGGTGACGGTTACGTTCGGTTTCAGTATCAAACGATACGCTCGACGCGGGTGACGGTGCGTGTCTACGATTTCGGGATGAATCTGGTGGCAACTGTCGTGGAGGAAAAAGCACGACCCGTAGCGGGGGATTATGCAGAGGTTTGGAACGGCCGGAATCAGGTCGGTGAGATGGTGGCCAACGGCGTGTATTTTTATACGATTGCCATGCCGGGAGAAGCGCCGTTGTGGGGGAAGGTGATGGTGGTGAATTAGCTTTTTTGTGACTGCTGGCGGATGGTCGAAATCGATACCATGTGGCGTATAACGAGTAAACAGGACGTGAATGGTCAATCGTATTATACATAAAAGACGCAGATTGTCTCGGCTTGCCGTACTGGATCAATCACTAGGTCGGTTGAGGACGGTTTTTGTCGTGCTGTTCCTTCTCGTGGGATTACAAAAACCACCGGGTTTTTCGGAGGAAGTGGGAAGAGGGGGGTATGCCGGCAGTTTCCTGCGCATGGGACTGGGAGCCCGGGGCATGGCTATGGGAGGAGGCTCTGTGGCCCTGACCGACGACGGGTATGTTACGTATTACAACCCCGCAGGCCTGGTATTCCTGCCCGGACGTTGGTTCACGGCCACGCTGAACACCATGGCCCTGGACCGCCGCCTCATCTACGTGGGGTATGCCCAATCCATCGGCAGCCCGGAAAAGGATTTTCTCCGGGGCGGGTTTTCCGCGGGCTGGGTGTGTGCGGGCGTGACGGACATCGATGCCCGGGATTTAAACGGAAACGATATCGGCAGCCTGTCCAACTGGGAACATTGTTTCTTTTTCTCGTTTGCCCTGAATCCGGCGCCCCCGGTCTCGATCGGCGTCAGTGGAAAGCTGCTCTACAACCGATTCCCGGGGATTACCGATGATGAGGAAGCGATCTCGGCCAGGGGCTTTGGCTTTGATATCGGCGTCATCGTACGACCGTTTCGGTTTCTTACGCTGGGATTGACGGTCAAGGATCTGCGCTCCAAGTACACCTGGGATACCCAGGAATTGTGGACAAGGGGCACGCAGACCGTGGACACGTTTCCGCGAATCATCCGAGGAGGCGTGAGCGCAACCCTGCTGTCGAACCGGATGATCGTGGCTGTTGATTTGGAGAAAGTGGAATATTGGCCCTGGAGATACATGATAGGCCTGGAAGCCGAGGGGTATCGAGGTATCTTCCTGCGAGGGGGGATCAAGAGTGGGGAGATCATGGCTGGAGCCGGATACCGTTACAGACTCGCAAATAAAACCATCCATCTGGATTATGCCTATGTCCCGGATCCTGTGGCACCGCGGGGTAATCACGTGTTTACCTGGTCTTTCGTGTTTTAGGTATTTTAAAATGAAAAAGATTTTCGTATTTTTATTCGTCTTTGTGTTGAGCCAGTCTTCTTCGAGGTGTGGCAGTTTCCCCACGTTGAAACTGGGATCCACGGCGCGTTCGGAGGCGTTGGGAATGGCCTACGTGGCTGTGGCCGACGATGGTTCCGCAGGATTCTGGAATCCGGCCGGGCTGGCGTCCATGAGAGGCGGGGATGTGGTTCTATCCTTACATCGTTGGATCGAGGATGTGCGGGGTGAGTTTCTCGCCTTCGGGTGGGAGACTCACCATGGCGGGTACGGCGTTCATGTGTTGTACACGGATATGGGGGAACTGGAGCACCGTCTTTCCCCTTCTCCGACGCCCTTGGCGACCTTTTCAGCCCATGAGTTCGTAATGGGAGTTTCATTTGGACGAACGATCCATCGTCGCCTCAGCGTGGGTATTTCGGCAAAGTTGCTGTATGAAAAAATTTATATCGAAGAAGCGTGGGGCGTAGCCGCCGACTTCGGCTTTCTTTGGGACATTTTTGCGGATGGATTACGGATCGCTGGCGTTGTACAGAATATCGGTACAACGAATCCCCTCCAGACAGAGGATATTCGGCTGCCATTCACGGCTCGGCTGGGAGTGGCGTATCCCCTGAGCCTACTGGGCGGGAGATGGTGGTTTGTCCTGGACGGTGTGAAAGAACGTGATTTTCCCTTCCATCTCCACGGGGGCGTCGAATACGGCTGGCGGGAAAGGTTGTTTTTACGCTGTGGATACCAGACCGGTTACGAGACCCGCGACTTCACGGGCGGGTTGGGTGTGACCTGGGGCCGGTATCGTCTGGATTACAGCTATATGCCCCTGGGTTCGGGTTTGGGTGATTCCCATCGGTTAACCGTGGGTATACATTGGTGATACGCGTATTTAAATATATCATGAATCATTAAATCGTACGGAAGGAGGTCTTATGGCAAAATACAAGATTGCCGTTTTACCGGGTGATGGCATCGGGAACGACGTTATCGAAGCGGCACGGATCATTCTGGATAAAATCGATCTCAACGCCGATTATATTTACGGTGATATCGGCTGGGAGTTCTGGAGGAAAGAGGGCGATCCCCTTCCCCAGAGAACCATCGACATGCTCAAGACGACGGATTGCTGTCTCTTCGGGGCCATCACATCCAAACCCAAGGAGGAGGCGGACAAAGAACTCGCCCCAGAGCTTCAAGGAAAAGGGCATATCTATTTCAGTCCCATCGTTCGGCTCAGACAGGAATTCCATCTCCGTACGAACCTGAGACCCTGCAAGGCCTATCCCGGTAATCCGTTAAACTACCGCGACGATATCGACCTCGTTGTTTTTCGTGAAAACACGGAAGGGTTGTACTGCGGCGTGGAGTTTCATCCAATGCCCCAGACATTGATGGACACGTTGATAGAACTGCATCCCAAGGCGAAGAAATTCGGGGGGGTATCCGTTAATGATATCGCCCTGTCATGCCGAATTTTTACGCGCAAAGCTTGTCAAGATATTGTCAGGAGTGCGTTTGAGTTTGCCAAGAAGTATGGGTACAATACCGTGACTGTCGTTGAGAAACCTAACGTCATCCGGGAAACATCGGGTCTCATGGTACGGGAAGCCAGAAAGATAGCCCAAGAATTTCCCGGCATCAATTTGTGGGAGACGAACATCGATGCCATGTGTATGTGGCTCGTCAAAAATCCCAACGATTATGGTGTCCTGGTATCTAGCAACATGTTCGGTGATATCATTTCCGACCTCTGTGCTCAGCTCGTTGGAGGATTGGGATTTGCCTACAGTGGGAACATCGGCGACAACTATGCCGTCTTCGAGCCCACGCACGGGTCGGCCCCGAAATATGCCGGTCAGTATAAGGTCAACCCGATGGCCATGATTCTGTCGGTGAAACAGATGCTCAGCTGGTTGGGCGAAGACGAAAAATCCACTGTTCTGGAGCAAGCTGTTGCCGGCGTCATCCATGATGGAAAGGTCCGCACCTATGATATGGGCGGCCGGAATACATCCCTGGAAGTCGCACAAGCTATTGCTGAACGTTTATAGGGTTGGAATCTCGTATAAAAGACTATTTTCATCGTTTAAACTGAGATAACCTTTTAGGGTGATTTTGTGCGTAAGGAAGCTTTAAATTCAAGAAAATTGAGTTTCAAAGGGGTTCAAAAAAAGAGTTGACTTTTTGAACGGAATTGGTTATAATTATGAATCAGAATTTGTGATGGATTGCATAAAGTTGGTGTCTCTATGTATCACTTAAATCATGGAGGGTAAAGAGAAATGGTAGAGATGTTTGTGCAAGGCGGTGAGTTCATGTGGCCTATTCTGGGTTGTTTGGTCATTGGAATTGCCATCAGCATCGAAAGATTTATCTCTTTGAGCCGGGCCAGTGTGAATACCCGCAAGTTTCTGGCCGAAGTAACCGGTGCGTTGGACAAGAGCGGAACAAATGCGGCGGTCGAAGTCTGCCAGAAGACGAAAGGCCCCGTGGCTGCTATTTTCCATGCGGGACTTCTACGGGCAGGCAAAGGTGCCGAGAATGTGGAGAAAGCTATCACGAATGCAGGTACGATTGAGATGGCCTTCTTGGAGCGCGGCATGATTTGGTTGTCCACCTTCATCACGATTGCTCCTATGCTTGGATTCACGGGTACGGTCCGTGGAATGATCGTTGCCTTCAATGATATCAAGAAAGCCAACGATATTCAGCCTTCAATCGTAGCCGAAGGAATCTCCATCGCGTTGTTGACAACCCTTTTCGGTCTTGTGGTGGCCATCATTCTTCAGCTCTTTCATAATTATTTTATCTCGAAGATCGATCGCTTAGTCATTGATATGGAAGAAACGTCTGCCGAATTGGTAGATCACTTGGTCGAGCGAGAAACAACATAAGGAGGTCTGAGCCATGCTGCTCGAGAAAAAGAGAGATCGGATGGCAGTCATTCCGACTTGCTCTATGGCAGATATTGCATTTCTTCTCCTTACGTTTTTCCTTGTAACCACCAGCTTAGATTTGGATAAAGGCCTTCAGTTGACCCTACCCGCAAAGGGAGAGGCAAAACCGGTTCCCAAGAAGAATATTGCCAGTCTGTTGATCAATGCTCAGGGCGGCGTTATGCTGGATGAGCAGGAGATCGAGATACCACGTATTAAAGAGGTTGTCAAACAGAGGCTGGCCAAAAACGATAGACTCATCGTTTCGATTAAGACGGATAGGGCGACACGATACCAGGTGTTTATGAGTGTACTGGATCAGGTACAAATGGCCATGGGGGCTACACCACGAATATCCATAGCCGAACCTGAGATGTAACTGGCGGGAGAAGAATATTATGAATATCCAGAAAAAATCGAAAGTGAGCACCGAGATTCCCACGGCCTCGATGCCAGATATCGTCTTCATGCTTCTCCTCTTTTTTATGGTATCCACAGTCATTCGGCAGAGTGCCGGATTGCCTTTGGATTTACCCATCGCCAAAAGGATAGAAAAGCTCGAGGCAAAGAAAAACGTCGTGAGTCTTTGGGCCAACGACCAGGGTGAGATTTCCATCGATGATAAGTTGATCCAGGTAAGAGATATCGCCCGAATCATGTATGACAAGCGCGTAGCAAATCCGAAACTCATTGTGTCCCTTAAAATCGATAGAGCGGCGAATATGGGATTCGTGACCGATATCCAAGAGAAACTGAGGGAGGCCGATGCTCTCAAGGTGAATTATTGTGCCATATACGGCAATTGAGAGGTGATCAAAATGAGAGAAAGTCCAACCAAGGAGTTGAAGCTTCGGTACAAAAAGATATTGGAATTGGGATTGGTTGTTTCCCTAATTCTGCATATCTTTCTCATGCAGGCCTCGAAAAAGGTGAAAGAGAGAACGATTGAGCGAACTGTGAAGCTGGAAGCCGTACAAGTGGAAGAGATTCCACAAACCCAGCAAGAAAGATCAGCTCCGGCTCCGAGTCGGCCGACAGTACCCATCGCATCGGAAGATGAAACGCTTCCGGAAGATGAAACCATCGATTTTACCGATATTGACCTGGATGCGGAACCACCGCCACCGCCGCCCCCACCCGAGGCGATTGACGACAGTGTGCCGGTATTCGTACCCCACGATGAACCTCCAGAGCCTATTGGAGGATACGCGGCCATTCAGTCGAAATTGGTTTATCCTGAAATCGCTCGGAAGGCTGGAGTCGAAGGCCGGGTGATGATTTGGGCGCAGATCGGTGTCGACGGTTCGGTGATGCGAACCCGTGTGATGAAATCATTGGGACCAAACGGGTGCGACGAGGCTGCCATTAGTGCCATTAAGGCTGTAAAGTGGAAACCTGCCATGCAACGGGACAAACCTGTGAGAGTATGGGTGGCCGTTCCCGTTGATTTTAGGCTAAAATAATTACCATTATTTATTCAGAACGAGTCTTAAAAAGGCGGTGTCAACGCACTGCCTTTTTTATTAAGAGTCTTTTCGTGTGCTATGGATTTTATTGACGAGGCTTCATTCAGGGTTGAAGCTGGACGTGGCGGGAATGGCTGTGTGAGTTTTCGGCGGGAAAAGTATATTCCCAAGGGAGGACCCGACGGCGGGGATGGAGGGGATGGCGGCAGCGTGATCCTGCGGGTATCACGGAACCTGTCGACACTCATCGATTTCCGCAACCGAAAGCTGTACCGGGCGGGGAATGGTGAAGATGGGATGGGGAAGCGCAGGCATGGCAAGCAGGGGAATTCCGTCGTTATTCCCATTCCGCCTGGCACGACCGTGATTGACGAAGAAAACGCCGTTGTTCTTGGCGATATGCTTCGAGCCGGTCAGGAATTGGTGGTCGCAAAAGGTGGTAAGGGAGGCAAGGGGAATAGCTGGTTTGCTACGCCGACCTGTCAGACACCCGACTTTGCCAAGCCCGGAATAGAGGGCGAAAAACGGCATGTCCGTTTGGAGTTGAAGCTTTTGGCGGATGTTGGCTTGGTGGGATTACCGAATGCTGGGAAATCAACACTGCTGACACGCATATCCTCGGCTCGACCCAAAATCGCCGATTACCCGTTTACGACCCTGATCCCAAATCTGGGAATCGTCAGGTACGATAACTTTAAGAGTTTTGTTGTGGCGGATATCCCAGGACTCATTCGAGGTGCACATGCCGGAAAAGGGTTGGGAGACAGGTTTCTTCGGCATATCGAGAGAACGCAGGTGCTGATTTTTCTCATCGAAGCGACCTCGGAGGATCTCTCGTGTGCTTTCGGAACACTCAGGAAGGAACTGGAATTGTACGATCGTTCCCTGTTGAAAAAACCGTGTCTGTTGAGTCTCTCCAAGGTGGACCTGCTTTCTGAAAACCATCGCTCCCAGCTTCCGAAGTCGCTAAACGGCTATCGGTGCTATGCCATTTCTGCTGTAACAGGAGACGGCATCCAGACCTTACTGGATGCGACGGCCGAGTTGCTCTCTGAGGTTGTCGATGACGGATGTGTATGATCTGATGTGTCTTCTTTCCGTGCCTGGCATCGGCCCCTTAAGGATTCGAAGGTTGATCGGGCATTTTGGATCAGCGAAAGCCGTACTCAGCGCCGACGTCCAAGACCTCTATCAGGTCGAGGGTATTGACGAAAAAAAAGCAACGGCGATCAAACAGAAGATAGACAGGCGTTTCGCTGATGATCAGCTCTCGCGGATCGAGAGACACAAGGTTCGATTAATCACGCTATGGGATCCCGATTACCCGGATATCTTGAAGAGTATCTATGACGCTCCCGTACTCTTGTATGTAAAGGGGACTCTGGACGGGAAGAACGGGAACAGGCTTGCCGTAGTCGGTACACGGTCTTCGACGTCGTATGGCCAATGGGCCGCAGAGCATTTATGCGAGGATTTAGCACGACGCGGTGTGGTTATCGTCAGCGGGATGGCCAGAGGAATCGATACGCTGGCGCATCGGGGAGCCATTAAAGGAGGCGGGAAGACGATTGCCGTACTGGGTAGTGGTGTGGATGTAGTGTATCCACCGGAGAATGATGGATTGTACGAGCGAATCAGTGAAATGGGTGCCGTGATCTCGGAGTTCCCCATGACCACCGAGCCGGCTCCTGGTCATTTCCCCAGGAGGAACCGGATCATCAGTGGCCTGAGTATGGGAACGGTTGTGGTAGAAGCAGGTCACAAGAGCGGTGCCTTGATCACGGCATACATAGCTCTGGAACAGGGGAGGGAAGTATTTGCCGTACCGGGCAGCATTCGTAGTCGGACAAGCAGGGGTACGCATAGGCTGATCAAAGAGGGGGCGAAGTTGGTCGATAATGTGGAAGATATCCTGGCTGAAATACCTCAATGGAAGAGCGATGAAGGAACCGGTCAAAACATCGAGGATGTCTCAGAGCGACTTTCTGAAGAGGAGAGATTATTGTGGGATGTTCTCTCGGAAGAGCCTCTTCACATCGATGGAATTGCAGCCCAGGCCAACGTAACGACTTCCGAAGCTTTGGCCATGCT
>Ga0180431_10001150_pt1 | contig 37099 bp, 33 predicted proteins | sample SS_ome_11_FD_132459 | JGI IMG/M metagenome (GOLD analysis project Ga0180431, IMG submission 132459) | Hypersaline lake sediment archaeal communities from the Salton Sea, California, USA - SS_1_MS_1 metaG | ecosystem: Environmental > Aquatic > Non-marine Saline and Alkaline > Hypersaline >... | reverse complement strand
TCACCAGACTATGGGCACTACATATTTTGTCAGGTGCCTAATCTTCAGGAACAGGGATGACACAATAGGTGGAGTCCCGAATAGACATAGAAACAGTATATCACATCTCATACGATGTGTCAAGTTGACCATAATGTGGTATAGGTCACTACATCAACGCCCTCAGGCACAAACCAGCGCATACGATGCAAAATTTTGTGCCTGGAAAACCGGTCGAATTTTCTGTCTTATACGATGACGTGGTGAAAATGGGCCAAGGCAGACCAGTGCAAGCTGCTGGCCCAGTTCGCCTACCCAACAAGTATCCTCAGGTACCTCGAGAAGCGCGGCTCAACCCGCACGGATCGGAACACGGTCGAGTTCATTGCAGGTTGCATCCGGCAAGTTGAAGCGTACTTTGCTGCTGGTGAGAACTCCCCGTTGGACATTGCTCCTTTGCCCCTATACTACGGTGCAGCCAATCTTCTGGCTGGTGTGTGTGGACTGGTGGCCGGTGGTCAACCCAGAATAGCGAGTCACGGGATGAGGTTGATATTGCCAGATGCTGATCAGGCTAGGATTGCGGATGTCCAAGTGCTGCCAGGAGATGCAAAAAGAGGCGCGTTGCAGCAGTTTTCCAACATCTTCTCCGAGAGCTGTGTTCTAGCGAATGGCACCTCGTGGACAATGGAGGAGATTCTTGGCTCGGTTCCCGACCTGAAGCGAGAGTTTGGGAATTGCTATCCTGATGCTGTGCCCTACATTGTCCCTGTTGAAATTGTCAGACGGCGCCGAGCGTCACTCGAGCGGATTGCCCTTGGTGACCTCTCAAGATACCAGAATCCTTTGGATGCACTAGCCCGCGTTGAAGGATTGGAGAGTGCTTATATTACTCCGCAGTACAGCGACCAAACGGACTATGTCATCCTCCATCGCAAGGTGGGTGCGGCTGAAATTGGCACCTACTCTATCTTCGGCCAGAAACACCTACAAATAGCGCACATCAAGAAGGGACAGCACCTCAGTCCGAACCAGGTGATCGTCATGTATATGCGCTTATTTGTGCTCGGCCACCTTTCTAGGTATCACCCCGAGCTGTGGAATCCATTCATCATGAGTGACGAGACGGGTGAGAAGCTGGTCACTCAGAAGTTCTTGACGGTGTGTCACCGGTATCTTCCCAACCTAGTTCTGAATGTGGTGTATGAAGCACGTATTCAATTTGTTTACGACATCGAAGGACTGACGGACCTGACAAGCCTGCTGACAGAAAGGGATTTGGAGGAGATGCTCGGTGACATAAGTCGGGACAGCCGTAGAACGAGGTGAGGTTGGATGGGTATACGTGCTGATGCATACCAACTCTGCAAGACAGCCATGAATTCATCCTCCCGGGAGCAGGTAAAGGACCTCGTTCATAAGCTCAATGGTACCTACTTCGGATACGTCGCACGGAAGCAGAATGCACAAGTCCTAGGCTATCTGATGGTGGACCAAGAGCGAGAAACGCTTGGGAAGGCTCCATTGCCTGAACCCATCCCGCCACTGGGCGACGCAGAGCGCCAACTTCTAAACAGGGTTCATATGCAGATTGTGCACTTAAACCGCCAATGCGCTGTTCGTCTTACAACCGTGTTGCACAGATGTAGTAGGGCGGTTGATCCCTACAATACGCTCCAATACAACGCGCCCGTTGACACTTCCCAAGTGGATATTCTGACCTCGGAAGCCATCAATACCATGGCGAGAAGTTTCCACGCACATCCGGCGATTGCGGCGGTTTTGAAGAGCCCTGAGCCAATCGTAAGCAAGTTAACGGAAACCCAATACACCACGTCCGTGTTGGGATTCACTGACGGTCTTCTACGAGAGGGTGTTTCGCACACGCCACAGGATCTTACCCAGATTGCCTTTACGGAGGGCCACCACTCCAACCATCGATTGGCTGCCCGTCATCTCATTGCTTTGATGTGCGTCAGAGCTTCGATTGCCACTCTCGACCAACTTGTTTACCAGGCAATCCTTAGTAACAAGCTCCCTGTCCTGACCGAGGATAACATCATCGAAATTGGGGGCCTTCGCGGCACCTTGCGGAGAGTGGCCTCTCGATCATCTATCAACCAGATCGGTGGGCGTCCTTCGTTGACGTTGGCCATCTTATCTTGGTCAAGTGTTTGTCGCCTCGGGGACCGATCGATCAGCTCTGTCAAGTGGAATGTGTCCGCATGGAGTTCTCAAGAGACTTTGGCCAAACGGTACAGGTTGAACTTAGGGAAATCGATGAGAACCTGGATCCATTCGGTTCGCTGCTTGATCACATATAGGCACAATTCTCGGTCTTGTTGAAGTGCAGTCGCAGGGTGACCAAACCTACCACAGCACGCCTTTAGGCTGGTGGGTTCTATTCTATTCCTCCCACCTTACCCCTGCCACCCCTCCTCCCCCCCCCGCTCCTTCCCCAACCCTCAGGGCAATCCGCAGATAGCTCAGGCGCTGGCATAGCTGGATCCTTCGCCTGCGAATTGACGATGGCAGGCCACCCTGCTAGGCTGAATACGAGCGGATCGGGTCGCCGCATCTAGTGCCGGGGGTTAGCAATGTACGTAGCAGGAATCGATATCGGGTCGCGCGGTGCCAAAGGTGTGGTCATGGACAACAACCACATCGTGTCCTATACCATCCGTGACACCGGGCCCGAGAGCGTCAAGACGGCCGAAGAGACCATGGACTCGGTCCTCGAGTGCACCGGCCTGACGCGTGACGACATCAGCTACGTGGTGGCCACCGGATACGGACGGGTGCTGGTCCCCTTTGCCAACGCCAACATCTCCGAGATATCCTGCCACGCCCGCGGGGCCCACTGGTACTTCCCCTCCGTGCGGACCATTCTGGATATGGGCGGACAGGACTGCAAGGCAATCAACTGTGACGAGAACGGCCGGGTGACCAACTTCATCATGAATGACAAGTGCGCCGGTGGCACCGGCCGCTTCCTGGAGGTGATCGCCGACGTGCTCCAGATCCCGCTTGAGGAGATCGGACCGAAGTCGCTCGAGTCTACCCAGGACTTTCCCTTCAGCACCATATGCGCTGTCTTCGCCAAGTCGGAGGCCCTGTCGCTGCTGAAGAAGGGAGTGGCCAAGCCCGACATCCTCAACGGTCTTCATGATGCCATAGCTGTTCGCTCCTACAACCTGATGAGGCGCATATCGATCGAGAAGGACTTCACCATAACCGGCGGTATATCCAAGAACGTTGGGATGGTGAAGAAGCTGCAGCAGAAGGTGGGCCTGGAGCCCCTGATGGCCCCGGACGCCCAGATAATCGGCGCTCTCGGGGCGGCCCTCTTCGCCAGGGAAAGGGCAGAGGCGAAGGGGGTCTAGTGTGAAAGCCAACTACGGGTACGCTGATGCCACCGGAGAATATTACATAACTATCGATACGGACAGGTGCGATGGCTGCGGAGAGTGCGTTACGGCCTGCCCGGAGGGCGTCTTCGAGACGGCGGAGGACGACTACGGCAAGGTCGTAGCCATGGTCAGGGACGAGATGAGGATCAAAGTGGGGTTCCTCTGCCCAGGCTTCCATCAGGTCTGTTCCAAGAGGGAAGTCAACTGCCATAGCGTGTGCCAGCCTGGGGCTATCGCTCATAGCTGGTAGCGTGGGACCGCGGCGCCCCCTCCGGCAGCGGACGGGCGCGGTCTCCTTATAAGCCCCCCAGTGTCTGCACTGCTGCGAGGATGGTAAGAGATCATGAATGAGCTGAGCAGCCTGAGAGCAATCAGAGAGGTTAATGCCTCTTTCCCCTATTCCGACCCGGTAAGGGCCTGGAAGGAAGAGGGCAGGAAGGTGGTCGCCTTCCAGTGTGCCTACATGCCCGAGGAGGTCATCTGGGCCGCCGGCGCGCTGCCCATGAGGTTGACAGGCAGCCGCGGCGAGATTGGCCTGGAGGAAGCCAATGCATACATGTACGTCAACACCTGCTCCTTCATAAGAACCAGCCTGGAGATGGTGTTGACCGGCCAGTACGATTTTCTGGATGGCTTCGTATTGGGGGCCACGTGCGACTGCTCCCGCCGCCTGGCCGACCTGTGGCAGCACTTCGCTCTGACGCCTTTCGTCCACGTGCTGACTGTGCCGCGGAAGATGACCGAATGGGCGTACGAGCTCTATGAGAAGGAGGTCCGCAGCTTGAAGAACCGCCTGGAGGGCTTTCTGGGGGTGCAGATCACCGATCCGGCGCTCTGGGAAGCCATCGACCTGTACAACAGGGAGCGGGCACTGTTCCGGCAGCTTCACGAGCTGAGAAAGCTGGACTCGCCTCCGATCACGGGCAGCGAGACCCTCGAGGTGCTCAATGCCAGCCGCCGTATGCCGCCGGACCAGTTCGTGCCCCTGCTGGAGAAGCTCGTGGAGGAGGCCTCCACCTGCGGCCGTGCCGTACAGGGACAATTCAGGATACTGGTGAATGGGAGTCCCATGAACAACCCGGAGTTCCTGGAGGCGATCGAGGAGCTGGGCGGCCTGGTAGTGATCGACGAGCTGTGCACTGGCATTCGCTACTGGTGGGAGGGGGTGGACGCCGCCCCAGACCCCATCCAAGCCATCGCCCGGCGCTACCTGCACAACTTCCCCTGTCCGCGTATGGAACCCTCGGAGGACCGCGCTCAACGGGCCTTGAGAATAGCCGAGGACTACCGCGTAGACGGCGTGGTGACGGAGATGGTCCGCTACTGTGTTCCCTGGACAATGGAGCAGCCATTGCAGAGGATGGCATTTGAAAGCGTGGGCATCCCCGTGCTGGAGCTGGACCTGGAGTATGGCACGGCGGGGACAGGCCCCATCCGTACCAGGATACAGGCCTTCATGGAGATGCTGGAGACGAGGGCAGTGGTATGAAAGTAGATACCCTTGACACGTCGAAACTCGACAAGGTGGTCTCGGTCATGGAGGGGCTGGCTCAACGCCGCAAGGCCCAGTCGGCTACCGAGGGCGGGGCAATGTACTACGACATCGTAGCCAACTCCTTTCGCAAGGTCAGGGATGCCAGGGACGAGGGCCAGCCCCTGGTGGCCCACACCATATTCGTCCCCACCGAGTTGCTCTTCGCCATGGACATCGTGCCTTTCTACCTGGAGGGCATGTGCGAGATCACGGCCCGTGTGAACGGGATGGAGGACGTCTTCAGTGCCGCCAAGTCAGCGGGATTTGCCACCGAGATATGCTCGGCCCACCGCCTGGTGGACGGTACCGTCCTGAAAGGGTGGATGCCCCGCCCCGATGCCTTTGTGTGGAGCAACCTGGTCTGCGACCTGACGCTCAAGACGGGGGACTACCTGGTCAAGCAGTACGACCGGCCGGGGTTCTACCTGGACCGGCCCTACAGGTACGACGAGGACGCCGTGCAGTACTACGTGAAGGAGCTGGAGGCGCTGGTGAGCTTCCTGGAGGAATTCACCGGTCGCCGTCTGGACTGGGACCGTCTAAAGGAGGTGATGGAGTATAGCAGGCAGGCGACGGAGCTTTTCCGCGAGATATGTGAGCTTCGCAAAGCTGTCCCTTCACCCATGCGGAACCAGCACATGATCGAGATGTGCCTGGCGCAGTTGCTTATTTCGGGCGCGCCGGAGCTGGTCGAGTTCTACAGAGGGATCAGGGACGAGGTCAAGGTGGCGGTAGAGGGGGGAGTAGGGCTTGTCCCGGAAGAGAAGTACCGCCTGCTCACATTTTTCTTCTACCCGGCGCATATCTGGAAACTGCTGGACGCCATGCAGAATGAGTACGGGGCAGTCATTGTGACCGAGCCGCATCTGACTCCCTGGGCTGACGGTGAAATCGACCCCGGCAGGCCCCTGGAGAGCCTGGCCAGGAAGGCCTTTGCCCTGGTGGACACCGGCCCCCTGCAGCCCTTCCTGGACAAGGTCTTGAGGGAAGCCGAGGAGTACAAGGCTGAAGGAGCTCTCTACTGGGCGCACATCGGCTGCCGGCAGACCTGCGCTACCACGAGGATTATAAAGGATGCCCTGCTGGAACGGGGTATACCCACCCTCGTTATTGACTGTGACCTTGCCGACCCCACCTACGTCTCGGGGGAGCAGACAAAGGCCAAGCTGGAGGAGTTCTTCGAGTTGCTGGACGAGCGCAAGTAGCGTCACCTCGCGAGGGCGCTGCTCTGACCGGGAGGACTGCATATGCTGGTTGCCGGCATTGATTTGGGAAACCTGACCACCAAGGTGGTTGTTCTGCGTGAGGACGAGATCGTGGCCTCGGCCATCCTCATTGCTGCGGGAGAGGGAGAGGCGGAGGCATTGAGGGCATTTGGGGAGGCTTTGCGACCCGGCCAGCCTGCAATGCAGGACCTGGAATGTGTTGTGGCCACGGGGGTGGGACGCAAGTCAGTGCCTTTCGCTCAGAGGCAGAGGGCCTCTGCCTCGTGCCTGGCACGCGGCATCCACCATCTCTATCCGTCCGTCAGGATATTGATCGATGTTGGTGCTGAGACGTGTACCGTGGTCAAGCTTAACGAGCGGGGGCTGCTGGAGGACTCGGCCACCAACGAGCGCTGTGCCTCGGGCACCGGCGTCTTCCTGGAGACGATGGCCAAGCTGATGCACATGCCGCTGGAAGAGATGGCGAAGCGGTCGCTTCTCGCCGAGGGCGTGGCTGAGGTGAGCAACATGTGCGCCATCTTCGCAGAACAGGAGGTCATCTCTCACGTGCACCGTGACCCCCCGACCCCGATGAACGATATCATTGCCGGAATACACACCTCCATGGCCACCAGGGTGGGAGGCCTGGCCAAGCGGGTGGGCATCAGAGAGGATGTGGCCTTGACCGGCGGTGTTGCCAGGAACGTGGGGTTTGCCAGGACCCTGGAAGACAACCTGGGGGTGAGGCTGGTCATCCCTGACCAGCCGGAGCTGGTAGCTGCCCTGGGTGCGGCTGTGTCCGCCAGAGAAGAGGCTGCGAAGAAGGCCGCGGTATAGGCCGCACCTTGTGAAAGTGGGCGTAGCGCGGCGATCCCCGGGCGTGGGGTTGCTCTCGATCGCCAGGAGAATATACACGATCTTCTGCGGCAAGAAACTCGCCGTTCCTGAGGATAGGGATGATCTCTTGCGGTGGGAGACGCGCCGGCCGTGTCATTCCCGCGAAGGCGGGAATCTTGGGGTGGTGGGGAGGTCCCCACGACGCAGGCGATTCTGATCCTTCGTGGTGCCGCTGGCAAGCAGCATGCGCGATTCCTACGCTTATGGACCGCCTCTGATTATGCTGCTTCCCGTGCGTTTGCGCACCGCCGGGCTTTCAACCCCGTATGGTAGCTTCCGTGCCACTGCACCGGTTGAGAACCCTGAGGACTGCCGCTTCCGGAGACGCCGGTTGTCATCGAGGCGCTCATTGGAGCCCGCGGCAGACTCTGGGTTCTCGTTGAGGTATGACCTGTGTACGAAGGCTTGCTGAAGCAACAAGAGGTTGTTGAATTGCGCGCCATGATCGGGAGTGTGGCGGCAGATGCCTTGGCATGAGTAAGAAAGGCATCTACGGACAGTGCATTGCGGGTGCTCGGCGAAGGGCAGCAAAGATAGTCCGGCGATGCGGACCATTGGTTGCCTGGTGCGCTCGTCAAGACAGGTTCATCAAGTAGATATTCCAGCCGGCGAGCCGGTCTCTCCCCGAGAAAGCAAGACGGTCCCCGTCAGGGGACCAATTGAGGCTCATCTCCTTGATATCGTTATCGGTCAACCGGGTCACGTTGCTTCCGTCAGCCCTCATCTTATAGATATCCGCCTTGCCATCACGGTCTGAAATGAAAGCGATTTCGTTCCCGTCTGGCGACCAGGTAGGAGAGTGATCATCGCCTTCGTCATAGGTCAGCCTAGTCGGGTTCTTCCCGGTCGGGTCCATCACGTATATCTCGCTGTTGCCATCTCGGTAGGAGGCGAAAGCGATTCGGGTGCCATCAGGCGACCAGGCTGGACACCGGTTGATCACCTCGCCTTGCGTCAACCTGGTCTCGTTCTTCCCATCAGCGTCCACAACAGATATGTTTATGCCTGTCTGAGGGATCACTCCGCGAAGCGATCGAGAGACGAAGGCAATGCGCCTGGCCTCAGGAGACCAGGAGAGCCCATCAAAGAGGTAGTAGGCGCGGTCGATGACAGGAGTCTCTTGCGTACCGTCGACGTTCACGGTAGAGACCTTTCTGTCACCGGCAAAGGCCAGCCTCCCGCCCTGGGGCGACCAGGATACAGATGCAACAAACTGGACGTCCAGCACCTTCGCCAGATGGCTACCATCAGCATTGATCACGTAGATACCATCGTCAGTGGCAAAGGCTATTCTGTCTGCACTCGGCGACCAGGAAGGCGAGAAATGAGATGTCAATCGGTTGTTCGTCAGGTTCACCAATCCTTGCTCTGGGCCACATGCCCAGGTTGTGAGACACACAAGCGCCAACAACGCCACGAATGCGGCACGAGATTTCCAAGTAGTCACCAACAGGAAAACCTCCTCTTTCACTGCAGACAAACTAACTCAGCGCACAACCCTAAGCCCGCCGTGTCGGGAACCAAGCATGGGGTTGACGAATCTCCAAATCTCAAGCACCAAATCACAAACAATACTCAATGACCGAAATCCCAAAGCCCAACCCCTCACCACTCTGGAGCTCTGAGAGTTGTCGTTCATTGTCTCTCGTCTCAAAGGTCAGCCTGCCGGATGTTTTGACCGTTTTGACCAGAATTTGCCTGTCAGGCGCCTATTGTTGACAGTCGGATACCCTACTCCGCGCGGCCAGCATCCAGGCCAACAGCAGATGCTCCAAGGCATACCCAATCTTAGCAGGCATCGCGATACCAGGGCCACGGGCCTGCAGGGCTCACCCCACAAGAATGCGGCGGCAAACTCGCGTTCGTCAGGCCACTGTGCAAGGAATATAGGACCCCACGGTGCGTGACAGGTAACGGACCTGACACGCACCGTGTTTCCGTGAATACCTCTTTGCTGCCAGTAGGGGTCAGTTTGCATAGGTGCCAAAGCAGTGGTCGTTGACCCTATACGTTCCAACGTAAACAGTGTCAGCAAGACCCAGGCTGTACCAATCGTCCCAGTCGGTGCTGTAGGTGCAGTACTGCAGATCCTCGAACCAGCCGTAGCACTGTCCACTTGGCACTCTTTTTGAGACCATGCAGCAAAACGAACCGCCACCACCATAATACGTATCGGTCTTTCGTTGCACCCCGTCTATATAGATGTACCATGTGCCCCAGTTGTTATATATTTCATAATCGCGGTGTGTTTCCAAGGGAGCATACTCCCACACGTCCCAACACTCGTATGAGTAGGCCCCGTGCTTCCACGTTACGATGAACCTCGGCGACGATGTGGAGAGTTGGTAGTACCCCGCGGTGTACCACCCACTGGGGGTCCAGCACCCCCAATCCCACTCCCAGCCCGGAGCCGCGACGAACTGAGAGAACAAAAGGCCGGAGCCAGGGTTCTGCTGGTAAACGTAGTTCCCGCCTCTTATGCCATGAGCATAATTCATCTCGTATTGCCAGAAGCCCTTTCCATAGTAGAACTCGCTGGTCCCGCCCCCAGGGAATCTCGCCTCGACAGGTGAGGGAAGGGCCACGGTGGTGAGTAGGACAACGCTTATCAGTGATATGCACGCGACGAATCTCTTCACTTTGCTAGCCCTCCCATGTCATGATTTCGGCCATTTGCTCGAGTGACAAAGCTGCAACGGTCTTCATCCTACAGTGGTATCTCTCTGTAAACCACTCCAGATCGTCGCCGCGTTCACTCGGGTGCGATATCGCTCTCTTGCCACTGATATTGACTTCGCAGCCATCCCTCAATAGGAACTCGAACAGGTCAAGATGGGGATCGATTGAGTGACTGGGGACGATATCCGTGTCAACTAGGAGAACCATCTTCAGCCCAGAGACTTGCTCCATGTTGGCTGCCAAGTCGATCAACTTTGACTCGGTCACGACATCTGGCATACTGATCTCCGTCTCCGAAACAAGGAGGTAGGCGGTCCTCTCTCCCCAGAGAAACACCCGTTGGATCTCGCAAGTTTGTGGCAGCCTGATTCCCAAGAAAGCGAGACCCATCGCGCGCTCGGCTTCCGGGATGGAGACCTCCCTTAGCTCAGAGGACAGCACCGGAACGGAAGCAGCTATGTCGATTACCTGTTCCCTCCCCATCTTCTTCGGAGCCTTCAAGTCAAATCGCAACTCGCTGTGGAACCAGACCAGATGCCACAAATCGTCAATGGATGAGGTCGGTTGCGACAAATGTGCGTCTTGGCCTCCAATAGTCGGATATTCAATCCTCTGAGGGTCAATGAGAAGACCCTTCACTTGTCCCAGATCCACAACTTCTCCCTGTACAGACGTCCTGCCAGCCCCTATATCAACCCACCTCTGGGGACTGTCTGCATAGTTGACTTTCTCTACCTCCAGCAATAGCCGAATTCCACCCGGACGACTGAACTCCTCCTCCCATCTCGTGGGCTCCCCGCGCCTTTCTGCAGGTGGGCCGACTATGTCGACATCAGAAAGCAATATTGCAGCATGTCTCCCATTGGCAAACACGCGCTGAATGCGATACCCTGCCGGCAGACGCGTGGGCAAAGGAATCTCGGCATCAATCACAGCTTCTGCCTCACTCAGAGTGCCAACTTCAACCACATCCACAGTTAGTCCGCGGGACAGGTCGGGCGGATATTCTGCCGATCCGTCGTTCACAGCAAGCATCGTTTTGGCACCAACAACTGCCCCGGCCAATACGATGAAGGCGAACAAGATGGCAAGCCCTCCGATCATCTTACCTCTCATAATTCGTCCTCCTTTGCTTTGGTCTGGATTCACTTGTCATCTAGCCATCTAGCCCATTTCGGTCCTCCTTGGCTGACACATCTAGCACTATATCTTAGACGCTGATATTATAAATATATTGCAATCCTACAGCGTCTATTATACCACGCTTGTCAACTGGAAGAATTACCTCGGCTGGGACTCGGACTGGTGGTGCGCAACTGCTTGCTGCGTCAGATAGGAGATTCTATAATCGTGAATCGTGGCCGGCCACAGTATGCACCCCGCTAGTGGGCTCCGCCAGGCAGGCGGAGCCCGATGCGTGAGAAGCAGGCTGTAGAGTTGAGAGTCGCGAAAGAGGTCGAATATGAGTATCATCAGGACCCAAGCCCTGACCAAGGTGTTTCCCGGCGACGTCAGGGCCGTTGATTCGGTGCGTTTTGAGGTCGAGGCGGGTGAAATCTTTGGTTTCCTTGGTCCCAACGGCGCGGGCAAGACGACAACCATCAAGATGCTGAACACGTTGATCCAGCCAACGTCGGGGACAGCCGAGGTGGTGGGCTTTGATATCCGCAGAGAACCGGCTGAGGTTAGAAAGCGCATTGGCTATGTAGGGCAGGACGTAGGCGTGGACGAGTATGGTACAGGCCGTGAGAACCTGTCGCTATATGGACACCTGTACAGGCTGGACTCCAAAACGATCCGAGACCGGGTGAAGGAGCTGTTTGAGCTTGTGGACCTGGTGGGCTATGAAGACAAGATCGTTTCCACCTACTCGGGAGGAATGCGCAAGCGGCTGGACATCGCCATGGGCCTCATACACAGGCCGGACCTGATATTCCTGGATGAGCCCACGGTCGGGCTTGACCCTCAGACCAGGGCTCACATCTGGGACTACATACGGAGCCTGGCCAAGACGGTGGGCATTACGATCTTCCTGACGACCCATTACATGGAAGAGGCCGACCAACTGTCGGACCGGATAGCGATCATTGACCTGGGTCGCATAGTGACCGTAGGCACGCCAGCGGACCTCAAGCAGTCGATTCACGGGGATGTTGTGATTCTCACGCCCAGGTCCGCGAAAGAAGAGGAGTGCAAGGAGTTCATCGACTGTACCAGTGCAGTGCTGTCCGGCCAGCCCTTTGTGCACGGCGTGCAGGCCACCAATGGCCAACTGGCGGTGTTCGTGGACGATGGTGAGACGGCTGTGCCTGGCATAATCCGGCTGCTTTCCTCAGAGGGCATCGAGGTCGCCACGATATCCGTGTCGCGTCCCACCCTGGACGACGTCTTCCTCAAGTATACCGGCCGGTCCATACGTGCTGAGGAGGGCAAGGCCACGACCTACGCTGACGTAATACGCAAGCGCTCTCGGAGGTAGCAATGGATACGATGGCTGATACCTACTTTCAGACCATACGCCACATTCGAACGCAAATCCGCATGCCGGTCTGGATAATCATCAATCTCATCCAGCCCATCATATGGCTCGTGCTGTTCACCCAGGTCTTCAAGTCGATTGCCAATGTGCCCGGTTGGGGCGACGAGAGCTTCCTACAGTTCTTTGCCCCCGGTGTGGTGGTGATGACGGTGATGTTCGGATCGGCCTTTTCCGGCATGGGTATGCTTCACGATATTGACATGGGCATCCTGTCCAAGCTTCTGGCGACGCCTGCTTCTCGGATTTCAATTGTACTGAGCCGTGTCATCGCCTCCATGCTGGTTCTTCTGCTTCAGGCCCTCATCATCCTTGCCATAGCCCTTATCATGGGAGTCCATGTGGAAACGGGTGCCGCTGGGGTGCTCTTGATCATGATCCTTGTCTCTCTGCTCGGCCTGGGATTCGCAGCTTTTTCCAACGGGTTGGCCCTGCTGCTCAAGAGGCCGGAGCCGCTGATAGGTCTGATCAACTTCGTTACTCTGCCCACGGTATTCCTCTCGTCGATGATGATGCAGCCGGACCTGTTGCCTCACTGGCTCGACACTGTGAGGCATTTCAATCCCGTGGACTACGCTGTAGTGGGGGTCCGGGGTCTCATTCTGGAGGGGTATGTGTGGTCTGATCTCTGGCGCTCCTTTGCGGTGCTTGCTGCCTGGGCAGTCGTCGGTCTTGCTTTCGGCACCCTCATGTTTCGGAGCAGGGCCGAATGAGCCCTCTGGTAGCCGATTGGCGTGTGCGGGCTGCTGGTCTGTTGCCAGGGGCCGGTGCCCTGGCCCGAGTTTTCCAAGATGCCACCGCGGAGGTGGGGCATCCAGGTCATATGGTCTCTGCAGCGGTCTTCCTGCGTCGCTGCTCTACTCGAGAGAAGGTCCGAAACAGCCGGTCCTGACATGCGTGACTCTGGCATAGAGCGCCGCGGGGGGCGACCCCCTTTGTGGAAGAATGTACCCGTTGCGGTTCACCTTTCAGCCGCAGGTAACAGAGTGAGGGAAATCGGATCGTTGCCAGGAGGCAGCCGTTATGCTAAACTGGCAAGCGATCGCTGTCCAGGGATCGGCCTTCAGGGAGAAGACCTGACATGTCCGTAGTCTTGCAGACCGACCTACCACACACCCTGCTCCATCGGGGCAAGGTCAGGGACAACTACTGGCTGCGGGACGATCGTCTGCTCATGGTGGCCACCGACCGTATCTCGGCCTTCGACTCCGTCCTTCCCTGCGGCATTCCTCACAAGGGAATGGTGCTCAACCAGATATCCCTGTTCTGGTTCGACAAGACGGCGCATATCGTTCCCCATCACCTCGTGGAAGGTGTCAGCGATGTGTCCCAATTGGAGCCCTACCGGCCCGACGGCTACGCGTACCCATCGTATCTGGCCGGCCGTTCCATGGTTGTCAGGAAGGCAGATCGGGTTCCTGTTGAATGCGTGGTGCGGGGTTACATCTCCGGTTCGGCGTGGGCGGAGTACACCCGTGAAGGCACTATCAACGGCGAGCCAGCCCCCCGGGGCCTGCAGGAATCGGAGAAACTGCCTGAGACCCTGTTCACTCCCACCACCAAGGAGGAATCGGGGCACGACCTGCCCCTTTCGAGGTTCGAGATGGCCCGGCTGGTGGGTGAGTCCGTCGCCGATGAACTGGAGGAGAAGAGCCTGGCGATCTATCGCTTCGCTGAGGAGTATGCCCGTACGAGGGGAATAATCATCGCCGACACCAAGTTCGAGTTCGGCCGGGTGGATGGCCGGTTGATCCTGATTGACGAGGTTCTCACGCCCGACTCCAGCCGTTTCTGGGACGCAGCAGGCTACAGGCCGGGCCAGTCACAGCCCAGCCTGGACAAACAGATGGTGCGTGACTGGTTGGTGGCTGCTGGCTGGAACAAGGAGCCGCCGGCGCCGGATCTTCCTGAGGACCTTATCCAGAAGACGAGCAGAAGGTACGAAGATGCCTACAGGAGCTTGACTGGCAGGGAGCTTGTCAAGTAGCTCCAGGGGGTACCAGATGTTCTTGGCGAAGGTATACGTCAGTCTCAAGCCTACAGTCAACGATCCGCAGGGGCTCACCATCAGAAGCTCACTGCATGAGCTTGGTTTCGGCAACGTCGCCAATGTCAGGGCTGGGAAATACATGGAGATAACGCTGGACGACGGTGATGCGGCTGGCGCCCATGAGCAACTGGAGCAGATGTGCCGCCAGCTCCTGGCCAATCCGGTGATCGAGACCTACCGCTTCGAGCTGGAGGAGATGGCGCCCTGAGGTGCTGGTCTTCTCCCAACCTGTCTCTCGCTCTCCTCTCGGCTTGACCGCCCCACACCCGCGCGTTACCATGCGTTCTACTGCCCGGTTCTTGACTTGCTGATGAGGCTGGCCGGTCGGTGCCGGGTGTTTCGGAAGGTATGGCCCCCGATGGGGGGCTGGGAGGTATGGCGCTTGGCCTGGAGTGGAGACGATAGCATGAGCACAGAATACCCGCCGGTAACCCCCGAGATTGTAGACGGCCTCAGGCAGATCGTGGGCGGCGATGGTGTGCACACTGACCCGGGGGACACCGAGAAGTATTCCTGCGATGAGATGCCTGTTCCCAAGCCGCGTTTCCCCGAAGTGGTGGTGCGGCCCCGTGATACGACGGCGGTGGCCGGCATACTGGCCCTGGCGAGCGACATGAGGCTGCCGGTTACGCCCCGGGGGGCCGGCACCGGCGTCAGCGGAGGGTGTGTGCCCCTGTTTGGAGGCATCCTGCTGTCGCTGGAGAGGATGAACAGGATTCTGGAGATAGACACGGACAACCAGGTGGCCGTGGTTGAAGCCGGGGTTGCGCTTGCAGAGCTGTACAGTCAAGTCGAGCAGCACGGGCTGTATTACCCCTGCTATCCCGGTGAGAGCAGTGCCACTATCGGGGGCAATCTGGCCACCAACGCCGGCGGCATGAGGGCGGTGAAGTACGGTGTGACCAGGAATCACGTGCTCGGACTGGAAGCTGTCCTGGCCAGCGGCTCCATAGTCTCGGTGGGCGGCAGGTTTGTCAAGTGCTCCACCGGCTACGACCTGACGCAGCTTCTGGTGGGATCAGAGGGGACTCTGGCGGTGATCACCAAGGCCATACTGCGCCTGGTGCATCCGCCGCAGGTCCGGGAGGTGCTCTTCGTGCCCTTTGCTGACCTCCGTGATGCAATAAGAGCCGTGCCCGATATCCTCAAGAGCGGTGCCGCGCCGACTGGCATTGAGTTCATGGAGAAGGACATTATCGATGTGGCTCGCGAGCATGCGGGGATGGAGTTTCCCTTCAGTGACAGCGCAGCCTTCCTGATGGTGATCCTCGAAGGCCAGAAGCCGGAGGAGGTATACCAGGCTGCCAGCGCAATCGAGGCGGTCTGCATGGGTCACGGCGCGGTGGGTGTGTATCTGCCTCCGGGAGAGGCATCGAAGAGGCGACTCCTGGAGGCCAGGGAGAGGTTCTATCCCACCTTGAAGGGTCTTGGGCCGCTGGAGGTGGCGGACATAGTGGTGCCACGGAGCAGGATACCCGACTTCATAGAGGGAGTCAGGGAGATATCCCGCTCTTGCTCAGTGCCGGTGGTGGCCTACGGCCATGCCGGTGATGGGAACGTCCATCTTCATTTGCTGGGCAAAGGCATCGATCCCGGTGAGTGGAAGATAAGGCTGGCCAGGGCGTTTGAGGCGATATACTCCCTGGGTACTTCGCTTGGGGGTGCTATCTCCGGAGAGCACGGGTTGGGATTCGAGAAGGCGAAGTACCTGCCCGCGCATATGGACAGGGAAGCCGTGGCTCTCATGAGGGCTATCAAGGCGGCCTTCGACCCCAAACGCATACTGAACCCCGGCAAGGTGCTGCCTTTGGACTAGGCTCGTCTTGGCTGCATGTGGTTTCTCCGTGCCTTGCGCTGTTCCCATGCGGGTGGATACCTGCCGCACTCTGTTGGCTGCCGGGGTTCACTTCACTGCCCTGTGCACGGCCACGGCGCCAAACATCATGCGCCGGTAGTCGACTGCCGAAAAGCCTGCTTCCTCCAGTATCCCTGCCAGGTCTTCTGCTGAATGGAACCGGATGATTGTCTTTGACAGGTAGTCGTATCCCGGTCTCGATCTGGCGATCATGTAGCCGAGTGGCCTCACGGCGAGCCGGACGTACAGGTGGAAGAGCAGCCTGAGTGGCCGGGAGCGAGGCTGGCTCGTTTCCAGGCTCACGTACCGGCCCCCTGGCTTGAGTATTCGGTGGAATTCGCGAAAGCACTTCAACAGCGAATCACGGTCGGGGTTCAGGTTGCGTGTGGCGAAAGCCGTAGTCACCAGGTCGAAGCAGTTGTCGGCAAAGGGGGAGGAGGCAACCTCCGCCAAAACGAAACGCGTTCGCCGGTTGTGCTTCTTAGCAAGCGCCTGCGAGATCATGTTCATTGAGAAGTCGGAGGCTACTATCGTGGTCATACTCTGGTTACTGCGATGGTTGAGGATGGCGGCCATCTCCCCTGTGCCGGTACAGGCGTCGAGCCACCTTGTGCCGCCGCCCTGGACGGCTGTGTCGGCGGCGCTTCGACGCCACAACATGTCCAGGCCCATGGTCATAGCATGGTTGACCACCTCATAGCTGGGGGATATGTCTGCATATATCGAGCGCAGCCTGGGCGACCTCACGTTCATCAGGCTTCCCGGACGTACAGACGGTCAGGATAAGATTCTGAGGTGATGCTCATGTGCTTGATCCCTGATACACAGAACCAGGGCCGCGCTCGATACCGGCCGTTAGGCCCATTGCCATTGACAGCGATCCCCGGACAGTCGGGGCCTCAGAAGACCCATTCCTGAGAGTCTGGACAACTCCTGCACGACAACGTGTGCCGGCGCTTCCATCTTCTTGCAGACGCGATCGATGAGCTTCTCTTCGGCCTCCCGTGGACTTGCCACACCCTTGATATTTCCGAGGGCCTCGATGGTGTCATTCCTCAGGAGCTCCCACACGAAGAGACGAGCTTCGTGGTTTCTCAGCGCCTCGGTGCTGGGTTTGTCTCCGGCATCAGCCAGTACCCTGATCTTCTCCCAACCCTCCTGAATAGTCTCGTCGTATTCCCTGGCTATCTCACGCACTGCAAGCAGGCTGCCGGGCCCGGCTTCGGTGATGGGTTCGTTGGCATTGTATCGTGCCCAGTGCCGGGTGAGGACGCGCAGGCCGAAATCCCCCGGCCTCTCGTATATTGCCGTGCCAGGTAGTGGCGAAAGGAAGTGAAAACCATACTGGACCCCATAGTGGTCGAAGAACTCCCGTGCCAGCTCCAGGCTCTGGCGCGCCGTTTGCGGCGTCTCCCCTGGAAGACCGAGGATAAAGGAAGCGAAGCTCCCCATGCCCACTTCGGACACCATCTTCACACATTGCCTCGCCTTCTCCACCGTGATCCCCTTGCCAACCCTGTCCAGTATCTGCTGGCTGCCGGATTCTATGCCGAACACGATGAAGGTGCACCCTGCCTCCTTCATGTGCTCCAACGTATGCCTGTCAAGCGTATCTACCCGGGAGTAGGCATTCCATTCCACGGACAGGTTGCGACGGATGATCTCCTGACATAGTGCGTGGGTATGTTTGTGGTTCAGGGTGAACGTATCATCTACAATGTTGACCCTTCGGAAGCCCAGGTCCTGGCTGATGGACTCGATCTCGTCAACTACGAGCTCCGGGGTACGGAAGCGTACTCTCCTCCCGAACAGCTTGGGTGCTGAGCAGAAGACGCAACCATAGGGACAGCCGCGAGTGCTGATGACGGAGCAACTGGCATCGAGTGCCTTGTACCTTGAGAGAGGCAGGAGCTCTCTGGCAGGTAGAGGCAGTCCGTCCAGTTCCTCAATGAAGGGCCTGTCTCGCGTAGTGATCGTAGTGCCATTGTGAGCGAAGGCAATGCCCGGTATCTGGCCGATGTCTTCGTGGCTGGCGAGGGCCGATGCCAGTTCAACAATGGTGGCGTCGGCCTCTCCCAGGACGACGACATCAATCCATGGGCAGCGGCGGAGCGTGTCGTCCACCGCGAAAGTGACGTGGGGCCCCCCGATAACCGTAGTGATCTCGGGGTCGGCCTCCTTGGAGACCCTGAGTATCCTCGCCGCCGAGGCGAAGTTCATGGTCACACAAGTGACCCCGACCAGTTGAGGCCTGCACTGCTCCAGCCTGCGGCGGATCTTCGCTGCGGATGGCTTCGAGGTGAGGAGGTCAAGGATATCGACTTCGATGTCGCGGGATTGCAGGGCGGCGGACAGGTAACCCAATGAAAGTGGCGGGGTCGGATGCTCCTCAAGAGAGTGTGGCGGTGCGATCAACAGGACTCTCATAACTGGTTCTCACTGGGAGGCGATGCTGTCTATCCTGGAAGTCCAACAGCGTGGCAGGTCCACTCTTGGCGAGAAGCACATAGAAAGTGCGGCTGGCATTGCCAGCGCCATAATCAACCCAGGGGTCGCCCTATTCAGAAGGAGGCCGGCTATCCGGCCCGCTATCTCATAGGCTGTGGCACGGCCTCCGGGTGTGTTCGCGCGTTCGGTAGTGATTGATGTGCCCTTTGAGCATCCGTGCTGGTTGTGGCCATTATAAGCAGCACTTCTACTGATGGCAAGCCCGGCATAACCCGATCAGGTCACTCCCGCGCCCCCTGCGGTTTGCACAGAGGCAAATCGGTCGGTTGCGGAGGCGGGCGAAAACGGCATAAAATGAGGCAGTCAGGTGCCAGAGTGGTGCGTCGGTCACAACCCAGGCAGCACTTCCCCAGGGTGCCGGAAGAACGAGGGTTGCTGCGCGGCGGGGTTATGAGGCCCCTGGGGGCCTGTAATGTGCCGGATCACCCGCCAGCCGGTGGCGACTGGTAGAATCCCGGAGATGATCGATGGATGAAGCGGTCAGGCTGTTCAAGAGGCCCCACCTGAACAACGCCCGATTGGTGATGGCGTGGCCCGATGCAGGTCATGTCGGGCTCAGGGTGGTGGATCACCTCAAGAGGAAGCTGAAGGCTGAGCGGCTGGGCAGAATAGAGCCATACGAGTTCTCTCTCTACCCGTGGATCTCCGTCAAGAACGGGGTGATAGAGAGGCTGGAACTGATGAAGAACCAGTTCTACTACTGGCAGGATCTCTCGATGGAGAGGGACATAGTGATCTACAAGAGCGAACAGCCGGCAGCAAGACATCACGAGTATGTGGGCCTGGTACTTGACCTGGCATGTGAGTTGGGGGTCAAGAGGATATACATGGCTGGCTCCTTCGGTGCCACGGGCGTCAGCCACGAGGAAGAGGCGGTGGTGCTGGGTGTGTCCAACTACCCTAATCTGGTAAGCCTTATGGAGAGTAACGGCATCAAGCCTTATCCGGAGTACAAGGGGGTTGGCAACCTCCAGTCTTCCTTCTTGTGGTTTGCCAGGGAACGGGGTATTGAGGCCATCAGCCTGTGGTCGCCCATGCCATACTACATAGCCAGGCTTCCCTTTCCCTGGAGCAGCTACCCCAAATGTTCTCTGGCCATCTTGAAGAAGATCGTGGAGATGGAGGGTCTTGACGTCGGCACAGGTGAGATAGCTGCTCTCATCCGGCGGACTGACAAAGAGATGGGAAAGATGTACGATGAGCTCTGGGAGCAGGCCAAGAAGGAGTTCCCGTATCAGGCTATGGAGGGCCTGCCGTCTCTTTCCGACGACGCGGAGGAGCCCATAAGTGACGAGGACATCAGCCGCATGATGAAAGATATTGAGGACTTCTTCAACAGAGGGCAGCAGTGATTGGCCCATGGACAAGATAGGGCTGCTCTATCACCCCAAGATCGTCGCGGCGCGTACTGTCGTCCAGCAGTTGTCGGCCTTCCTCGACTCCAATGGTGTCGCCTCCTGGGGGTGTTCTTCGTGGGATGAAGCTGCAATAAGAGACCAGTCACAGGGTACGGGTCTCGCGGTGAGTGTCGGGGGTGATGGGACGATTCTCCGGGTGGCCCGGGCTGTCACTCCTATGAGCATACCCATACTTGGAGTCAACCTGGGGCATCTCGGTTTTATGACGGAGTTCTCGGCCGAGGAGATCGTGGCGAGAATGCCATCGGTACTGAAGGGTGAGGGCTGGGTTGACCGGCGCATGATGCTACAGGTGGAAATACTGCGGCGACGCAGCGAGGACTCGGAGTCCCCGTCACCTGAGCCCTTCTACGCCTTGAACGATGCCATTGTGGGGCGGGGGGGCGTCTCCAGGGTCGTATATGTTGAGGCAACCATCGATGGAGAAAGCCTCACTACGTACAAGGCAGACGGGGTACTTGTATCCACAGCCACAGGAAGCACGGGGTACTCGCTGGCTGCCGGGGGACCTATCCTGTTTCCCCAATCCCAGGATATTCTTGTCAAATCGGTCTGTCCGCATTTGACAATGGGCTATGCACTGGTGTTGCCGCCCACTGCCACGGTGGAACTCAAGGTGCGGACTGATCACGAAGCTATGCTCAGCATTGATGGGCAGTTGCAGTTCAGCCTGGACGACGGGGACATGGTTGCCATACGGCGCAGCCCCTATTCCGCCAGTTTCATGAGGCTCCGTCCCAATGGCTTCTTCTACAGCACGCTGGAGGAGAGGCTGCGATTGAGGAAGTGACTGCCTTGGGTTCAGTGGATCAGGACATGGACTTGGGAGTACATAAAGCCAAGATCGGCGATGCTCCCCAGATACACAAACTGGTGAATCTCTTCGCTGCAAGGGGGGAAATGCTGCCGCGCGCCCTGAGTGAGATATATGAGAACATCCGGGATTTCTTTGTGGTGAGGGATGGCAGTGTAGTGGTCTCGTGTGCCTCTTTGCACATCTACTGGGCCGATCTGGCGGAGATACGTGGAGTGGCGGTCAGGCAGGATATGCAGGGCAAAGGGCTGGGCAGGGACCTGGTGGAGGCATGTGTTGCAGAGGCGAAGCAACTCGACATAATACAGATATTTTGCCTCACTGACAAGCCAGGTTTCTTCGAGAAGGTTGCCTTCCACCTGGTGGACAAGGCAGACCTGCCACGCAAGGTCTGGGCGGAGTGCTACAGTTGCCCCAAGTTCCCCGATTGCGATGAAGTTGCCCTGGTTCGTGACGTCTGAGGACGGCAGGCGTACTGAGCCGGTGGAGGTCTCGCTGAGCTCAAGCCGTGTTGTGCACCGCATTCCCTTAACCTGGTGTCACGGCCGCAAGCGCGGATATATGAGAGAAGGCTCCCGGGCGCGAGAGGAGCGGTTTTAGTATGAGGACAGAGGACTGCCTGAAATCGGAACGAATATACAGTGGGCGGGCACTTGGGTTGAGGATAGACACGGTCAAGAAGCCAAATGGCAAGAGGACAACCCGTGATGTTGTTGAGCACGGCGATTGCGTTGTGATACTGGCTATCGATGAAGATGACAGGCTGCTCTTCGTGCGTCAGTACCGCTACGCGGTGGGTAGAGAACTGTTAGAGCTGCCAGCGGGTGGGATTGAGATGGGAGAGACGCCGGAGGATGCCGTGGTGAGGGAACTCCGGGAGGAGACGGGCTACCTCCCCAGGCATGTTGAGAAGCTAGGCGGATTCTATGCCGCCCCAGGATACTGTACCGAATACCTCCATCTCTACCTGGCCACAGATCTGGTTGACAGCCCGTTGCAGGCAGAGGATACCGACGGTATCGAGGTTGTGAGGATTTCGCTGGCTGAAGTCAGGGAACTGGTGGCTTCAGGCACGGTCTGCGATGCCAAGAGCATTGCCGGTCTGCTGAGCCTGGCTACGACCGGGTGACACCTTCACGTGGTTTGTGAGGGGAAGCCTGGCCCGGCTGGGATGGTTTCAGGCCGTGTTGCCGTCAGTGCGGCTGCAGAACCTGATGACCTCGGCGAAGTTGTTTATCCTCACCAGGTTGTTTGTCTCCAGGAAGCCGTCGTACGTCAGGTTGATCCACGGCTTGCCGTACTCTGCGCTGAACGTCTCTGACATGGCCGCTACGATGCCGCCGGGCATGCAGCCGTGGGGCATGACGGAGATGACGCCGGCAAAACCCGGGTTCTCCATCCACTCTACGCCGGCGCCTATGCTCATGACAGCTTCACTTCCGCATACAGGTGACAGGTAGCGACTGGAGACGGACAGGATATCCTTCGTCGACGGTTCCTTCGTGTCAAGAAGTCCAGCGAAGTTGCTGGCTACTGAGCGTTCGGCCCATCTCTGCCACAACTGCCGTATGTATCCTGACAGGATCTTCCTCCATTCCCTGTCTCGCAGGCCGTCCTCTATCTTGCGGTGTGTCAGGTACTTGAACCATTCGCCTATGGGGGAGACGAAGACCTCCAGGCCAGCCTTCTCGCACTCCTTGACCAGGTTGTTGTTGCTGAAGCTGTTGGAGCGAAGGAATATCTCACCATTGATGCCCACCAGAGGACGTCGTGGCAGGTCAGGGTCAATCAAGGTCTTGAAGTCCGCCGTGGCCTTCTTCATAAGGTCGTCAAAGGGCCCACGTTTGCGGACCCGGTCAGTCAGCTTGAGCAGGTACTCCTCATACAGGGAATCAGCCGTGCCAGGTGTCTGCTCATAGGGACGGGTGCGCCAGACCAGCCTCTCCAGGAAGTCCTCGGCCACCATACCTCTCCAGGCCAGCCTTTCGAAGCCCGCTCCAAGATCGAAGTCGCTGTAAGCGGTATTGGACACCGTTGTCCTCATATTGCAGTCGAAGCCTATCTCCTGCAGGAGACGGTGCTGCTCCACGGCGTACTTGCCGAAGCGACACGGGCCGTATGAGGCCCCCATGAATCCTTCGACGTCTTCCGGGCCGATGCCGCCGTCGCCACCTTCGTAGTAGAAGCGCATGAAATCCCCGAGTGTCACTCGGTAGGGCAAGCACTCCTTGCCTGATGTTACCCTGCTGCTGTACAGGATGTTCCTCTTGTCGGCCGGCGGCAACACGAGCACCTTGGTCCCATAGGCCTCCATTGCAGCCCCGAGTATGAGGGCGTGGTTGCACATGCGGGGCATGAGAATGGTCTTCTTGTTGTCGTTGAAGGAGACTGCAGCGGTCCGATAGATGTCCTTGGAGGGAAGTACTTGTGCCGGTCTGGCCGATTGGCTGTAGGCCTTGATGGTGTCCACGAAGGCTTCCAGGCGGGTGATGAGACCGGCCTCTGCGGCATGCTCGTCTATCTCAAGCTGCCCCAGTGGCTTCGTGCCCATTATGTCCTGGACTAGGTTCAGCACGAAGGAGTTGGGCCCGCAGCCAAAGTTGGTCAGGGCGAGTCCGTAGAGTTGAGGGTCCCTCACCGCTATGGCGGCGCCAGCGATGTGCTTTGACTCGTAGAACCAGTAGGGGCGGTCCGAGTACTCCTTGACGTTCACTGAAGCCAGGGGCAGGAAGTCCAGAGGTATGGGTACCACCCCCAGGCGGGCCAGTTCCTCAGATATCCCCAGGTTTGCACCCGAGTCCTGGGACATGTAGGAGCGGGCGAAGATGACCACGCCGATCTGGTTGTTGGCGTGGATCTTGTCTATCAGCCTCTTGCCTTCCTCGACGCAGGCTCTCTCGAAAGCGCGCTGGCTTGCTATACCGGCCAGGGCGGCTGATCTTGCACGGCGTCTTCCGAAGCCCATCTGCCTGGCGACACGGACCAGGCTTTTCACCACCTCATTGTCGCCGGTGCTGAAGTCGATCACAGGTATGAGCAGTGGTGCTTTCGACTCCAGCACCTGGTTGATGATATAGGGAGATGCCTGCACCAGCGGGCAGGAATACTTCTGGTTCTCGTCGCCCTCCTTGACCCCCAGCCGAACGAAACACGGGAAAAGCATGTAGTCGACGTTGTTCAGATTGGCTGCGTGGCCGTGGAGGAGCTTGACAGGGAAGCAGCTATCCGTGTAGCTGAGTTCGGTGGAGTGCTCGATTATCTGCTTGTTGGTCTTGTTGGACAGCACCACTCTGGCTCCCAGGGTGTTCAAGAAGGTGATCAGGAGTGGCGCGTAGTCATAAACGAGAAGCCCCCTGGGAATGCCCACGGTCGGACCAGTGCCGGATTCCTCGTGGTATTCCTTCAGGAGCAGGCTCTCGCGTGTATCAAATGCAGTTTTGATCTTGGCGCGGCTCCCGGTGGCGTCATATCGGTCGCAGCGGCTGCCGTAGTATGTGGCTTCCCCGTCGGCAACCTCAAGCCGTGTTATGGTGCAGTTGTTGTCACAGTATTTGCAGGTGAAAGTGGTGAGCTTGGGATTGCTGTCTATCACTCCACGGAAGCCCTTGAAACTCGATCTGCTGTCGCCGACTTCCTCTTTGGCCAGCAGGGCGACGCCTATGGCACCGCTAACCTCTTTGTGCTCCGGTACTATGATCGTCCTGTCCGGGAGCGCGTGTTTGAAAGCAGACACCACCGCGTTGTTGTACATTACCGCCCCGGTCAAGATCACCTTGTCGCCGAGTCTCCTGGTCTCGACGACGTTGGAGAGGTAATTGCCGACTATCGAGTTGGCCAGGCTGGCCGCTATGACCTCCAGGGGCACGCCTTCCTGCTGGGCCGATCCTACTGCCTGCTCCATAAACGCAGCGCATCTCGTGCCCAGGTCGACTGTACGTGGGGCGTCGAAAGCCAGCCTGGCGAATTCACCGTCTTGGACTCGGACCCCCAACTGCTCCGCCAGTTCGTCGATGAAGCTGCCGGTACCGGCAGCACATGCCTTGTTCATCTGGTAGTCGACGACCACACCGTGGCGCTTGATGACCAGCTTGGAGTCCTGTCCACCTATCTCTATGATGTCGGCCTCCGGGTCCAGGTCAGCCGCGGCCCTGGTCTGGGCGGTGATCTCGTTCCTGACAAGGTCTGCACCAATGAAGCTGCCGATCAGGTATCTCCCTGACCCTGTGACGCCGACTCCCAGTATGCTCGCCTTGTCCCCAACGTCCTGGACCAGGTTGCGAAACACCTGCCTCACAGCCTCGACGGGCCTGCCAGCGGTCATAAGATAGCTCTTTGCCATGACATGCTGGCCGCTCTCGTCGAGTATGACCGCCTTCGTGCTGGTGGAACCCACGTCGACTCCCAGGTACCCGCTGAACGGAGTGTCTATGACCGGAGCGAACCAGTGGCTGGTTGTCGTCACATCCTTATCCAGGGGTGGCATTTCGAAGCTGAACTGTTTGGCCTCGCCTCCAGTCAAGAGGCTTACCGTGGACTCCTTGCCAGAGTCCTGCGCCAGCAGAGCCGCCCCGATGGCCTCGACGTGGAAGAAGTTGTCAGGCGAAGTGATGGTGACCGGATTCCCGTTCTTGGACGAGAGCACTTCCTCCAAAGACCGGGTGATCGCTTTGTTGGCGGCCACGCCGCCGACGAAGAAAATGGGTTCCTCGAAAGCTCCCTTTTTGAGCGAAGAGACCATGCGGGATATGCTGCCGCACAGGGCGTAGAGCATGGCCTCCAGTGGGGCCCCTTTCTGTTGGAGATGAATAAGGTCCGTCTTGGCGAAGACACTGCACCTGGCAGCTATCCTCGGCGCAGTCCCCTGGAACTCCAGTGCCAGGCGGGACAGGTCTTCCAGGCTGATTCCCAGCCTGTACGCCTGCTGTTCCAGGAACCTGCCGGTGCCGGCAGCACAGAGTGGATTCGAGGCGACTTTCCACGGTTTCCGAAGGCCGTCTTCCAGCGATATGACAAAAGAGCTTTGGCCACCAATCTGTATAATTGTCTTGGCCTCGGGATGCCATTGGAGGACGCCGGAAGCGATAGCGAGGGAGCTGCTGTACTCCGCCCAGTTCAGTCCCCTGGGAATTGTGTTTCTGCCTGAGCCGGATACTCCCACGCTGGCGATGTCCGCAAGGTTCACATGCTCGCCCAGTCTGGAAAGGAGGGAGGTACATGCGACCCTTGGACTGGAGATGATCTTCGCGGCGTCGAGCCGGCAGATGCGGCCCTCTTCGTCAAATAGCGCCAGCTTGGCGTTTACGGAACCGATGTCCAGACCCAGTGAATAGGCCATGTCGTGTCGAGTAATGATATCGTAGCCTTCGCCAACGTGCCAAGGCTGTACCAGTATAGCACCAGGATGGGCTTCGCTCCACCTTCTGTGCAGGTTGTCCAGGAGTGGTCTCATGGAGAGCTGGCAACCTGTGCGTCGGCTGGTGTGTCATGTAGAAGGGATGGCCTTTGGAGCACATATGCTCCTGCCCTGCTCTTGCCGTCCGCGTTCCATGTCCATTCGTGGACGATCCTGCTGCTATTGTGCTATACTTCGCCCTGTCGGGGTGTCCCGAGAGAGGCCACGCCGACTTTCGTGGTGGGTTCGTATCCAGTGCGGCTTTCTGATCAGCCCGGCTTATCTGCCACAGGTGAGTGTTCGGGCGGCCAATCATGAAGATCTGCCTTTTGTCCTACAGAGGGGAGCCCTTCTGCGGCGGGCAGGGGGTCTATATCCACTACCTCTCCAAGGGGCTTCGCGACCTGGGGCACGAGGTGCATGTGCTGTCGGGTCCTCCGCATCCCGTCGTGGTTCCGGGGATTCAGGTCCATGAGCTCGACAGCATGGATATGTATTCCCTCCCCCCGTGGCGTGTCCCGCCCAGACCGCGTCGGCTGTTGAGGCCCCTCAACATGTATGAGTTCCTGTCTGTAATCACCGGCGGTTTCCCAGAGCCCTTCACATTCAGTATGAGAGCGTATGCTCAGTTGCGGGGCCGATTGCGGGCGGAGCGTTTCGACGTCATCCATGACAACCAGTGCCTGGGATACGGGCTGTTGCTGATGAAGCGGCTTGGCCTTCCGGTTGTGGCTACAATCCACCATCCGGTCTTTGTTGACAGGGACATCGATATCGCTCGGGCTGATGGGTGGTGGCTGAGGACCAGGATGCGGCGATGGTACTCCTTCCTGTCGATGCAGCACAGGGTAGCCAGGAGAACCGACAGGGTGATCGTGGTGTCCAGGAATTCAGCCAAGGACACTGCCAGTACCTTCGGCCTGCACAAGAGTAACATACGGGTGGTGTACAACGGGGTTGACAGTGAGGTGTTCAAGAGGGACGAGTCAGTCGCTAGAGTGCCTGACAGCCTGGTTGTTGTTGGAGGGGCCAGTCATATCAAAGGCCTGTCCTACCTGCTGGAGGCGATCCACCTGCTGAGAGACCAGAGAAACGTGAGCCTGACCATCGTTGGTCAGCCTCCGTTGGACGGGCAGTTTCCCTCGAGTCTGATACGAGACTACGGACTTGAAGGCAGGGTCCGGTTCACAGGCAGAGTTGACCGGGAGGAGCTTGTGAGGTGCTATTCGGCAGCGGAGGTGGCGGTGGTGCCCTCGTTGTATGAGGGTTTCGGGTTCCCTGCCGCAGAAGCCATGTCCTGCGAAGTCCCCCTCATATCGACCAGAGGAGGTGCCTTGCCTGAAGTCGCTGGCGAGGATGGGGAGACTGCCATGCTAGTTCCTCCCGGCGATGCCGGTGCGATGGCAGCCGCGATCAGAAGACTGCTGGCCGACGAGGTGTTGAGGCGGCGTTTGGGAGAGCAGGGCCGGAAACGGGTTGAAACCCACTTCACCTGGAGAGAGGCGGCCAGCAAGACGGCAGAAGTCTATCAGGAGCTGCTTTGAGTGTTCACCATTGAACGCTCCATCCTTGACATAAGGGAGGGAGAGCAGCTACTGGATGTGGGGTGTGGGAATGGGCGGCATAGCTGGGGCTTCTACAGCGATGTAGACTGCTCGGTTTGTGCACTGGATATCGGCGAGGATAACCTGATCAAGACCAAGTTCACGCTTCGCCTGATCGAGGAGAGGGAGCAGCGGGACGGCGGCTGGCTGGCGATCCGGGGGGATGCCGTTTGCCTGCCTTTCAGGGATTGCACTTTCGATAAGGTCATTTGCTCGGAGGTGCTTGAGCACCTGGAAGACGACGCCAAGGGCATGAGGGAGCTGGTAAGGGTGCTGAAAGATGGCGGCAGGCTGGCGGTCAGTGTGCCAGCGTTTGTACCGGAGGCCGTGTTCTGGAAGCTATCCAAGGACTATCACACTGGACCTGGAACGCATGTGAGGATATACAGAGTCGGTCAATTGCTGGACTTGCTGCGACAGCATGGGCTTCGAGTGGTGGGCATTCGACGCAGGCATGGTCTCCATTCTCCCTACTGGCTCCTTCGCTGCATCTTCGGAGTGCACCGCGAGGGTGCTCTCCTACCATCCCTGTACCACAGGTTCCTGGTATGGGACATGACTACCTGCCACAGGCCGGTCCGCTGGCTGGAAAGCCTGTTTGACCACATGTTTCCCAAGAGCATCGTCGTTTATGCGGAGAAGGGCTAGCCGGTTGCATCTCTCTCAAGTCGTGGATGAGCAGGTCCAATTCATAATCAGCCATCAACTGCCGTCCGGCGCAATCCCCTGGTATCATGGAGGCATCACAGACCCCTGGGACCACGTGGAATGCGCCATTGCGTTGGACCTGGCGGGCAGGCACGATGAGGCCAGAAAGGCCTACCGGTGGCTCAAGAACCTCCAGAACCCGGACGGGAGCTGGTACTCCAGCTATGTCGACGACGTTGCCCAAGACATGGCCAGGGACTCGAATTTCTCCTCCTACATAGCCTCGGGGCTCTGGTATCATTACCTGATGACCAGGGATGCCGGTTTCCTCAGCCAGCTCTGGCCGACCGTCGAAAGAGCGATCGACTTCGCCCTGACTCTCCAGCAGCCGACCGGTGAGGTGTACTGGGCGTATGGCGCCAGCGGCAGGCCCTGGCAGGGAGCCCTGTTGGCTGGGTCCTGCTGTGTATGGGGGAGCGTAACGAACGCTGTCTCCGTCGGTGAAGTCCTGGGGTTTGGGAGGCCTGATTGGCAGCTTGCTGCTGACAGGCTCAGGCAGGCAATCAGGGAACGGCCAGAGCTGTTCGACAGGTTCGGTGAGGACAGCCAGCGCTTTGGCACGAGCTGGTTCTATCCCGTTCTGACCGGTGTGATCGAGGGGGATGAAGGAAGAGCACGCATCATGCAGGGGTGGGATGAATTCGTGGTTGATGGCTGGGGCTGCAAGTGTGTGAGCACCGCACCGTGGGTGACCACAGCCGAGACCTGTGAGCTGGTGATGTCACTGAGTCGCCTGGGCGAGCCGGACCGGGCAGGTCTTCTGCTGGAATGGATATTCCGGCTTTATGAACCCAGTGGTGGCTTCAGGACGGGAGTCAAGCTGCCCGAGGAAGTGACGTGGCCGGAAGAGAAGAATACCTGGACCTCGGCCAGCGTGGTGATTGCCTCCAAGGCCCTGGCAGGCTTGAAGGCAGAAGGGCATGACTGAGGAATTCGTCGGCTACGAGAACCTGATCAGCTTTGTCGAAGGCAGGGGGTTGGCAAGCGTGGAAGGAGATATTGTGGAGATCGGCGCCTACATGGGCGGCGGCACTGTCAAGCTGGCCGAGTTCGCCAAGAAACATCGAAAAAAGGTCTATGCCGTGGATACCTTCGATACCAGTCTTGACGGCACAATGAGCAAGCGAGGGGTGCCGGCGAGCGAGGTCTACGAGGCTTTCCTCTACGGGCGGTCGATGTTCGGGGCATATCAAGAGACCACGGAAGGCTACGACAATATCGTAACTATCAGACAGGACTCCAGGCTGGTCAGCTTTCCCGGCGACTTGAAGCTGGTCTTTGCCTTCATTGACGGTTGCCATCAAGGGGAATACGTGGAGAGCGACTTCCGGCTGGTCTGGCCTCACATCGTCTCTGGCGGGGTGGTAGGTTTCCATGATTACCGGTTCGACGACTGGCCCGAGGTGACAGTAGCTGTAGACAGCATCCTGATGTCACATGGCGGCGAGATACTGGAGACACACGAGTTGGAGGGCGCTTACGGGGTGCTGTCTCTCCTAGTGGTTAAGAGGTAGACCGCCGGGCTGGGCCTAATGCTGGCGCTGTGCCGGGGTACCATCCCTGGTATGGCACTTCACCAGGATGGTGTCGCCCAGTGAGGGGAAGTGGCGGGCTACCCTGTCCATGGTGCTCAGGGTGGCCGAGGAGACGGGTGTGGGAAGCTTGTTCAGAAACCACCCCCACCAGGGGAACCCGAATAGCAGCGAGATACCGATGGCCCGGTCAACCTCCAGGTGTGGCTCCACCAGTTGCTTCAGGAAGGCGTAGTCGAACCTGTAGACGTGGTCATGCGGTACGTGCCAGACCCTCTTCTTGTCTGCCCCATCGTTGTCGAACACCGATATCAGCCGGACGAAACGCCTCCCCAACCTGAACCCGAGGCTCTCGAAATTGGCTATGGTGATAATGACGGTGCCTTCAGGCTTGAGGACTCGGGCCATCTCTCTTACGGCTTCGAAGGGGTCTGGGAAGTGATCAAGCGCACCCTTGCATACAACCTTGTCAAAGGAGCTGTCCTTGAATGGCAGTTGTTCCCCCACACCGCGGACCAGTTCCACCCGTGAGCCACTATTCTCCACGTGCTCCCTGGCGTGATAGACCATTGCCTCTGACGGTTCCAGTCCCACGCAGTCGCCTCGCCTCTCGGCGAGCCGCGCCGTGTCGATAGCCCTGCCGCAGCCGATATCCAGTATCCTATCCCCTTCTCCGGTGCCCACCTCGTTCACGGTCACGTCGTTCATCCGGCGGAACAAGAAAGCGAGGTCTGGATACATGACGGGGGGGACCACGTGGCCATCGTCCCAGGCGAGGTCGAACTCGCCCTTGACGGCTGTGTTCTTCTGCTCCTGTCGCATTTTCAGAGATGTGGCTCTGTCGCGGTGTGGCCCTCGTTATGGCTGGTTCAGGTGCCTGGATCGTGTACGGGATAGGAACCGAAGATCTTGAACAGCGAGGTGCTCGCTTTCACCCTGTCCAATACCTGCTTGATAACCGGGTCCTCGCGATGTCCGTCCAGGTCCACCAGGAAGAAGTATGTCCCGAGAGTCTCCTTGGTTGGCCTGGACTCAATTTTCATCAGATTGATGCCGTGTTCGGCGAATTCCTGAAGCACGCCGTGGAGCAGTCCAGGGCGGTCTTCGTTGAAAGAGAAGCATAAGGATGTCTTGTCTCGACCCGTGGGCTGGTGGTCCTGCTTGGCGAGGACCACAAAGCGTGTCAGGTTGGGGGAACGGTCCTGTATGTTCGTGGCGAGCACGTGAGCCCCGTACAGGTCCGCCGCCCGGCCGGTGCCAATGGCCGCCGCAGGCACATCAGAGGCCATCATCTGCTCCACTGCCCCCGTGGTGCTCAAGGCTGCGACCATTTCAGCCTTTGGGAAGCACCGCTCCAGGAAGTGGCGACACTGCGCCAGGGCCTGGGGATGAGAGAATATGGCCCTGATGTCGGGGCAATCCGTGCCTGGCTTGACCAGGAGATGGTGCTCTATTGGCAGGACCAGTTCTTGCCTTATAAGGAGTCTCGACTCGTGGATCAACAGGTCAAGCGTGTCGGTGACTGAGCCCTCCAGGCTGTTCTCGATGGCGACCACACCCTCTGCCGCCAGTCCGGTGTCAACTGCTGCTGCGACACCCGGAATGCTGGAGAAAGGTATCAACTGTGCCTCGTGGTCGTACTTGACGGCAGCTTCCTCGGTGAAAGTCCCTGCTGGGCCCAGATAGGCGATCTTCTTCGTCACGTCTAGCCGCCTGCCAGCCCGGTTCTGAGCTGCTGCTCCGCCTGCGTGTTGGTCACCGCGATGATGCGATTGTCGGGCTCCACTATTGTCTCCGGTGTGGGGACCGCGATGTCGTGGCCTTTGATTATGAGCAAGACCAGGCTACCCTGGGGAAGCGACAGGTCCTTCAACTGCTTGCCTGCCGACGGGGCATCGAGCGGTATCCTGACTTCGACCATTTCAAGGTCGCGGTCTTTCAATTCCATGAGGTGTATCAGCGGGTGACTCGGCACCTCCTGCCCGATGTGCTCCAGGATCAGGTTTGTGGCACTGACCGTAACATCTATGCCCAGTTTCATGAACAGCGTCTCATTCTTCGGATTGCTTATGCGGGCGATGACGCGCGGCACGTTGAACATGTACTTGGCGACCTGGCAGGCCACTAGATTGTCCTCGTCTTCATCGGTCACGGCTACAAGCAGGCTGGCACGCTCTGTCCCGGCGTCCTCCAGGATGGTCGCTTCACACCCGTCGCCTTGCAGGCAGATGCTTCCCAGTTCCTCTTCAATTCGCTCCACCTTGGTCTGGTCCTTCTCAATCACCAGCACCTCATGGCCCTCGCTCAGCAAGCCCTTGGACAGATAGTAACCAAGCCGTCCGCCGCCGACCACGATAACGTACACTAGCGTTTCCCCTCTATCAGCCTGTCCCTGAGCAGGCTGGCGAAGACCCTGGTAGGGCTGATAGCCTCCAGCTCCAGCTTCTCGTAGAGCTCCTGCCGAAGAGGGTCATATATCCTGCACAGGACTCTGGGGACGTTGAATATGTGCTTGGCAATTTGGGCAGCCATCACGTTTCGGTTGTCTCCCTGTGTGACGGCCACAAAGGCGTCCATCTCCTCTATGCCGGCTTTTCTCAGCGAATCCTCGTCAGTGCCGTCGCCAAGAAGAGCGGTGCCCGCGAAAGTGGGCGACAGCCTGCGGAAGCTGCCGGAGTCTATGTCCAGCACTGTGACCTGAAAGCCTTCGCCATCGAGGAGAGACGCGAGCTGTGCCCCCACCCGCCCGCAGCCCATGATAAGCACTTTCATGGCTTCTGGTTCTGTCCCGACAGAAGGGGCTCTCGGAGGACGATTACCCTGCAGGGCGCGTTCTTGATCACATAAGGGATGGTCTCTCCCAGATCGAACTGGCCGAAGCGCTGGCGGTATCCCATTCCCATGAGGATCAGGTCCGCACTGCGCTCCATGGCCTCATCGATTATGGCCGGACCGATTTCTCGTGTCTGCAGCAGGTCCGTCTCGATTTCGTAGTCATTCTCGTCGGCGGCTTCTTCAGCCCTTGCCAGGATGTCCTCAGCCGTCTCTGTCTCCGGCTGGAGCTCGGCGTCCAGAGGCAGCGATCTCTTCACCTGGATGACGTGAACCACGTATATTTTCCCCTTGCCATCCTTGGCAAGTCTGCATGCCAGTTTAATGGCTTCTTTGTCGGTAGTGTCACCGTTGACCGGTACGAGTATCCTCGAGAATTCCATAGAATCACCATCGTCCTGCTTCTGTCCTTCGCCCCGGGGCGATTGCCTCGACTATTATATCAATTGACCTGGCTGGCGCAAAGGAGCCCGCCGTGGGTGGAGTGGTGGGGATTGCGGCTTCGCCCCGGGGCCTGGGGGCGGGCCCATTTACTCGGTCGACGGAGGTCTCGTTGACTTGGGAGGTGGCTGCGCCAGCGGCAGACCCTCGTGTCTCCGATACAGGTAGTACACTACCAATCCCACTGCCATCCATCCGAACCCGACATAGCGGCTGTAGGGCTGGGTGGCTATGATGATCACCCAGATGGCCAGCGTGGCTATCAGGCCAACCACCGCGGTAACAGGGATATGCCGCCCCTTGATCCTCACGTTCAGGGGCAGCCTGAAAGGCCGATTGGCCTCCGGTTGGCGGATGCGCAGCGCCACTATAGAGGCGTGGGCCAAGGCGAAGGACAACAGCGAACCGAACGTGTACAGGGCTCCGAGGCTCTCGAAAAAGTCGCCGCCGAAGAATCCTGGGATAAGTATGAGGGCCGCTATGGTGCAGAACAGGACTATGGAGAAATACGGTGTCCTGTAACGCGAGTGGATACGGCTGAGGACTGAGGGCAACTGCCGGTGGCTTCCCAGGGAGAAGGACAGCCTGGATATGCCCAGGAGTCCGGCGTTGGTGGCGATAACAAGGATTGTGGCGGCCAGGACGGCCACCAGCGGCATGTATATGGTTTGCATAACGCCCTCGGGCAGGTGCGCTGCGATGCCTGCGACTGGGTCCTTGGCCCAGCCATTCACCGGGTCACCCAGTTCCTGTGGAGTCATGACGGACAGCGCCACCAGGGATATCCCCGCGAACATCACCAGCACTGCCACTGTCATGAGCACCAGCGTCTGCGGAGCGCGCACTTCAGGTCGCTTTGTCTCCTCTGCCATCTGAGACACGGTCTCGACCCCGGTGAAAGCCAGCGAGGCCATGGCGATGCCAAATATAAGGGCCGAAAGGCCCGGCCAGTGGTCGGGGATGCCGCCGGTCAGTTGAGACCAGGACGGTGGCCAGTTCCCCTCACCGAACATGTTTGCCACCAGTGTGCTCACGCTGAATACCAGGACGAAGCCGATGATGATGATCGAGAGCTGCGTGGCCAGGTCTATCACCGTGGCGATTATGTTCACCTTGGAGGATTCCCTGACCCCCAGGACGTTGATGGCCATGAGGAGGAATATGATCAGGATGGAGACGCCGGTGCCGGCCGCAGCGTTTTCCTTCAAAGGGGCCCAGAAGTGTCCCAGGTAGGGGGAGATGGTGTAGGCAGATATGGCGATGGTGACGATGTAGCTGAGCATCAAGGCCCAGCCCGAGATGAATCCGACCATCTCGTTGAACCCGTGCCTGGCGAAGCTGGCTGACCCGCCTGCCTCGGGAATCATGGCTGTTCCCTCGGCGTAGGTCAGGGCCGTGGCGATGAACAGTACGCCAGCTATGGCCAGGGCGACCGGCGTGGCGCCCATAGCCACGAGGGCCACGATTCCCAGGGCGTAGTATATGGAGGAGCCCACGTTACCGTAGGCGGCGCTGAAGAGGGCGGGGACGCCCAGGACCCTTCTCAGGCGGTGGCGCTTGGTGCGCTTCGGTCGGACGACCTTGTCGCCAGGTTTAGGCCGCCACGCATTGTCCATCCAGGCTTGCTTTGGCTCCCTTGGCGAGTCAGTTGACGCTTCGGCGGATTCTAGGGGGTAAGAGGGCGTTTGTCAAACGATAGACGAAATCGTATCATATGCGAGAGGGACGAGTGAAGGCTCACCACAGAGGCACGGAGGCTACAGAGAAGGGGTTAGTGAAGACTCACCAGAGAAACACAGAGCACACAGAGGAAGAGGAGAATCTTATGATCTCTCGGTGTTCTCTGTGCCTCCGTGGTGAACCGGGGGCTGGCTGAGGGATTAGACCCGAACGGGGCTTGTCAGGCCCACCAGGAAATCGTATCATATGCGAGAGGGACGGTCACCCCCATCTTCCAAGACGACTATTGCAGGCTTGGAACACGGAGCTTGGAGATATCCATGACTATGCCCGATAATCCACCGCTGAGCGAAGGACAGACCGTCACTGGGCCGCTTTTCCACGAGCCCATGCGAGTGGAAACGGTACGTTCCGACGGGCCCGACTCCTGGACCGTGGGCCTCGTCGGGGTCAGGTCCCAGCAGTTCCGGAGGGTGAGCCTCTCCCGTGCCGACTTGGAGCGGCTTACCGTATTGGACAGTGCCGCCACCTACGACGGCGATGCTACCCTGCTCAGACTTGGGCTCCAGGCCTACATGCTCGGCATAGCGTACGAGTTCGACCCCTATTTCGGGCTCTCCGTGTCACGGGTGGACCCGCTCCCCCACCAGCTCGAAGCCATCTACGACTACCTTCTCAAACTGCCTCAGGTGCGTTTCCTCCTGGCCGACGATGCCGGGGCAGGCAAGACGATCATGGCCGGCCTGCTCATCCGAGAGCTCAAGCTGCGTGGACTGGCCGAGCGGACAATTATCGTTTGCCCTGCCAACCTGGCCTTCCAGTGGCAGCGGGAGATGCGGGAGAAGTTCGACGAGAAGTTCCTGGTTATGAGGGGCGGCGAGATCCGCGACCAGTTCGGGGTGAACCAGTGGCTGGAGCAGAGGCAGGTGATCACTTCGCTGGACCTGGCAAAACGCAATGACATACTGCCCGGCCTTCGGCAGGTACGTTGGGACCTGGTGATCGTGGACGAGGCCCACCGCATGTCATGGACGCCGCATGCCCGCAAGACCGCCCGCTATGCACTTGGTGAGCTGCTGCGCGATTCCTCCGACCACATGCTGCTCCTCACTGCCACACCACACAAAGGAGATCCCGGCAACTTCAGCCTGTTCCTGCAACTCCTGGACAGGGACGCCTATGCCGACGTCAAGTCGATCCGCTCCGCCATGGAGCGTCACCGGGCCCCTTTCTACCTGCGCCGCACCAAGGAAGCCATGGTGTACTTCCCTGAGCGGCAACCCGATGGCACCTGGGCAGCACGAAAGATATTCACCAAGCGGATTCCCCATACCGTCGACTTCCAGATCGACGGGGCCGAGTTCGATCTGGGGCCGGTGAGAGACCCGGCCCGGCTGGAGTGGCATGAGGTAACCAAGGTGGCCCACTACTACCTGACGGTGGATGCCGCGACCAAGCCGATGCAGGTGCACGATGATCGGGCCCGTTTCGGAGGTTGAGATGACGCCTGACAGAGAACTAGTGCGAAGGAGCAACGGTTCATGCTTGAGAAGGTAGTCGCGATAGGGAACATCGGGCGTTTCCGCAAGTACGACGCCAAAGGCGACGTGTCCTTTCGGAAGCTTACCTTGTGCTATGCGGAGAATGGCCGAGGGAAGACCACTCTATGCGCGATTCTGCGCTCTCTTCAAAACGGCCAGATGGAAGTGATCGCGGAACGCAAGACGCTCGGAGTCACCGATTCGCCGTTCGTGCATCTCCGAATAGGAGGAGCAGACTACAAGTTCAAGAATGATGCATGGACGAACACGTATCCCAATGTCGTCATCTTCGACCCCGTGTTCATTAACGACAACGTATACTCGGGCGACTATGTGGAGCATGAGCACAAGAAGAACCTCTATCGCGTGAATTGCATATGTCGTTGCCTCCCAATTAGCTTTGAGTGGGGTTTTGTGTCTTGGAGGAATCATTCCTCCTCCGCGCTAGTCGGTTCTCGTTCCTTGCGCCGTTCTTGGATAAGTT
>Ga0180431_10001148_pt1 | contig 37123 bp, 41 predicted proteins | sample SS_ome_11_FD_132459 | JGI IMG/M metagenome (GOLD analysis project Ga0180431, IMG submission 132459) | Hypersaline lake sediment archaeal communities from the Salton Sea, California, USA - SS_1_MS_1 metaG | ecosystem: Environmental > Aquatic > Non-marine Saline and Alkaline > Hypersaline >... | reverse complement strand
TCACTTTCACGTTCACGAACTATTTTAAGGGTGATGTCCTGCGGAGATATCGCATCCAATTTCCTACGCTGTCTTGCAAGTCCTACAATGTTGGACGCCATCATGGTGCAAGCTCTGCAAATTCCTTCCGGCCATGGGTAGTCCCAAGTTTTCAGTGTGTATTGGTCAATGATCTGGGAAGCTTGGCTAATCCATATAATCAGCTGCTCATTTAGTCTTCCTTCGATCTCTTCAAATTCCTGGTCTTGTATTCCGGTCATTCGAATGACTTGGTCAGGGGTACAGTAGCCAATAGGTGAAGGCTGGTACGCTCCACAGTCGGTCATTCCCCTGGATCCACTAACACCATTAAGGCTGAGATAGGGCGCTCCTACGCCGAACTGCAAAGCCGGACTACCGGATTCCGGATATAGATCCTCATCGAGTTTTAAGTAATCAGGTTCACCTGCCACAGCATTGGAATGTAAATGAGCTCTTAGCATGGCTCTATAAAATGTCATTGCATCTTCTACTGTGTAAGATCCCCATTTGTCATCTAAGAAGTATTCGTAAACTGAGAATAAAGATCCATCACCATAGAAGTAAAATGATCCAGATCCTATGTCCGGAATTTCAACAACCAGTCCGTCCTCTACACTGTGATCCCAAATGGAGTTGAAGCTAATTGCAGCTCCAAGATTCCACGCTGATCCAGAAGCATGAACACCAATCTTAGATTTTATAGTGCAACCTAAAGCACTTACCAGATATATCGCTTCTTCAACTTGATCATCGAAAATATAGAACCCGTATTCAGGACTTTCAAGTATAGATCCATTCATAAAGGTAGTAATAAGTCCATGCCCAAAAGTCTCATCCCTTATACCTACGCAGGTTCTAAATCCCTGGATCTTTGATTGTTCTATAAAAGTCCGGTAAGAAGCATTGTAGATTCCATAAGTACCAGTTAAACCCTCATCGCAGTGAATGTTGCAGTCTTCATACAGGAAGCCGTCTGGAAAAATCCAAATTAACCCATTAAAGTAGGCAAAGTTTAAAGCACGCCCATCATTCTCAGTGACTTCCATTTCGATATTAGAGAACCATACATTGTTCATGAATCTTTGATCTGCGTCTGCGCAATATTTCCCTTCAAACTTTACACTCTCACCTTCAGCCCCTTCAATTTTCAACCAGTGAGGTCCTGATAAAAATAATGAAGGTTCTACGGTGTGAATGTTTAGTACTGTATCACCTGTAGGAGGTGTATAGGTTCCGGTGTACCCACGTAAAATATGAGTCTCCGTAAATTCAGCACTACCAACAGCAGCAGCTAAGGCTTCAAGAGCAGCCTGTGGACTGGCGTAGGTCTTATCCGGACCAAATTCATATACTGCCATTTCACACCTCCTCTTTTAAAACTTTGGCTGCATCTACAAAACCTCTTTCCTTAGCCACTTGTAGAGGAGTCCGTCCGAATCTATCTTCCACATCTTTAGCGACACCTTCCTTGATCATCGCAGTGGCCATTTTATCTGAGCGGCTCATGATTTGCACGAACTCATAGTTCTTTTTGCCGGATTCATCAAGAGTCTCTTTGATTTCCTTGGCAGTTATGATAAGTCTCGGCCAACGTAAGATCTCAATTTTCCATTCCATACATGGCTTAAGATCTAAAAGTTCTTGTTTTGTAAATTCAGTCATAGTTTTAAACCTTTTGTGGGGGCCGAAGCCCCCACCCTAGGGTCAATAGATTGTTGCTACGACGGTGGCTTCCGGTTCTTCGAACTGGTAGTCCGTCTCGGTATCGATTATGATATCCGTGCGCTTTGCTTTCGCTTCGCGTTCCTGTTCCATCTCCACCTCGTGGAAAATTCCGTAGATGGTGTTGTCAGGATGTGTGAGCCACGCCTTGTTCTTCGGCATGTTCGGAACATACTGAACCCAGACGTCCTCGTACTGCACGCGAACGGCTCCACTGCCGGTGGTCTGGAACTTGTCACCAAGATCTGTACCACGGGCTTTCAGGATATCGCGATAGGCTTTGAGAACCCACCAAGGAACATTGAGATCCCATTCCGAAGGACGCATGAAGTATTCTTTAGGAACGACTTTGATCAAGCGATCAAACATGTTCTCAGGGAAGAGTACTCCGGAGGATGCGTTGCGGTCAAAGGATTCCGCGGTGTACTTAACAAAGTAATCCGTGGACGCTGTGAGACCAGTGAGAACGATCTTACCATTTTCATAGTCGATTGTTCCAGCGATCCCTGAAGCAGCTACCTGGTCGATAACACCATCGCCATCTTCGTCAGCAACCAGGGTTCCTGAAGTTGATGTAGTATAAATCTCGAAGGTTCCTTCTGTTATAGGAAGCTTGTCATACCACACTGTAGCGGTTGTTTCACCAACCCCTGTCGAAAAGGAAGCAGATGAGGCATCATCGTATGCAGCATCAGCGTCTTCAACGCATTCACGTCTGGTAAGTTTTAACCAACCATCATTGAGTGCAAGAAACGCGTCACCTGATCCGGTGTCACCCTTGATCGCCTGCTCTTCGATGTCCAGTCCGCCACGTTCCGACATCATGTCGACTATGGTTCCCTGGAGTCCCGCCCGCTCAGGGTTATTCCTCAACATCTGATCTGTGATCGAAACCACTCCCTGCATGCGCGCAGAGATCAGCTGATGTTGAGCGAACTGAGGAGATACCCAATCGCTTTCAGCTTTGGGCTGTCCTTCTACCGGAGGAGGTCCCATGACCCTTTCACCGAAAGCAATGCGATCGATGTCCACCTTGGGAGCGTTCATGATCTGCAAGCGGTACCTCTGGAGTACGACAGTTTTGTGTTGCAGGGTCCGGACATAGCGGTTAAACTGTTCCGGTTCCAGGATCGTATCACCCAGAGTAGCCTGCGTGGTGATGCCCTTAAAGGCAGCATCCAAATTTGCCAGCATTTCAGATAGTGTAGGCAAGATGCACCTCCCTAATCATAAATCCGACGGCCCGCTATATCCCTCTTGAAATTGGGGACGGCAGGTTCCGACGGGCTGGAGCCCTTGAGCGCGTTGGGCGTTGAAACAGTCTTGATGAACTCATCGATCTTCTCGAGATCTTTCTTATGAGTAGCTTCCATTTCCTCGATCTTGCCCTTAAGAGCTGTTATTTCCTCATTCTCCTTTGGTTCTTCCGCGGGAGGAGGGTCCGCTTTAGCTTTCTCTGTGACTGCTTCCACAATCTCAGGGACAGCTGCTTTTACCGCTGCGGAGGTCTCAGTCTTAATAAGATCTGTGAACTCCTGTTTTTCTTCTTCCGTCAAAGGCATAGTTGGTTCCTCCTTTTTCTTGCCTTTTAATCCATGAAGGAGTCGCCTGTACCAGCTGTCGCCCTCCTCCTTCACCGCTATAAACCTGCTCTTGAAAACTGAAGGATTAGGAAGGATGGAGACCGCCACTCCAACCCAATCCGGTCCCAGATCCTTGAGCAAAGTCTTTCTATATTTCGTACCATCAAAGTGCATCCCAATGGGCCCTGCACTCTTTGCAGCCATGAAAGATTCCACGTCATTCTTTTTAGCACCCATAACGGAGAACCCTTTTAATGAGCCGCTTTCTACATCAGGCCAAGCATCTTCATGCACCTTCACGCCCAACATCCAGGTGCCCGCAGGAAGAACCATTTCCTCCCCATCAATCTCATACCGTTCCTCGAAGCGCAAAAGATCTGAGGATACTGGTACTCCGGATTGTTTTAGGGTATGGCTTAGGTCCACGTACCTGAAATGTTCCATGAAATCGTAAGCCACCTGCTCAATCTTTTGTGAAGTGAGAGATTCACCATCACTGTCCTTTTCACCAGGAACGAGAACTGGTCCAACCACAATCTGCTTTGCGGCGTTCTTTGTAACAATCGTCCCGCTTAATGAAGGACCCTCATCAAGTTCCTTGATAAAAGCCTCGGTCATTTCCCGTGTAATCTTCTGTACCTTTGATCGAAGATTACTCACATCGATTCCCATTTGCTCTGCTTGGGAAAGGAAGTAATTAAATTCATCGAATGCTGACATCGTAGTCCCTCCTATGCAGCCAGTCTAATAAGCTCATACTCGTAGAAAGATTGCTTACCAGGTGGCGGAGCCATATTCGCGGGCATTAAGAATGGTATAGGTCTACACCTACAACTAATCCACTCACCAATAGGCCCGCTCCTATCATGTGGATGTTTTAAACCATTAGGAAAAGTATCACCTTTCCTTACAATTAGTCCGTGTATTTCTTCGTGTGAGCTCCGTGTTCGCTTATCATTTGCTGACCACCATTGAACGTACTGGACACCCGCAGCATACATCTTCGCGATTCGAGCATTTGACTGAGCACTATTGACCTCAGTCCTCGCGATCCTCTCAGCCTCGTAGGAGGTGAGCCCTTTGAATTCTCCTTTAATGAGTTCCGCAGTCTCTTTAGTACCAAGTCCCTGTTGATACGCCTGGGTCAAGGTTGTATTAAGATCCCCCTTAAGTCTATTCATTGTGAGGGTTGAAGCCTGGAAAGCCAACTCTTGTAAGAGGACTATTGAAGCTGGAGCACCAGCTGCTTCTACTAAGACAGATTGATAGATCAAATCCCCTACCTCGTTGTAGAGCGGATCAAGAGAAGCCAGCGCAACGGTCCTTTGTAGTTGTCCATTGGTCACCATCTTCTTAAGGATCCTCTTTTTAGCCTTGTCAAAAACTCCCTGCAATCTACGAGCAAGGGCAGCCTCGTTCTTTGATCTAGCCTTAACTGCGAGCCTTCCATAAAGGCGTTCCACAGCAATATATTTATTTAAGTCTTTCACCTACCACCATTACAGTTAAATCAACGGTCTTTCCTTCCGGAGCCTGAGCAAAGAGTTGAAGCCAGCACATGAGTCCAGCGTCTTCGATCTTTAAAAAGGCCATGCTCTGAGCAGCCAAGGTTTTATAACCAGAAGGAACTGCATCGGGCTCTATTTCCAGTTTAATCCCTTGAGCTGCTGGATCGTCAGACATCATTACAACAATGTCCGCCACGGCATCCTTGGAGCTTTCATTTGTGACTATAAAAGCCAGCTTTCCAATCCCCTTGCAATTGATAGGATGGGTAACTGGGAGCAACTTGTCACCTACTTTGTCGGAAACGAATTCGTTGATAAGTTTATTCTTCTGGCCATACGCGCCAGCAGGGTTCTTATCTGATGTTTTTATTTGCTCTAAAGCCATGATTACCTCGCATAAAATCCATTTACCTGAACAGTCATTTCACCGGGAGCCACTGTAGATCTCATCCACACTTGTGCGTAACCAGTTGCAGGTGTTTTAACTTCCGCTACCCCTACATCAGTTGCGGCTAAAGTATTTAGATCAAGTGGTTCACTGTCCGTTAGGAAATCACTGTCAAATAAATCCAAATAGCCACTGACGATGTTACCATCAGCATTCGGTGTCCCGAATCTCAATTGAATAGCTGTCACATCCCGAGAACCTGTAATGACCTGCATTAACAGGCGTGTGATGTTTGTGAGATCCATAGCAGGTGCTATTGCTTCTAATGCCGCCTCACTAATACTATTCGCAAACGATGTTTGAACAAAGGATACTCGATCCTTAGCTTCAACAGTACCGTCTCCATACTCTTCACGTGTAGGTGCAAAAATGTTTGCCATTTAATTACTCCTTAATAGTTCATCAGATAAACTCTTGATAGCCTCTAGAGCGTCGTCGCTGAATAGAGAATCAACGGGTTTGCCATCCATGTAGTAAAGGTAAAGGTGGGGTTGTTCCTTCTCTGTAGGAATCTCTAGGCCAAACTCTTCACCAAAACTTTTCATGAGATCAACTGGACGCATGGCACCCCGATCAAAGAGGAACTCAGCCACTTCTTTTTCATGAGTCTCTTCAGCAAGATCAAGGTCATTGAAGTAGAATGTTGTTCCCTTATTTTGAAACCCCTGTCTAATAATGTACACGTTCATTAAGGATGCAAGACGTTGTTTCCTAGGTGCGATAACTGAGTCCCTGTAGATCCGGTTAGACTCAACAGCGGTTGATCCGCCAAGTGACCCGGTTTCAACAAGTCCAATCCTGTAGGCCGGAACACCGTGAGCCACAATTATTTCATCCCTGTTGTCCTTGCGGTATAACCTGAAGGACGCTTCTTTAATTTCAACAGCCAAAGGTTTAAACTCAATGTTAACCTGTGACTCTGGAGTTTGTCCTGGGACAGCGATCAACAAAGGGCTGTGAGGGTTCTGCGCAAGTGTAGCAAGATGCTGTTTTATCTGTGCTATGATGGCGTACTCAAAGTAGGATGCGGTTTGCCCTTCCTCACCAGTGTAGTCCTCACCCAGTGTTCCGGTCCCATCATCCTCGAGCTTTACTCTTTTCTTTTTCCCGAGGTTGTAATCACCTGTGATATAGATCGCGTAAGCTGGAACACCGTGGTTCCTAAAGAAGTCTATGTTGTAATCACGAAGGGCTCTCATTCCTTCCACGGCTCCTACCGCAGGGATGATTGGGGCCAGTCCGTAATAGTCAGAGCGAGATGATGGACCCATTTCCCAGATTACCTCAGTGGCTCTCTGTTGTGGATCCAAACTTTTCAATGGAGACTCATTCCCATTATCCTTGTCCACGTCCTTCTCATATCCGAAAGCCTTAAACCATCTCTCCTTTGTTCCACGCTTCTGCATGTACTTGTTCCCGTCCTTGTGAACGCGAATTGTTTGCCCTGGTATGTGGGCCAACGTTGATGGTTTTCCATTAGGATCATAGAGTTCTCTCACAACCTCCATCGCAAGATATCCCAGTTGTTCAAAATCACGCTGGGCTTCAACGAGGATGGAGCTTATTGGTTTTCCATGTCGAGCGTCATCAGAGAAGAAGGATCCAACCTCCTTGTCCTCATCGCCCTCTAAGTGATATCCGAGGCCCGCTACATCATTTGCCTTTACATCGCAGCACTTGTTATGCCACGTGTTGATCTCAGAGATCCCTATCAGGGTCTCCGGATTATGAATGGGCTCAATGAGTCCGCGGTCTGTGTAATTGGTTGCAGCGAATCGGTCAGTAGGAAGGACCTGTGAATGTGCACCCTTCACCGCGTAATATGAAAGCGCGTTGAACGAAACCACGTTATTACTTTTCGTTGCTATGAATATTGGTTCATTGCTCATGCTGCGAAAGCCTCCTGCGCTCCATGTCTGGACATCCACGCTATCGCCTGTGTTGTTGAATCCACCTGATCCTTGTAGGCTGTTTCAGGGAACTCATCCAACTCAGTGAAATAATCAGAGAGCCAGGGAGCGTGTTTGGGAACGTGGATCCTTCCAGCCTCAAACCTTCCACTCACTGCGTCGGCTCTTTGAATTTTATCTCGGTTCACAGGGATACCGATCAAGGGTATCTCTGACTCAACTCTAAGTTCATGCAGTAGATCTCTACCGCTGGCTGCCTTTTCAACGAGCACTGCATCTGTGTGATGCTTTTCGTGGAGCGCTATCATCCTCTTCTTGACTTCGGGAAACACCCCCCGGAATCTCACGACGTCAATGAGGTAATATTCACCACCTGTGTCACCCCACACAGTGCCTACGTTATAGGCATTTCTTTCTCCTTTTTCAAAAGCCGTGTCCCATGAAGCCACGACCCTTGAGAAACGAGGAAGCATTGTAATATCAAAGTCCTGTTGTATCCAGGCTATTTGTAGAATGGACGTGGCTCCCTTGTTAGGCTTCTGCTGAAAAAGGCAGTTAAAGGAGTTAGGTCCAATCTCTTCTCTGGTTCGTTTAAGAATGTCAAGCGAGAACTGGCTTTCCCACAACGCCTGTCCTGGTTGACGTGGATCAAACTCTGAAGGATCCTGATCCTGGATGGCAGGGAGTCTCGCAACAACCCATTTTTCTTCTGGCCATTCTCTGAGCAACCATCCACAAAGATCATCGTGGTGCCACCGAGTCATAGGGATTATAATTGCCCCACCAGGCATAAGCCGTGTACGAGCCACGTCTCTGTACCAGTCCTTAAGAGCCTCGCGGTACACTACGCTGTTCGCCTGTTTCCTATCCTTTATTGGATCATCAATGACAAAGATGTTTGCGCCTTTACCTGTGATCCCTCCGCCCACGCCTGCAGCCACAAATTCGGAGCCGGTGTTAAGGGCCCAGTGGGAACCAGCAGTCCCAATATCCTTGGCAAGGGTCACGCCTGGAAATAGTCTCTTGAACACTGGGCTCCGAACCTGGTTGCGGGCTTTCCTTCCAAAACCTGTGGCCAATGATGAAGCGTAGGAACCTATGATCATATGTAAGTTAGGCATCTTGCCCATGGCGTAGGCAGGGAACCTCACTGATGTTTGTTCTGATTTACCGTGACGTGGTGGCTCGTTGAGGATCAATCTTGTTATCTCTCCACGGATTACACGCTCAAGAAGATCACCGACTTTCCAGTGATGCCAGTTGGCCTTGTAGGAAGGATATGTGAGGGCTGTGTACCGCACGAGATGTCTGCGGCTCAACTCTTCCGCTACCCTCTCACGCTGCATCCGGCTCATCATCTCTGAGCATCCCCTCTAATTGATCTTCATTGTACAACGTTAGTTCTCCAGTGTCTGAAGCAGCTTGTAAGGAGCCTATTAGTTCTTGCTCCATCTCAAAAAGTTCCTTAAGGTGTGTCATCATCGTAACGGGAATCATTGATGGTGAGATGGTCCGAAGCCTTATAGCAAACTTATGCTTAAAGGTCTGGGTCATGTTCAAGGTTTGTTCAATTGACTTGACCAGGTCCAACTCGCAGTTATCTAACACCTTGTCATAGATCTTATTGAGTCTTTCGTCCCAATCATCTTCTTTTCTGTACCGCTTGATAGTGTTGACGTGGCAGCCTGTTTCTTTCGCAATGGCTTTCAACGTGAAACCTTGAGCATACATTTTGAATGCCCCTACGCGATCTTCTACAGCTACCCGATTACTACTATCTTTACGCCTTGTTGCACGTTCCATTAAATACATTATAACATACTTTGGCTAATTTGTAAAGGTATCATTTGTTACAGATCGGATATCTACTAACTTATTTGTCCCATTTTTGAATTTGTTAAAATAAGTGTACATTTTATATATGCCCCTACCACTTGGCTCAGAAACGTAAGGCAATAATAGAGGATGTTAAAATAAGTGTACATTTTTATATTCATACCTCCCGTACAAGGAAAGCGTTCCACTGCCCCAAATATTTTTATATATTCGGAAAATGTACACTTATTTTAACACAGGGGTAGCCGTATCACCATTTAGATAAAATTATTCAGTGTGGTATAAATATAAAATGTACACTTATTTTAACAAAACGGCTAATAGCGGATATTTAGTTGTTTACTTACTGAATCTAATGTATTATAATATACATTGACGATAGCAATAGTAGGAGGAATAGTAGATGATTTTCAAATTAGGGATGTGGGACGATAAACATTTATCGCTCGAGATCGCATCACTTAACGCACAAAGGTTTCAGGAAGTCGTGGAGTTGATCCGTGAATTTCCTGAGCGTCGGTATTTAAAGGACTACAAGATCTGGCGAATACCTGTAACACAACCTAACCTAAACTACCTTGCCACTTTCGACCCCGCTGAATACGTCGTTGACCCTGAGGCTAAGACACTTCTTCGTTACGAGGAGCTGACAAAACGCAGGGCAAGTAGAAAACGTGCTAATCGGTGGGAGTATTTATTTAATGACCAGGTGCCTGACGTGCCATACGCTGAGTCGATAACAGAGCCGTTCAAACACCAGATCGTTGCACTTGATGCAATCCACGATACTGAGTACTTCGGTTTACTTATGGAGATGGGCACCGGCAAAACGAAGGTGATCGTGGACGAATGTTTTTGGCAGGCTAAGCAGCGAATGGGAGATCCTCCTTTCAAAGTTCTGGTGGTCTGCCCAAAGACTGTCATGGACATCTGGATCCATGAATTTGAGAAACACGCCAACCCCAACATCCCTTACTGGATAGAAAAGATCGGAACACAGGGTAGGGGTATCAAGCAGATTACTCAGGGCATTAAGTCACGTGTACCCTTGAAAATATTCGTAACAGCGTTTGATAGAATTACTTCAATGAAAGATGTGTACGCCCGCCTGAATTTAAACTTCATGGTACTTGATGAAAGTACGAGGATAAAGAATCGCAGGGCGAAAAGGACGAAGGCGTGCCTGGCTCTTGCGGATCACGTTGAGCGTAGGGCAATCCTTACTGGAGCGCCGTTAGTCAACAACATCCTAGATCTTTGGTCACAGTTCGAATTTCTACAACCCGGCTCATTAGGCTACTCATCCTTCTCTCAATACAGAGAGCGTTACGCATCTTATAGAAAATTGCAGGGCGGTCATAAGAAGATCACTGGTCCGAAACGCCTTGAAGAATTGAAACACACAATGGCGATGCACTCATTCGTTGTGACGAAGGACCAGTGCCTAGATCTTCCACCAAAATCTTACCAGACACGGGCCGTTGAGATGACACCAAAGCAGAGAGATCTCTATGAACAGATGATAGAATTCTTCGTTGCTTCGCTCGCCGGTAAAGAGTCTGTGGCCAAGGTCGCGATCACCCAGATATTAAGGCTGGCTCAGATCTGCTCAGGGTACTTGCCCGACGTAGGTGACTTCAGTGATGCGAAACTGTTGGAGGTGGAAGAAGTCGTAGGGGAATCTAATGGTCCGATTCTAATATGGGCAAGATTTAGACACGACATTAAAAAGTTAGAACAGTGGTGCAAGAAAAAGAAGATACCCTACGGAACACTGTATGGTGGAACTAAAGATGTAGACCGGTATAAGAATATAAAGGCGTTTAATGAGGGTCGAATAAAGATTCTTATCGGACAGCCTGGAGCTGGAGGAATCGGGGTAACTCTACTTGGACCAGAGGATGATAGGTGCCACACCGTGATCTATTATTCTAATGACTTCGCTCTTGAACCTCGAATACAGAGTGAGGATCGGTGCCACAGGATCGGACAGACCGTACCGGTAACGTACATTGATATTGTATGTGAGAATTCAATTGATCTGGTGATCGCAAGGGCACTGCAGAATAAACGAGACCTGTCCGAATACATAAAGGACATGACCTCGATCAAGGAGTTATTAATTGGAAAATAGAATAAAGAAATTAGAAGAGGAAGTTAAAAAGATTAGTTCCTTCATCTCAAGATTCAAATCGTGGAACTATATTCAACAAGCAGATCAATTGTCTCCAGAAGAGGCTCATGCGCTTTTCGATAAGTATATAGGGAGCTATGAGACAGAGCTTAAGATCCTCAAGGATAAGGTCCATGACATTGATAACGTGCTCGATGATCTTGTTCCTGAGGTTGAAGAAAATTTAGGTATAATGGTCACAGATAAAAGAGGAGACACAGAATGACTTGGTTTAAAGAAGTATTATATTTAGAAATGTTGAAACGCCAGAATCAAATGCTTGAAAGAATGATGGCGGAGAACAAGGGGCTCATCAATCAGATCAGTAAACAACTTGGTCTAGAGATCTATCACGAGGACTTCAAAGTAAAGAATAGGAAGATCTTTACAACGCAGTTCACTGATCAGTTCCTGGAACTCTTCGACGAGGATCTCGCTACTTTGATCACCGGTTGCATATTAGAGCAGCTTAATTCTGCTCCGACCGAGATCAGGTTCAAGGGTAACGAGCTCATTGACCTGGCCGATGAAATAGTGGCCATGGTAGCTGAAGGTTTGGACGTTGCTGAGCTAATTGAGAAGTATAATGGAAAAAGAAAAGATAACAAAACACTTCGAACTGGAACCCACTGAAGAGGGCGGTTTCCTCATCTACACTTTTTCATGTTGGATGAAGGCAAACACCGCAGTTCACTGGGTAAACAACAACACGTTGGCGCATGCTCAAAGATACGGAAGACAATGTGTAGTGAGGGACCTTAAATGAAAGTCTGGATAATTAAAGATGGTGGACATGATTATGGAGATGCTTCTAATTTCGGAGAGATTGACATGCTCTTTGAGCAGCGTGTCTACCCGTTCGGAAAAGCGAAAGAGTTAGAGGAAGATCTAAATAGACGCCCCGTATGTAGGGATGATTATTTCCTTCCTTCTGGCTCCTTGATGTTGAACCTCATTGCTTTTAACTGGTGGAAGGAAAAGTTCGGGCGAGTAAAAATACTAATGTTCAATGCTAAGACCAGTAAATACGTGGAGTGTGTACTATGATCATTTCACTATGTAAGGATAAGGCGTGTAAGTACTGCCAGGATCTTGAGCTTACACCTTCACCATATTGCCACAAACATAGGAGGCTATTAAATGAAAAACCTAGACAAGGCGTGGGACCACTTCCACAAAATCCAAAAAGAATTCAATGAGTTGGATTCCTACTTTGAAGAAATCGAGCAGATATCCGAGACCCTGGATCCTCAGGAGCTGGGTAGATGGAAAGTACTTTTAAAACAATCGCGTGACTTCTTTAAGAAACAAAAGGGTCACCTGGGCAATCGTCAGAAAACTTATGATAGAAAGCTAATGCGATTAATGGTCAATCACGGACTTGAAGTGATGGACATTGATGGACAGCGGCTCAGGGCAAAGATGAAAGGATACTTTGCTCCGAAGAAGGGCTTCGAAGAAGAAGCTCCAACGATGGTGGTGGTAGATAAAAAGATGGTCTCATACCTGTGTGAAGCGGCTTTAAAGAGTGGACATCCGCTACCACGATACGCTCGTGAATACCTTGAGCCAGTTATCACTGTTCGTAAGATAAAGAGCTAACGCCAATGGCGCTCTAAAGGAATACCATATGACAAAAATGAAAAAGAAACAAAACAAAGAAGAACTCGCACCTAAATACATCAAAGAAGGTGAAGAGGGCTTAGAGAACGTGACTGGAAAAGATCTGGTCATACCACGACTTGTTATCATGCAAGCCTTAACCCCCTCAGTTGAAGAGGGAAATAATGAGAAGGGGCAAGTACTCAACTCATTAACGCAGGAAGTTTGGTTGGAACCTGACGAGGAGGCTGAGTTCATTCCGATTTATCATATGAAAGAATGGATTCAGTGGGCCTCACGGGACAGCGGACAGGGGATTCTTGATCGATCATCAGATCCGAACAGTGAGCTCGCGATGATGTCTGCTCGCGGTGAGAAAAATGATGAAGGTAAATTCATCGTCACCGAGTATCACAATTTTATCTGCGTTTTCAGGTCACAGGGTTTCTCGAAGCCCGTCATTCTGCCTTGTTGCAGATCGAATCACAAACATGGTAGGAAATTGCTTGGGCTTGCGAAGTACAGAGGGACATACCCACTGTACGCTGGACTCTACACGTTGTCTCCCGTGAAAGAGACAAATAAGCAGAGTCAGTCCTACTATGCCTGGTCAATTGAGAATGCTGGTTGGGTTGGAGAAGATGAGCTGGCTGAAGCTGAAAAGATGTACCAGGTAATCTCTTCCATGAAATGGCAGGATGCTGGTCCTGTCGAAGATGCTCCCGAGGACGACGGGGAGATATGAAAAATTGCGCCATTGGCGGGTGCTCTAACCGTGGTCACTCAGCGTGTCCACAATGTACCCACTGGACGCCCTCGAGGCGCTCGCGGTACTACTACTGTGCTCGGTATTATGCAGCGAGGATTACGTGTGATCTTCCAAAAGGATCCTGTGAGTCTTGCCCACATCATGAAGAATCTGTAGGAGAGGGTAGACCAAATATCCTAGGAATAGATTGGAATGATCCAAAAGATCGAAATGAATATCAACGAGAGTACATGAGGAGAAAAAGAAATGATTCTTAAATATGATAAAGTTTCTGCTTCAACTGAAAAAGCTATTCTATTTCAATTTGATGATGAAGAGGTGTGGCTTCCAAAATCACAAATTTTAGATCACTCTTCAACTGATAAAGTAGTAGAAATCGAAGACTGGATCGTAGAAGAAAAAGGATTAGAATGTTATCAGATTTAGAAAAATGGCTCGATGAATTTGGATTCGATTACGAAGAATCTGGAGATGACTGGTACATGGTGCTATGTCCATTCCACGAAGACAACCATCCATCGGGTTTCATAAATAAAACTTCAGGTGTATTTCATTGTAAATCCTGTGGAGCAAAGGGAGATGTGTACGCGTTACTCGCTGCGAAAGTAGGGAGGTCACGTGAATCCGTAATTGCCCTGTGCTCTGGTAAAAGCACAACACTTCCGCAGGATCGGATCTACAAACAACACGAGGCCCTCATTAAAAATAAAAAGATCATTGACGTGATCGCAGAAAACAAGGGTCTTAATGAAGAGACAATAGTAAACTATATTCTTGGATGGGACAAAGATCGCGTATCAATTCCTATCTTTGATGAGAAAAAGAATGTGGTGAATGTTCGTCGGTGGTCACCTAAGGCAAAGAAGTTCAAGGTGATTAACGCGAAAGGATATGGTGGGCGTAGACTTTATCCTATCGAAGCTCTTGAGCAAGATAAAGTAATCTTGGCTGAGGGTGAGCTCAAGGCTCTTTTGCTTCGCCAGTTAGGATTCAATGCAGTATCCCCTACAGGTGGGGCGGGCACGTGGACACAAGAATGGAATAAGTTATTCAAAGGTAAAATAGTCTACGTTCTTTATGACATTGATAAACCAGGAAGATCTGGATCTCAACGTGTTGCGACACAGTTGAACGGAATTGCGAAAGAACTTTACATAATCACTCTACCTATGAACGTGAAAGAATTTCCGAAAGGTGATATTACAGACTATGTTGTTGCCCTAGGGCATGGTCCATCCGATATTCAGGCGCTCCTAGACGGCGCTGAGGAGTGGAAGCCTATAGAGGTATATAATATAGAGGACCCAGAGGAAGACGGCCCTCCTGAAAGGGTCAGCTTAGCCCAGTCAAGTAATGCAAAGTACTTTCTAAAATCAGTAGAATCACAGGTTGTGGTCTCGGCAAAAGATATCGCTCCCTACATTGTTCCTTGTGAATTTGATATCACATGTCTTAAGGATAAAGAGTACTGTGGACTTTGCCCAGTGAATGCGAGTGAGTTGAAAGCCCGAGTAAAAATTTCAGAGAAGCATCCTGTGTTACTGGAATTAATTGATATTCAGGCTGAGAACATGAGACGCGTTCTTAAGAGAGTTTCGCAGATACCTAGAGCATGTGATGAATTTATGATTGATATCGCTCGGACCATTAACGTTGAAGAGGTCCGACTTATTCCTCAGTTAAACATCGGAGATGATACACATGTAGTAAGGAGAGCCTTTTACGTAGGTTCAAATCTAGAAACTAATACCACGTATCAGATTCTGGCTAAGGTTGTTCCAGAGCCAAAGACTCAGTACGCCACGCTACTCATTTATGAAGCGAAGCCCAGTGTAGATTCATTGTCGATTTTCAAACTTAACATGGATCTTTCTGCATTTGAGCCTGATCGTTGGACCATTGAGGGATTAGATAAAAAATTCACTGAGATCTATGGTGATCTTTCTGCAAATGTGACTAGGATCTACGAAAGACAGAATTTACACATGGTGGTAGACCTAGCATATCATTCTCCCTTGTACTTAAACTTTCAAGGGCAAAGAATCAAGGGATGGGTTGAGGCACTGATACTGGGGGATTCTGGTCAAGGAAAATCTGAATGCTCTTCTAAGATGATGAGTCATTATGGCCTTGGTGAAAAGGTAGATGCGAAAGGAGCCTCCGTTGCTGGATTAATTGGGGGACTTCAGGAAACTGCCAGACGCTGGTTCGTATCTTGGGGTGTGATCACTCTTCAAGATAGAAGGTTGGTGATTCTCGAAGAGGTGAAAGGGCTCGCAACAGAAGTTATCGCGAAACTAACTGAGGTTAGATCATCCGGGGTGGCTGAGGTTTCGAAGATTGAAAAAGCAATGACTAACGCCAGAACAAGATTGATCTGGATCTCAAACCCAAGATCAGATAGGAAACTACTTTCCTACAATTTTGGAGTCGAGGCGATAAAAGAATTGATCGGGGCGTTGGAAGATGTAAGGAGATTTGATCTGGCGATCATTGTCACAAGTGGTGAGGTTGATAGAAGGATCGTGAATCTATCCGATGCAGATAAACCCAAGGCAAAGCACGTGTTCACCAAAGAACTTTGCCAAAACTTAATCTTGTGGGGATGGTCTAGAAATGTGGATCAAATAAAGTTTGACCCCAAGGCTACTCAGATGACTCTGGATCTTGCCTCTGATCTTGGAAAGACTTATGTCAGCAATATTCCATTGGTGGAGGCAGCAGACCAAAGGTTAAAGTTGGCTCGGATCTCAGCGGCATTAGCTGTTCGGACATATTCACATGATGGTGATTGTGTTAGAGTCAGACCCTGTCACGTCGAGTACGCTGCAAATTTCCTTGACAAATTATATTCAGCAGATACATTTGGATACTATGATTATTCAAGGATGATAAAGACCGAGAATGAATTGCGTGATGAGGAAGAGGTCGCTGAAAGAATGCGGGGAACATCCTATGCGAAGGACGTAGTAAGATCAATGCTTGATACAACAAACTTTACCGCGTTCGATGTCACAGATTGGACTGAGTATTCTTTAGAAGAATCAAGAGGACTCGTAGGATTCCTCGTTAGAAAGAATGCTCTTAAGAGGGCGCGTAGGGGTTACATGAAAACTGTGGCCTTTATCGCGCTGTTGAAACAATTGGAGAGAGAAGACCTCAAGAATGAGGACGACTTGGAGGACAGTGAAATATGAATTGTGAACTATGGAGAGAGAAGTGTGGAAACTGCATACACTTACTTTGTAGGGAAGGGGATGTAGATTTTCCATGTGACCTTGAGTACCATCCCAGTGAATGCCCAGGAATAGATTGTGGTTGTGAGCTATGCAAATTCTTTAGAAGAGAGCCGGGAACAGGCTTCTTTATTGCCTCATGTATTCATGAAAAATCTACAAACGAATGGGTAGAAATATATCATGGAGAAAAGATCTCTGAGGCGCTAATTCACTGGGTGTGCCCGCTATGATTTATCTAATAAGTCTAACGAATCATTCCCTACATGCCTTTCACAACGGGGATTATGCAGCCCGTAGGAAAATAATATCACAGGGATGGAAAGCCTATGATATATGGCACGCCATGACACAATTTGGACATGAAGGCAAAGTGCTGAAATATTCAGAGATAGATAAGATCGAGGAAGGTTCTATAGTCCTGATACAAGGAGGGTGGTTCTCTGTTGCCCAGCAGGAAATCCTCATGAATCTTTTAAGAATGCCTATCAAGCTCATTGCTTTGAACGAGGATGATGTTCTTCAGGATTTTAGAAAAGCCTTCAAGGAAGTTGGATTAGAAAAATTGGCAGTGATCTCTAATCATGATGATCCTGAATACTGGCTCAGAGAAAAAGGTGGTAAGTTGAGATACACTATGAAATGTACCTACCCGAATCTTTATCGGATTGATAGAAAACCTAATGAAATTCCTTCTATTAAATTTGGGTACGTAGGAAATTGCAAGGCAAGTAGGAAAACTGTGTTGCGTGAATTTGTTGGAAGGGAGGATCTTACGCTGACTGGGTATGGGTGGATAAAGAATGGTTTTAACGCCAACCCACATTGTGCTTTCGTTGATCTTCAACTGGCTTTTCAAGTCTCGGAAATTTCATTACATTTCTCTGACGCACGCTGGAAGCCGTTCGGTACGCTGACACCTCGTGTGGCCCAGTCCCTTTGCTGTGGCCGCCCTCTGTTATTCCATAAGAGCGTATTCAACTCAACACCTAAGGGGATTAAGATACCTGATGAATGGTTCTTTAAGGACAATAAAGATCTTGATTCTGCGTATGGTTTCGATACGGTCTCACTGTGGAAACATCAGTGCGAAACGCTCCTACCCTACTTTGAAGTGAGCGCGGTTAGAATTGCACATGATATATTGGAGAAAGAAAATGAGTAGATATATTTTAGGGACTGGAATAAACGCGTTAATCTTTGCACACTATAATCAAGACTTTCAAGTGATTGATCCGCTGGGAGATGCCCTAAGACCAATGCCCTTAATAATGGATCACGTAGTGACATTGCATGACAACGAAGAGAATAGGCGACTGTTGCTTGACTTGGGAATAGAACCAGAGCCCCGTGAATTGCCTATCAAATATTTCTTCAATGGTAAATATTATCCTTACATGCCTTCTCCAGTAATTGATGATTACGTTCATAAAAAGATGGGCTGTAGGGATGATCTTATGGATACTGATAGAACGCTCAGCGTACCTGGAGATACCTTTAAGTTTCTTGCAAATAAGATCACTGATATTTATGAAGGTTTATGCTTGAATATCCTTCCACAGCATGATCTATTGCAAAGGATAGATAGCAAAGTTATTAAATTACACAACGCAGGGGAGTTAGAGTATGATCAAATTATTTCAACTATTCCAGCAAACTTTTTCTGGAATTACTGGCAAGGAAGGAAGCCTGAAGCCCTGGATCTTAAATATGGTGGAGCTACATTCAAGGTGTGCAATGATGCACCAGAGCAGGACGATGATAGCTTTGCATTCGCCTACTTCGCCGATGCCCGTCCCTACCATAGGGTGTTTGGCCTGCGAGATAAGTATGTCTATGAGTTTGCGGGAAAGCATGATATCGAAGATGCCACCTATCTCCCTGTGTCGTACATCAAGACAGATAAACATAACATCCCGCCTGATCGGATCTTGTTTTGTGGTCGACATGCCACTTGGAAACACTGGTGGAAGATCCAGGATACTGTTCGCCTGTCCCGCTCTCGTTTCACTTGGGAACATATGTGGAACAGGCAAGCATTCTTCCAAACAAATTTTTCCGATCTCAACAGAGATGTTGGTGAGCTTACAGAAGATACAATATACTACAATACCTGTGTAGTTGATGAGCTTCATGAAATGCTCAAGGAATTAAATTGGAAAAAGTGGAAACCCGGTGAGAAGCCTGATAGGCAAAAGGTTCTTGTCGAGTACGTGGACGCTTTAAAATTTCTAATGACTATTGGTGCGATATGGAATTTTGACGCCGACGAAATTTATAGAACGTTTCAACAAAAATCAAAAGAAGTGGAGGAGACCTATGAGTTACTGGGAAAAGAGAAAGAACTTGAAGTACTATAAGAAAGTACTGGAATTTGCAGAAACCTATGGCAAAGGGCGAACAGTCCTTGACATTGGTGGAGGACAAACTGAGTATATTCTGGACATCGAGAATCCAGAAAAATTCTTGGTTGATGTAAAGCCTGTTAAACTTGAGGGAGTAGACACCTACACTGCAGACTTTATGGAATGGGGTGAAGGTCTGAATATAGATCTTGTAACTTGTCTTCAAGTCCTCGAACACGTAGGGGATCCCTCAGCTTTTATGAAAAAGATATTCTCGATATCTAAAATCGCGATTATATCGGTTCCCTACAAGTGGCCGGAAGGAATTTGTGGTGGTCATATTTGGGACCCGATTGATATGGATATGTTTATGGGTTGGGCTGGTCGCGAACCTATAGACGTGACAATAGTTAAAGAGAGGATCCGTGAAAGGATCGTAGCTGTATTTAAAGGAGATAAACATGTTTAAATCATTCAAGGGAGAAATCCCAAAGACAAAATTCATTCCACTCTATAGACCAAGGATAGTAGTGGAGTGCCCGAACATGGCTGAGATGATCCCTCGTTTGAGAAAAGTGATCGGGGCAACTTGGGCCGAGGATATCAACGAGGCGATGTCCATAGGTGATGAAGATAAACTATTTAAGGGAACGGCTCTATGGCAAGGGCTCGAGTATCTTCAGTTCTTCATTACAATTCAGGACGTGTCAAGAATTTTCACGCACCAATTAGTTCGAACGAGAATTGGAGCAACGTATTCACAACAATGTTCTGGTGATGCTGACTGGAGACACCATGATATTCTGTATCCACCATCAATAACCCCGACGATTGCTGAAAAATATGTTCGTCGTGCTCTTCAGAATAAAATGGACTATGCTGAATTCATTGATGATGGTGGAAGTGTTCAAGAAGCGCGTTACTTAATTCAGCAAAATTACTCAACGTTCATTATTATGAACATCAATCTGGCTGCGTTGGCTCCGTTCATAAAGAAGCGCCTTTGCCACCAAACACAGTGTTGGGAAATGATAGCTGTTGCAAGAGAGATCCGCAGACAAATTTTAGAAAGCTATGAATTATTTGCCCCTATGCTTTCTGATGATTGCGCAGAAGGCAAATGCTTCTGGGCACGCTCTATCAAGGCGGGAGATCCTGATGCCCATACTAATCTTTACAAGGAAGATGGTACGCATTTTGATCGCAGCTACAGTGATGTTCCCAGCGTGTATCCAAAGGGACATTATGAAATGATCAAAGGAAATGAGGACGGACATTTTTACTATGAAGGATCTACAAAGGTGGAGTCATGGGATTAGCAGCAGACATTTGGAAAAGGCACGCCAAGTTTGGAACAGGCGTTGAAGTAAGGGGTAAGCGTTTCATATCCGTGAGGAAGACTGGAATCAGTATCCTACTAAATATCCAAGCTCGGGAAATTGATCCTATCGAAATCGAGGATGCGATAGTCAAAGAGTGGGGAGAAAACACTCTTATGGAACTTACCCGGACAAGACACATTCTGTTGGAAGAACCTTGGCGTAGGGATCTGGTATCTCACTGCAATGACACCGTTGATGCAACAATTCCGCTGTCCTGTATTTCCTTACTACATGTTCTAATGCAACCCTGTGATCGTTTAAAATCTAAGATGCAATTTCAACTGAACGTGTACGCCAGATCAATTCATGTTGAAAAACTGGACGAGGATCTTGAACTCCTTAGAGATGTCATTGCGTGGTTGTTAGAGCCGCTCGAAGAATTCTACTGGGAGGACTATGATCCGGTCCTTAATATGAAAATTGCAGACTATCACGCGGAGGTAATAGACCGATGAAACTTGTTGAAGTATTTATATGGATAGCAATAGCTGCTTGCGTAGTGATCAACATAATGCAAGGAATGGATCGCAAGAATCTTGAAGAGCGAGTAGAGTTTCTTGAAGAGAAAGCCTGTTATACTGAGTTAGATAGGTATCATACAAGGCTCGCGTTAGATGCCTATGGAATTAGCGTAGGAGCTTTTGAGGAGGCGAGGGAAAATGATTATTGTAGAAGGACCAAATAAGTGTGGCAAGTCAACCCTAGCTCAAGAAATTAGAAAAGAGCAGGGACTGCGTCCGGTTTATATCCGGTCATATAAAACAAAGTCCAGAGTATGGATGACCAGCATGGCCCAAGTTACCGCTGGGATAGACACTATCATAGATAGGTGTTGGATCACTGAGATGATCTACCATAAGAAGCCAAGACTTCGCTTGGATCAACTAATGTATCTATCTCTCCTTACTTTTGGAAACGCCAGAGACGTGTTAATTCTTTTGCCCCCAATGGAAGAGTTGAAACGCAGGGGACTGGACCCAAATGAAAAACCTGAGGGAGCATCCTTTCCAGCTCATATGATCTACAAAAGATATAAGGCATTGCTCAACAAGCGGCTCCGCGTTACTACCTCTGACAATTACACTGTGTATCTTCATAAGTATTTGGGAAGAGGAATCTTAGTAGACAAAAAGAAATTGTACACTTCTAAAAGATTATATGGGGTAGGTACTTTGGAACCCGAAGTTCTTTTCTTGGCTGATAAAGTTAATCCCAGAGTCTCAAAGAAAATGAGCGTACCCCCACTGGTTCCGGTAGATAGAACGAGTACTGGATCCTTCTTTCTAAATATGATCCATCATTCCGGAATTGATATTGGGAAAATACACGTTCACAATTCTATGACACCGTCTGGAAAATACTACTCGAAACATCTAGTAGGAATACTCAAACCTAAAATCATTATTGCGATGGGTGATGTAGCTCACGAGGCAGCCAGGGTCCATTTTAAATGTAAAGCAAAAGTAGGGAAGATACCACACCCGGCAAAGTTGAATAGGTTCGAGGCAAACACAGAAAAATACTATGGAAGGGAGTTAGAAAATGTTATTAAAGAACTCGGAGGATCTGCCAAACTTTTCAAATGATGAAACGTTGATCGTGGATCTGGAAACAACATCTTTCGATGACAAGGTAAGCGCCTTTGAACCTTTTAATGGGCACCGTATAGCAGGCGCAGCGATTGGGACACTTGATGCAAAACATCAATGGTACATGCCTCTTCGCCATCACAGTGGAAACGATAATGAGAACTTTAATTTTACACAAGGAATTAAATGGCTCAAAGATGTGATGGGATCCGGTAGGGACATTGTAAATCACAACATAAAATTCGACGGTAGATTCTTTTGGCAAGATGGAATAATGTGGAATGGTCTCATAATAGACACGATGGTTTTGGCAAGACTTGTTCACAACGCGCTTCCATCTTACTCATTAGATAATCTTGGCAAACTATTCTTGGGAGCGGCTAAGGATCCGGCTGTCTCTGCCTATGCAAAATCAATAAAGACCAAGGATTGGGGAAGGGTTCCTACACACTTGATGGGACCTTACGCGGAACAAGATGTGAAACTTACAGCTGAATTATTTCACGAATTAGAAAGACAACTTCCCTCCTACTCGGATCGTGTTTGGGATATTGAAAAGCGTCTTACAAAGTGGATCCTTCGAAGTGAGATCACTGGCGTAAATGTGGATTGGCTAAAGTTGAAAAAGACTTATGCTCGATGTCTTCAAGAAATGATAGACCTTCACGAACAAATAAATGAAGCAGCTGGTGAAGAGATGGATCCTAACCAGGAATCAGAAATTACTAGGATCCTAATGGGCAAGTTTGGAATAATTCCAAAAGCCTATCAAAAGAAAACCGGAAAACCTCAGTGGAACCAGATGGCTCTTACGACTCTCGATCATCCAATTGGTCCCTTAATTGCTAAGTATAATTCAGTGAAACATTATTCCAATACCTACTGTAAAGGATGGATTAGACGAAGAGCAGAAGATGGAATGATGCACGCAGATTTCAAACAAAGTGGGACGAAGACTGGCCGGTGGTCATGCAAGGATCCGAACTTACAAAATGTTCCACCTGAAGCGGAAGTTCACCTGCTCGCACGGGAAGGAAATGTAATTGTGGCCTTCGATTATTCCCAGGTTGAATATAGAATCTTCGGCCATTATACAAACTCGGAAGCAATCCTCGGAGCATATAAAGAGAATCCCTACATGGACTTCCACGGGCATCTTGCAGGAATGCTAGGAGTGGATAGACAATTCGCGAAGCAAATGAATTTCTCGTTTATCTACGGAATGGGAAAGAAAGCTCTTATAAAGAACATAGCTGGTCTTTTAGCCCTTAAGGGAGCGGAAGATGAAAACATGCGGGAACAAATGAGAGCGTACCTTACAGGTGGTGGTCAGCAAACAAAGGATAGGGCTAAGCAATTAAACACAGGGGAAACAGAGCAGCTCGCCCTAAAGATCTATGCAGACTATCATAATAAGTTTCCGGACATTAAAAAATTCCAGAAGAAGGTAGAAGGAGCTGTCAAGCGTAGGGGATGGATAAAGAACTATTATGGGAGGAGATATGTGTTCGGGGAAAATGCTCCCAGACATAAGTCTACAAATTATATCATCCAAGGATCAGCTGCGGATCTCTGTAAGGATAGGATAGCAGCCTTGCATGAAGAGCTCATAACAAAATATCCGGAATGTTTATTCATGACTACTGTCCATGACTCAGTTATCTTTGAACTTCCTGAGGATCAATATGTGGATTTTATAGTCGATGCTACGAAGGTTCTTGAAGATACTGATTTTCGTGTCCCAATGTTGGTCGATGCAAAAGTGGCTCACAGGTATTTGTCCCAAGGAAAAGAAGTCCCAGTTCGCTTAGAACAGGTCGGGGAAAAAGAATATAGGAAAAGTATAATTAAGTGTATGCAGGAAAGTAAATCTGTAAAAATGAAGGAATGGGGTTCATGAATTGTAATCTATATTACCGAAAAATTTCGGCTTCTGATTCGGCGTATACGCCAAGTTCTTGGCAAGGGCTATATAAATATACCACTTTCCGCTGTGATCTAGCCATTCGCCGACTGGTTACACGTGAGCGGTACTTAGCCGCTATAGTACCTAAGTGTTTAATTCTATTACATAAACGTATTATTTTAGTACTAGAACGCCGTCTAAAGCGGAACGATCTATTTGATCTATTATATCGGCAAAACGGATCTAACGGCGTTCTAGTACAGGACCCTAAGTGTTTAATTTCATTACATAATCTACACAAAACGTACCTTTTTTACTTTTTCAAAATAGCGGCTAAAATTAATTTGATCTCTAAGTGGTTATTTTTATTATACTTTTCTAATCAGTTGTTTACATCTCAGATAGTCGTGATACTATGGAACCATGGAGCCACGGGGCAGGCGATAAACGCTCAGGAAACACGCCGCCCGCCCAATGTAGGGAGTGGTCAGATGGACCGAAATTCTGGCTTAGCCCGAAAGGCGAAAAAGCAGTATGATTTTTACGGTAGTGACACGAGTTCTTTGACAACTAAATTTTTGCACCTCACCTCCACGGGTGGTAATTTTTTAATTAAAATTACTCCCGAATACTTTTTAGAATTTAGAAGGTATTCGGGAGTAATTCTACTCCCAATAATTATAGGAGATGAGCAAATGAAAAATATCTACAGAATTCGCGTGACCAATGGAATCAATAAGAAGTCAGCTTGGCAGGTAATCAAGCGAGAGTCGGATGCTCCCTTGCCAATGCCCGTTCACGCAGCTCGGGTGGAATCTATTGAGCTTCCTCACAACATTTACAGAGCTTCGCTGGGACATAACTCTAGGCTATGGAAAAGTTGGATAGCAAAGAATGGATTTTCTGTTGATCCAAAAACAAACTTACTAAAGAAAGATGGGAAATTGTGGAGGGTCAATACAGAAACAGAAAATCTGGAGCTGGCTAAGGATTGATCCAGACAGGATCAGTGTAAACTTTCGCAAACAGCAGAGAAGAGTACAACGAAATTAAAGCGGAATTGAAACTCAGCCCTCGCACAAAAATCTACGCGAAAAAGATACCCAACCCAATGTTGAACGCTCTCGAACACGCTGATGCAACATTATAATTCCTGCTGATAGGGCCCTTCGGGGCTCCTTCAGGAGTAATTATGCTCCCACAGATTATAGGAGGTGCTATTATGGCAAAAAAGAAAATTGAAAAGGAAACAAGTGTTGCGGACGTTAAAAAGAAACCTGCGATGACACAGGAACAACAGGCTGCTTACGATGCAGCAGTGGATGAGATTAAAATTAGTCTAAGGCATATGAGAAAAGCCCTCGAAATTTTAGAAGAGGTCCCTTCGCATCACGCTTCCCTTTCCAAACTTAGCATGCAAATTACCAGAAAATTCAATTCCTTATATAAATTCTGGTATAACAGATCGCCTGATGTAAAAGCGGATCGCGATGTTAAGAAAAAGAAGCGCCAGATAGAACGGAAGAAAAAGCAGATAGCGGAACTAGAAGCCGCTCTCGAGAACGAAGGTTAAATTTATCCCCTGCCCCTACTGGGGGCAGTGATGTGGATTTAACTAATAGGAGGTGTTAAATGGGTTGGATTGAAAGTAAAGAAAAACTAGAAGCTGACCGAAGGGATGCTCATAGAAGACTAACTTTGACTGCCAGTGAAATTTTGGCTGTGAAAGAGGACATTAAAAAGCTACAGGACAGGCTTCCCAAACTTCAGGAGCAATGTGATCGCCTGAGACAGCGTAGGGATCGATTTGATGCCGAATGGGAAAATAAATACAGCGATGACTCGGTCAATTCTAAAAAAGCGAAACTTGAGAAATTGAAAGATCAAATTAAGAAATTAGAACGTGAGGTTTAATTGCTGCTAGGGCGCTTACTGAGCGCCTCATGGAACAATTAAATTATAGGAGGTGTCAAATGTATTTACGCGTAACGGTGGAATGTGATAAAGATACACAAGTAGACATTCTTGGATCTTTACCGGACATAGCTTGCAATGGGCGTGTTAAAACAATCGATGAAGATGAGAACACTAGAACTTACGAGTTTGAACCACAGGAAGAAATAGTCAACGTAAGTGTATGGGGTTAAGATGAAACTGGCTTCGGCCAGTACGGGACAGGATGGGCTCTCCCCGCTGATGATTTAGCCCAAAATTTAGGAGGTGCCAAAATGGCAAAAAGTAAAAATGCGGCGAAGGGAAAGGACACAAAGAAGGAAAAAGCTGAAGAGGTAACAGTGGTACCTGAACTCAGGGATGAAGCTGGCAATCTTTTCAAACTCAAAGGAAAAGACTTTCCCAAAACCAAAGAAGGTCGGATCGCCTGGTGTGATTACCAGATAGCGCGGTGGCAGGAGAAAAAGCTTGCCGTAGAAAAGCGCGACGACCCCGCAGCCAAGAAATTGGCAAAACTCGAGAAGCTCAAAAAGCAGCTCTCGGATCTCGAAAAAGAGATCGAGGAGGAAGCAAGCGAGTAATTTGTGCGGAGGGCCCCATCGGGGCTCTCTACAGAGATTATTCTCTAAAGGAGGTGCAGCATGATTGAATGGTCAGATCTATTCTACAAGCCTAAAGTTTATAGGCCGAATAAAGTAGGGCTGCCTATCTATCAGGAGGAGAAGCATGATGGGCACTGTGTCGCCATCGTACAGCTGCGTAGCGTAAACATTTATACGCCTCACAGAACTGGCAACCCGTTGAACATTAGTAGGGAAGTTAACGCTCCAGACTGGGCTGAGGATTTACCAAAAGACTCGGCCGTAATTTGTGAGTTAGTTTATCCAGGCAAGCCGGCCACTGATGTTCCGCGCGCGATCAAGTCTTTTCCAGAGAGACTCGTCTACATTCCATTTGCAGTTCCCTACTACGAAGGGTACGATTATCGGGACTGTAGTTATCTAGCGATGCACGAATTGCTAGAATCTGCAACGGGAAGATGCGCAAAGTACATCAAGCATATGGAACCACCAGAGATCGAGTCAATGAGAACCGAGGCAAAACAAAAGGGTCTTGAAGGGTACGTTTTAAAGGAACGCGGCTTTTCAAAATGGTGGAAGGTAAAGGTGATCCATACAATTGATCTCGAGGTAATCGGGTTAGCGGATGGACGCGGAAAGTATCGCGGAAAAGTAGGAGCCATTAGGCTTCGTGACAAAGAGGGTATTGAGATCCAGTGTAGTGGAATGTCGGATGCAGTACGCTTCGCTCTCAGTGGTAAGGATCTTGGAAGAATTTGTGAGGTGAAGTTCAACAGTAAGACTAGTGGTGGGAAACTGCAATTCCCAAGATTCATCCGATGGAGAGATGACAAAGGAGAACCAGATGGGATCAGAGACTAAATTCCAAAACATGGTGAGGAAGATCATAGAAAAGCATGGGGCTAAGACTGAAAAGTTGCATGGGAACATGTACCAAGTAGGACTGCCTGACACTATGATCTTAAGACCAGATGGGTACATAATTCTAATCGAGTTCAAATGGACACGAAGCTATAATCTTACCAAGGGTGAGCTTTTCAAAATGCTACGCCCTGCCCAGCGTGGATTCTTCATTCGTTGGAGGGAATCCCCTACTTACATTTGCGTAGGATCACCTCGTGGTTGCGGGCTTTTCTTAGCGGAACATATGACGTCAGATTATTTTGACGATCAGATTAAATGGGATGACGTTCAGGAAACCTTTGAAAATTTAATGGGGGTATATTCGGATTAGCGAAGAAAACGGCTCTATCGCCGTCTGGTAAAGGGTTATTGGCACCACAGACCTATGGGATCGGGACAGGTAATCCTACGGTCCGCGGTGCCAATCTTTTATACCAGTCCACCGCCGATGGGAACACGCCTTTTAACTTTCCCTGAGAGCATCGCGAGCCACCCTAACCACTTATTTACCCTGCCGAGTTTCTCACCTATAACCCCAAACTTTTTCAAGAAGTCTTCAGTTAAGAATGGCAGCATAATTCGAATGGTAATCTCAGTTAGAGATCCCAGACCGGATAGCAGAGTAGGAATCTCATTCAACGATATCTTGTCGTCATCGTTGAGCGTACTCATTATTTCTGCCCATGCTTTGTTGATGTTCTCAAGCTCATTTTCCAGAGCTTCCCCGAACATCTTAAGGACCCCTACAATCATTGTAAGGATCAATCCTATTTTGGGATCAACCTTGGCCGCCGTTAGTACCCCTGCGATCAGGTCCACCACTGTGATCAATGCTTCAACGAGAATAGGAGCCTCGCTAGGTTCCAGTTTCCCATCTTCAAAAATTTCTTGTAGCTCTTCCCATGAGGAAAGAACTTCTTTTTCATCTGACATTTTCGCACCTCCGTAGTTGATTATTCCTTCGACGAGAGCCATTGCTATTTCAAGCCTTTCCTTCTCTTCGTCAGCCTTTGCCAAGTTTTCCGGATTGGAAATGAACAAGCATTCCACAATCACTGCAGGCATCTTTGTTCCCCTCAATACTTTGAAAGGTCCACGTCCCGTGGCAGTGTCGGTTTTAACGCCACGGGGTTTAAGTTCAAGAGCTTCGCTCATTACATCATGAATGCTTTTAGCGAGCTTCTTTCCTTCTGTTGAGTAAGGACAATAGATAACTTCGTGACCTTTAGCAGAGCTTCTTTTCGCAGCATTGAAATGCACAGCCACGAAAATATCTGCTCCTCGATCATTCGCGATATCGCATCGCCTCTGGTTATCTACCTTCTCATCCAGGGTTCGAGTAAGGAAAACCTCATGCCCGCTGTCCACAAGCAGCTTAGCCGCTTTCAGGCTTACGTCCAATGTAAGATCCTCTTCTTCGATCCCTCCTGCCACAGCCCCTGGATCAGGGCCACCGTGTCCTGGGTCAATACAAATAAGCATCCTATCCCTCCTTTATTTCTCGTAACAACTCATCTAGCTTTTCAACTAGTTTATCAACAGCCTCAGTTATGTGAAAGCCCCAAACGATGGGACGTTGTTTGTCATCAGTAAGTGCGTAAACTTTGTACATCTCATTGACCTTACATTGAAGATCCTCTAGAGGATCTGGCTTTCCTCTTTCAACGAAATGCGTGACCATTGGTTTGATGATATATTGGAACACCATGAATATGAAAACTCCGATCCATCCTAACTCTGCCAATGTATTTTCCATGTGCCCTCCTAAGCAGTTTGTATTTTAACAGACATATAAAATTCTTTATTAGTTATTTCTACCCAACTTCCGTTCTTAGAAAAAGGCGCTCCGCCCGCATACACGCTACTACTATCATCGCCCATGAGATCAAAAGCATGCGTATTATATTCCCATACAATGGCATATTTTGTAGCAGCTGCCACCGCATATATTTCAGCTCCTTCAAAAACAAACCATGCTCCCCTTCCAATGGGGGCGCTACCCGCAGGGAAACTAAAAGCATTAGAGGTAGCAAGGACCAATCCCGTAGGCTTTCCTCCGCCATCTACTGCAAATAATTTAGCACGCAGTGACCAGTTAGTAGCGATGTTAGTGTAAGCTATATATGCAAACACCTCAAGTAGATCCCCAGCGTTTATAGTAGTGAAACTTTCTGCTTTATCTTTTGTACTATATCCAGTAACACGATCATCAGCATTCCCAGTAGTAATAATGTCGTACGAAAAGTTTATAGGATACGGATCAATCCATTTAACCAAACCAAGATCAAGAGTGTGTTCTCCTCCTATCTTGATATTGTGCTCTATTTTCTTTACCACGTATAGCATATCTATATCTACGTCTTCGAATAATACCTGGATCTTGGCATTGAAATCTAAGTTTAATATATCAGGATATTGCTCACGAATAGTGATGTCTGCATGAGCCTCTGGATCTGCATTATTGGCTAGAAAGAAATTGCCTACACCAGTAACATAATCCTCATCATTAGGTGATAGTTCATTATCAAAATCTATATATCGAGTTCCATAGATATTAGCTAAACTATTCCCTATCAACTTACTGGATGCGCCCCAATGAACCGTGGCTTGGTTCAATAAATTTTTAAGATCTATATTAGTTTCGAAATCTGCAGTATTGCATACTTCAAAATAATAATCTGGAGAATTGCCCCTGAGGAATTGGTTATTTCTAAAGTAATAAACTCCATCACCACCAATCCAATGATAGTGTTGACCGCATTCAATTACAGTTTCCAAAGCAGCTACTAGATCTTTAGAGCTCCAGGTAACATTGGCCAAGACTTCTGGATCAGTTTCAAGGTCGTATTCATCACTTTCCAATCCAGCAGTGGTCAAGCAAGACTCAATTATTTCATCCGCAGTTTTTCCAGTGAAGGTTCCAAAATTAAGATCTTTCTTATTATCGAATTCATCCCATTTGTCTGCCAAAGAAATATCTAATTGATATGGTAGCCCATACGTAGGGACCATCCTATCTATCTTGCCACTGAACAAGGAGTACTTAACTGAAGAATACTCAGCGAATATTTCTACCCTGCTGTTAGGAAGCACCCAATCGTACCCTGCGTTACTCTCTTCCCAGAACTGGGCTTTGTAGGGAGAGTCATCTGAATTTAAAAAGAATCTTTTATCTGTGTTTCTCACTTCGAGATCACCAGATCCCTTAACTACTTTTCCGTTAGGTTCATTGATCCCTACTAAGGTTCTAACCCTACGAACAAATCTAACAATGTCATGTGCTCCGTGTAACCTAAATACTAAGTCACCAGATAAGGGCACCCACGTAACGGCTCCCGTGGCAATCACCTCATTCAACTCATACCTCTGAGCATGATCTTGGAAGTCGGTGGAAACGCCTGTGCAATACCAAAAGTTTGAAGCGTCGGGAGTTGTGTACTTAACTCCTAGATAGACAGCAAAATAAGTATTAGGAGGTACGTCGACATCTAATTCAAATCCTACCCACTGCTCTCCAAATATATCTCCGGGCGCATAAGAATCTGAACTTTCGTAAGCAGGGGTTTGAGAATCGAGACCTACATAAGCGAAACAAAAAAGATCCCCAGCTGGTGTGCCAGTCTTCCCTATTTCAATTTCAAATTTAGATAGGTGCAAAGGATCTTTATCTGGCAAAGGTTCGAACACTTGCCCCTGTCTCCATTCGTTCCTAACGGTACCCCCGCTAATATTATTTCTATAAATTGGAGCACCTATAGTTTGTGCGATATCTGTGTAATCAAAAAGAACATCTTTAGATCTAAATGTATTTCCAGGAGGGTATATAAGAACTTTATAATCCGGGCTTGTCATTTAGCCAACTCCTCTTCGATATAGCGTCCTAATTTCTGAGCCACGAATCTCATTTGTGCCGGGGAATTAAAATCCATTGTCGCGTTTACATTTACTGTGACTGCTATAGGACGAGAATCATTCATTCGATTTAAAGGTATAACAGCTTCCGGACCAGCTTCTCCAATTAGGGCTAGGGTAGGGGAGGTGACCACTCCACCTTTGGCCATGGCAATCGCAGTGCTTGCAATCGCAGCGGCCTCCGCTACACCTTTTGCAGTAACAGCTGCAGCAAGAGCATAGTTAATTGGTGGAGGAGCAGAAGCAAGAGCCACGGTCGCAGCATGATGCGTTTGAATAATTGTAGAAGCCAGGGCAGCAGCTTTTTCTAATTGGAAAAGTGCTTTTACTTCTCCTCCGGCAGCCTCATTGAATCCGGCAAATGCTGAGCCCATGTTATTAAGAATTTGTACACGTTGTCCAACTAGATCAGCTTCAGCTTGTAGAATGCTCTCTTGCATTCGAAGGCGCTCTTCAATATTTCTACGAACAGAGTCTGTCCTAGCTTGTTCCTGAGTCTCAATCTCAGATGTTATCTGATTTTCCCAGAACTTTCTTATTTCTGCAGTTTGAATTCCATGTCTTTCCGCTAGAGCAATTTCTTTAGAGGCTTGTTCTTCAAGCTGTGACAAGCGATCAAGATTCGCGAATCTTCTTTGATCCTCAGTGGCTGCTATCTGCTTTTTAACCCTTTCCAATTCTTTCTTTGATAGCGCAACACCTGATCTTTCCAAGGCTTTATCTGTGGCTTCAGATATCCGTGCCATAGAAGCCACAGTTTGTTCTATTACTGTGGGAGTTCCAGAATCCATTCCTGAAGCAAGAGCCTCCATCATCCCTTTACCACTTGCCGTGATATCTGAGAGAGGTCCTTCTTCCGCATCGGATCCAGGTAAATATTTCCTTACCTTTGCCACGATATCTTTAACTGCCTGTACTGGAATGTTAGCAGCTGATTTTATTCCTTTTGTGAAGGATTCAATTAAGGCTTTTCCTTCTTGCCATAATCCAGTTGCTGATAGATAAGTCTTTATCGCAGTGAGAACAGCCTTTACAATCTCCACCCATTCCTTGGCAGTTTCCCACAAGTAGGAAATTGCGTTCACTGTAAACTTGAAAACTTCCCAGATCAATTTTAGTTGAACCTTAGCAACGCTATACATGGCAGTAACAACTGCTTTGAAAACTTCCCATGCTATGGTGATATTAGTTTTAACTACTTCTACGACAGCTGGGAAAACTATTTTGATAACTTCAAGAACTTTCTGTACTTCAGGTGAAGATGCTATTTCATTCCATGCAGCAAGGACATCAGTCTTAACGGTTTGGAAAGCAGCTCTTATGTCCTGAATCATTGGATCTATGAACTCAAGGATTCCGGAAATCACAGCCGCGGTCTTAGCTCGAATATCTCCCCAGTTCTTAGCCCAAGCAACAGCGAATACCCCTATCGCCGCGGTTATCAATGCAATAGGACCTAATATAGCAGCGACTGAGACACCGACTGCTGCCGCTACTGCCCCGATGGCGCTTACTATACCACCAACCACACTAATCATCATTCCCAAAGCCAGTAGGGCTGGACCAAGAACCGCTGTGATTGCCCCGATGGCGAGTACTGCATCTTGCATTCCTGGGGAAAGTTTGTCGAACTTATCTGCGAGCATTTCAACAATAGCAACAACCTTGTTTGCAACAGGAATTAATTTTGGAATTACTTTATCACCGAGGTTTATCATTGCAACGGTGAGCTTGTTCTTCATGATTTGGTAAGCTGCGTTTGCGGTTTTAGTCTGCTTCTCAAACGCCTCATTCATTGAGTTAGTCCCATTGATCATATCATCAAGGGTCTCGTTATAGGATTCATTCGCAGAGGTCATTAGAGAGAATGCAGCGAAGGATGCTTCGGAACTTCCAAAGAGTAATTTCAACTCTTCATTGGAAAGTTTCATCTTTTTCCGGGCAAATTCTAAAGCACCGCCAAGTCCACGCTCATCCATTTCTTTCCGGAACTTCTTAGTAGAGAAGCCCAATTTCTGCATGTTCTTATCCAGGACACCACCATCATCTCCAAGTTCTCTGAATAGAGCAGCAAGTTGAGTTTGAGCCTGGGCGGTTTTACCAGTCACCGAAGTAAGAGCCGCAGTGGAAGCTTGAAGGTCTTCAAACTTTACACCTATGGATGCAGCTTGTCCAGCAGCTTGTCCAAAGTTTGTAGACAATTGTGAAACTGTAGTGATACCATTCTTTACTGTTTTAAATAAAACATCAGCGTGCGCTTCCGCCTCTTCCGCGTTTAAGTCAAAGGCGTTTATAGCAACTGTTAGAATATTTGTAGCTTCTGATGTTTCACCTAAACCAGCAACGGCCAGTTTAGAAGACGCTGTTAAAGTCTTTATTGCTTTATCAGATTCATTTATTCCTGCAGAAAAGATTGCATAAAGGGACCCACCTAGATCATCTACATTCTTGGGAACTATCTTCAGTAGATCCTTTACACCTTCTTCTAATTCTGCAATAGCAGGAGAAGCATCTCCCTTGATAAGAGTAGACACGTTAGTAAGGGAAGTTTCAAAATCAGCAGCGAATTTTGCAGCACCTAATCCCAAAGCAGTAATGGGAGCAGATAGGGCTGTCATTGCCCTACCCGCTCCCTCAACTTTAGAACCGAAGCGGTCCATGACATCCCCAGCACGCTTCCACTTAGACTCTATAATCCTAGCGGCGCGTTCTGCGGACTTTTGGACCTGCTTTAGTATTTGGGAAGCTTCGTCCTCCCCAATTATTGTTACTACTACTTCTGCCACGATTTACCTCCCTGTACAGATGGAGAAGGAACTCACTCTGTAGGGGCGTTAGGTCTCCCGGGGTCTTCGCTAGCTGCATGTTCCCCATCAGGATCAACATCGCCAGCTCGTTCCCCGCCTGAGTTTCTGCGAAACGAACTCACTATGCCCGCCGCGACCCCCGTCATTCCGGAAAGCTCTTTAATGCCTCCGATGAGCGCGTCTTGCACGTCTTGTTCCATTGTGGATTCTTTGAGGTCTTTAACAGTGTAACGTACTTCTTTGCTTACGCTAAGACCGCACGCTAAGATTACCATGTTCGCTTCGTAATCACTGATAAAGGTCTTTTCCAAATCGATCTCCATCCCATCAAGATTCCCGCCCTTACTTTTAACTGAAATTCCCTTAACGCTCAAGGCTTCTACTTTTCCTTTTTCAGCGTTAGTTAAGGGGCGTACCTCAACTGGTCCGAGTGAAGTCTCAATAGTCTCGCGCTGAGATTTTCCATTGAGAAGTCGTTCCTTAGTAACAAAATCCTGTCCCATCTTGTCCTCCTTACGGATTGTGCAGACGATTGAAGTTCTCGATCACCGCCTGAATTATTTCCTCAGAGTCACAATCGTACTCTGCCATATATGCAATTTCTTGCATCATCTTTTCTTTTCCACTGGGCTGGATGTTTACACTCTGGAGAAGAACCCTTCCCATAGTTAAGACCCCAGATCCCCAACCACCAGAAGTTCCACCACCGTTGATAGTAAGTTCCAGAGCTTTCAACTGTGGATCTCCCTCAACGGCTCCACCTGCGTCTCCCCAGAAATCTTCAAGATACTGAGTTGACTCAAATTGAAGGGTCATAGTTCCAGATATCACCAGTCCTTCAACAGTCCCATCCTGAGGGAATCTTGAATTAAGTCCAATGTTATCTTCAGTGGAACCATTGTTGCTTATGGTCATCGCTAACGCCCGGACCTTTGCGGAGATGTCGCTGAGTGCTCCACCAAAGTCTCCAACTTTTAATTGCACGTCAGCGAAGGATTTCTGTCTTTCACCGTGGCAATTTGAAGTAAGAAGAAGGTCTTCCAAAGCTTTGATAGTTTCCTTCTGATCTATCTTGGAAACAACATCGATAGCCATGTTGGCCAACTCTTGCTCAACGCTGAAATCGAGAGAGTTGATGATGCATCCCAGGAATTTGTGTTCGAAGATATCCTTTCCTACAAATGCGTTGAAAGAGGGGATATCATTTCCCAGAGCTGGGGTGATGGTGTGGATGTAGTACCCAGTGTCATAGTCTGCTTCATACGTTGTTGATTCAGTTAATCCTTCCAGATGAACTTCACCAGTCGCGTAGTTGATCCAGCCTGAGATTCCGGATGAGGCATCTTCAACAATCTTTCCCCACCCATCATCATGCGCGTACTGAGTAGCGACACCGTCATTGAGCTCGAAAGAGCCCTGGATAACTGGGAAACTGGCTAACGTAAAGTCGAGCTCAGTTTCTCCTACACCTGTTGAATGGTCTTCGTCTGATACAGATGATACGTTAGTGGAATCAATCGCTGAAACACCTAACGCCAAGTGCAGCAGGTAAGCCAACGATGAAATGCTGGCTGCGAACTCGGCCCCTCCCGAAGGAGCATAAGGTCCGGGTATCGCGTTCGCGGGCATCCTTCCGATCCCGCCTTCGTACTGGATAAAGGGCTCACTGGGTGAATCGAGACTCGCTCCCGTGATATCAATGTGCAGATCTGCATCTGACACATCTTCCCCGTAAGTATTTTCCAGTGCTAATCCTAAGTAGCGTAATGTAGCCATTATTCGACCTCCTCTGTTTCGAATCTCATTTTGATCTGGACAGCGGCTCCATGAAGAGTCTCATTATCTATGATACGAGTATCTCCGGGTGACCACCCTATTCTCTTTATATAATGCACTAAATCGCCTAGTGTTTTATCTACGTTTCCTGTCGTCGGGTTCTTAAATAGGGAAGCGCTGGCTCGGATGGCTAGCGACTCAGCTTCTTTCCTTGCATCTTCAGGATCTTTTTTCATCGAGATCCCAATGATGTGATACACTGGGAACCAATCTTCGTGCAGTGCCATCATCCCTTCCGGATTAATTGTACTTGGTTCAGGGAGAACCCAAATGAGGGGCGGCTTAAATTTGTAGGCCTGGTCCTTCCTTCCAACGATGCAATCATTTATATCTTCCCCGAGACTATTCTTTATCCGGTTCCCTATCTCAGATCTAATATTTTCTAATTTTGAAATTAAACTCATGTAGCGTACCTCGCTATAATGCTATCCGCTATTTCATCAATCTTTCCTTCCACTGTATCAATGGCCCTATCAATAAAAGGATTAGGCTTTTGACCTGGATGATTTCTAACTGCTCTAACCACAACGTTCTGCCCACCGGCTTTAAAGCTCAAGGCTTTTTTACTCTTAGGAAAAATATCAAAGGCTTTTTTGCTGGGTCCATGAATCCCTGTTCCAAACTGAACATACTTCCAATAGTAAGCGTTGATTGAAATAGTGAATTCATTCTTTCCAGATGATTCCGGAAACTTAACTGATCCAGCCAGACGCCCGGTGTCTACCGGAGCCTCCTTTGAGATCTCTCCAAAGAGTGAGATCGCGACTTGCTCTAAGATCTCAGGGATTATTTCAACAATAAATTCCCTAGCGAACTTATCTAAATCTGAAAAATCAAACTCTACTTTTAAAGGATCATGCATCATCATCCTCGTGCGTGTAAGTTGACATTCCAAAATTACTGTAGTCCTCAGTCCCATCACCTATTTTCGCTTCGGTGAAAAGATCCAAGATCTCCTTCACTTCGCTAGTAAGGATCTCACTTTCACGTTCACGAACTATTTTAAGGGTGATGTCCTGCGGAGATATCGCATCCAATTTCCTACGCTGTCTTGCAAGTCCTACAATGTTGGACGCCATCATGGTGCAAGCTCTGCAAATT
>Ga0180431_10001147_pt1 | contig 37152 bp, 38 predicted proteins | sample SS_ome_11_FD_132459 | JGI IMG/M metagenome (GOLD analysis project Ga0180431, IMG submission 132459) | Hypersaline lake sediment archaeal communities from the Salton Sea, California, USA - SS_1_MS_1 metaG | ecosystem: Environmental > Aquatic > Non-marine Saline and Alkaline > Hypersaline >... | reverse complement strand
TTCCACCGGCACAAGCGGCCCCTGGCCGCGGCGCAGAACCGAATCGACTTCCATGAGATCCCGCCCGCGCCCCATGCGCGCTGGGTCACCATCGACGGGGTGGGCGAAGAGACCATTCTCATGGACATGGTGCACATGGCCGACTGCCGCGACGAGGTGGAGGAGGACTGGAACGAGTTCCACATCGACCTGAAGCGCAAGCACGTCCACGGCGCGGTGGTCGAGGTCGTGCGCGTCGACGAACACACGATCGAGGCCTCGCCGCGCAACGCCACCGGCTTCACGCTGTGGCTGCATCCGCGCATGGTGGACCTCGAACGCGTGCGGGTGCTCTTCCGCGGCCAGACCGTATTCGAGGGAAGCGTGCGTCCGTCGCTGGCTACGCTCCTGGACAGCTACCTGCGACGCCGCGACTGGGGGCTTCTGTACCCGGCTCAGGTGCGCATCCAGGGCGATGAATCCTGGGCGAGCAGAGACCAGCTTCAGCTCGCGCGCGTTTAGACCGCGCTTGCCCGCGGTGCGCCGACCGCATAGAATACGTTCGCGCGGCCGCGAGGCATGGTCTCGCATGGGGGCGATCAAATGGACTGGCGGGACTTCGCCATCGCCCTGGTGGTCTTCCTGGCGGGGGCGGGCGGGCTGTATGCGGTACTGCGGCCCGGCACGCGCACGCCATCGCCCGAGGAAGCCCGCGGCACAACTCGCGGCGAGGCCTGCGCCCGCCTGTTCGAGGCCGCCGAACAGGGCGACGCGGATACGGTCGAGCGGATACTCGCCGGGCGGCCGTCCCTGGCGGACGCGATCAACGACCAGGGCACAAGCTCCCTGCACGTGGCCGCCGAGCGCGGCCATGCCCGCGTGGTCGACGTGCTCCTGGATGCGGGGCTGGACCCGAATCTGCGCGACCGGCAGGGACGGACTCCGTTGCACCGGGCCGACAGCTCCGCCGCCGCCTGCCCGGCCACCGAGCGGCTGCTCGCCCGCGGGGCCGAGGTGAACGCGCGCGACGACCGCGGCTGGACGCCCCTGCACGCGGCCTGGAACGCGCCGGCCAAGGTGCAGGCCCTGTTGCGGGCCGGCGCGGACCGGGACGCTACGAATCGGGAGGGGCTGCGGCCCGTGGATGTGGCCGAGGCCCTGGACGCCACGCGCGCGGCGCGTCTGCTGCGCGACGAGGACGGGACCTGAGCGGCCGCGGCCGCCATAACCGCTGGCGCGCGCGAGGTCCGCACGAGCTTGATCAGAGAGGATCGTCATGACCGCACGCCGCGCAGAGTGCACCCGCCGGACCAAGGAGACGCAGATCTCCCTGTCCCTGAACCTGGACGGCTCCGGCCAGGTGCAGGTGGAGACCGGTGTGGGGTTCTTCGACCACATGCTTACCCTCCTCGGGCGGCACGCGCTCTTCGACCTGACCGTGCGCGCGGCCGGCGACCTGGAGGTGGATGCCCATCACACGGTCGAGGACGTGGGCCTGTTGCTGGGCCAGGCCGTGGTGGAGGCCTTGGGGACCAAGCAGGGCATCGCGCGCTACGGGTTCGCGCTTGTGCCCATGGACGAGGCCGCCGCCGAGGTGGCCGTGGATCTGTCGGGCCGTCCGCACTTGCGCTACGAGGTGGACCTCAGCGCCGAGAAGGTGGGCCAGTTCGACACGTGCCTGGCCGAGGAGTTCTTCCAGGCCCTGGCCAATGCGGGGCTTCTGACCCTGCACGTCGTCAAGCGCGCGGGCGAGAACCCGCACCACGTGCTTGAGGCCGCGTTCAAGGCCGCCGGCCGCGCCCTGCGCGCCGCCGTGGCCGCGGATCCGCGGGAGCTCGAGGTCCCGAGCACCAAGGGCGTACTCTGAGCCAGGGGCAGCGTCCGGCCCGCAGAGGGGGAGAGGCGATGCGCCAGGTCTTTGCCCTTCGCGCGATGGGCACCACCGCGAGCCGCGAGGTCGTGGCCGGTGCGACCACCTTCCTCACCATGGCCTACATCATCTTCGTGAACCCGCAGATCCTGAGTGCCACGGGCATGGACCGCGGTGCCCTCGTGACGGTCACCATCCTGGCCACGGCGTTCGGTACGCTGCTCGCGGCTCTGTGGGCGAACGTGCCCTTTGCCATGGCGCCGGGCATGGGGCTCAACGCCATGTTCACCTACACCCTGGTGCTGGGCGAGGGCTTGGCCTGGCAGACCGCGCTGGGCGTGGTGTTCATCTCGGGGCTCGCGTTTTTGCTCCTTACGGTCCTCGGCGTGCGAGAGCGCGTGGTCAACGCCATTCCCCTGTCCCTGCGCCTGGGCGTGGCCGCGGGCATCGGGCTGTTCATCACGTTCATCGGGTGCCAGCAGCTCGGGCTCGTGCAGGCGCACGAGGAGACACTGGTCACCCTCGGGGAGATCACGCCGCTCGTGCTCGTCGGGCTGGCGGGGCTGGCCCTGATTGCGGTCTTGGAGGTGCGCCGCGTGCCCGGGAGCCTGCTCATCGGCATTCTGTTCACGAGCGTTCTCGCATGGCTCCTGGTCCCGGACACCGCGCCCACGGGACTCGTGAGCCTGCCTCCGAGCCCCGCGCCCATCGCCTTGGAACTGGACATCGGCGCGGCCCTGCAGTGGGGGCTCCTGGGCGCGATCTTCAGCTTCATGTTCGTGGACCTCTTCGACTCGGTGGGCTCGATCATGGCCTGCTCGTACGAGGCGGGCCTGGTGCGCGAAGACGGCACGGTGCGGAAGATCGACCGCGTGCTCAAGGCCGACGCCGTGGCGACCCTGGCGGGGGCGCTGCTGGGCACGAGCACGACGACGACCTATATCGAGTCCGGCGCAGGCATCGCCGCGGGCGGGCGCACGGGGCTGACCTCCGTGGTGACCGCTGGACTGTTCCTGGCCGCGCTCTTCTTCACCCCGCTGGCCGTGGCCGTGCCGGCGGTGGCCACCGCCCCCGCGCTCATCGTGGTCGGCGTGTACATGTTCCGCAACATCCGGCGCATCGACTTCTCGGACCTCGGCGAGGGGATTCCCGCCTTCCTGACCATCATCCTGATGCCGTTTACCTACAGCATCAGCCTGGGCATCGCCTTCGGGTTCCTCTCCTACATCGTGCTGGCGGTCGCCGCGGGACGATGGCGCCGAGTGAGCCCGGTGCTGTGGATTATCGGCGCGCTGTCTGCCGCGGAACTTGCCTTGCGCGGTAGTGCCCTGCTGGGCGGCGGATGAGCCGGGTCCGGGCGAGGGGGACGCAAACGGCCGACTGAAAAGCTCCCGCGTCGCGACCCCATGCGGGAACAGAGGTTGCAGTTGCGCGTGTGTGGAGTTACACGATTGCAGTTGCAAACGCCCGGATATGGTGTATAATTCATATGAATGGGCGCACTTGACCGAGGGAAGCGGTTGAAAGCGATCCCGAGGGGAGTGAGCATGACTGGACCGTCTAGGTCGTCCCAAGCCCTGCGGCTGCGCGGGTTTACACTTGTTGAGATGCTGCTCGTGGTCGCGATATTGGGCATTCTGGCCGCGATCGGTCTGCTTGCGCTCAACAAGGCCAGGCAAGGCACCCAGCGCACCGCCACGGTCACGTTGCTCAGGGGCCTCTACGCAGGCATCGAGACCTACCGCACCCACCATGGCTACTATCCGGTACCCTTTGACGGCAGAGTGTCGGTAGACCCGGCCACGGACACGGGCGTACTGGCCGAGGCATTGCAGCGCCGCCTGCCCATCAATGAGGAAGACATCATCGACCAGGGCGGGAGGCGGTACCTGGTCGACGGGTTCGGGACGCCCATCCGGTACGAATACGCGCCCGATCCTCTGCCCACCGCGGAGGACGGCAACCCGATTCCCATGCCCCACGAGGTTTTCATCTACAGCCTGGGGCTCGACCAGCAGGACGATCCTGACAGCACAACCTACCCATGGCCCACGCGCCCGATCGGCGCACTCACCGACGAGAACAACCCGAACGCGGACAACATTTACATCCGAGAGGGCACGTGACCCATGCGCGCAGCCGGACGCGGGTTCTCGATCACCGAGCTCTTGGTCGTTATCACGATCGTCGTCGTGCTGGCGGGGATGCTCTTCGCGGCCGTCATGGAGGCCAAGCACGGGGCGCAGATCACCGGCGTCAAGCAGACCATGACCAACCTCGCCACCGTAGTCCAGGACTTGTATGCTACCGCCCCGGGCGATGTGCTCCGCGCCATCGACCCGACTTACCTCAACAACGCGAACGTGCCTGCCGCGGCCACGGACTGGGACGCCTCGAACTGGGACGCGAGCCGATGGAACCCGTCGAACCCCGACGATCCGATCATCCGCAGGTACGATGTCTCCGAGATGTACAACTTCCTCCTTTCCAAGGAGTTGATCGGTCGGCGGGAGCTGCTCCTCGACCCCTGGGTCGACCCCACTTATGAACAGCAGAACGGCCTGCGTTTCCGCATTGACCGAGCGGACGGCACACTCTATATCTGGTCCCTCGGCCCCGACGGCGAGGACGATGACGGCCAAGGCCTGCACGGCCGGGACGGAATCGAGACCAAGGGCAATGACGACATCGTCATCCAGGTCGGATTGTAGGAGAGCGTGCATGCGAGGCGCGCGTCGCGGGTTCACCCTGGTCGAGCTCCTGGTGGTCATCGTCATCCTGGCGATACTGTTCGGGCTGGTCTTGGCGATACGGGAGGGCACCCAAAAGACGGCGCACGACGCGAAGACGAAGTCCTTGCTCAAGCGAATCGAGATGGCCTTGACCAACTACAAAGAGAAAACGGGCGAGTATCCAAGCAGCATCCGCAACTCCGCCGGCGATCCGGAGTGGGACGCCGCGTTCGACGCACAGAACTACCCGCCGGAGCTGATCGACGCCGACGGGGACCCGCTGGACGCCTGGGAGCAGGAGATCGCCTACGTCCGCGTCACGTCCGGCGGCGCGCCCTTTCACCTGATCGTCGGCCAGGGCGACGACCGATACGTGCTCTATAGCGTGGGATCCGACGGTACGGACGACACGAACGACGGGGACGATCCGGCAGGCAGCGACATCGGAGACGACGTGCACAGCCGCCGGCTTCCGCAGAACTGAGCCGCCCGGCAGGAGGCCCGGAATGGACCGACGCGCCTTTACGCTGATTGAGCTCCTGGTAGTCATGGCGATCATGGCCGTGCTGGCGATGCTGACGCTGCCCTTCCTGGCCCCGCTGTACCGCAGCCACAAGCTCGACTCGGGCATGATGGGCGTTCAGGGGCTGGTCATGCACGCGCGCAGCTTGGCCGCTACGAAGAACGAAGTCCACTACGTGTCCTTCAACACCCTCACGCCCACGCAGCACATGCTGGTCATCTACGGGGATGCGCGTCCCCTGGGCGGAGCTTCGCCTACGGATTGGGTGTCGACCGTCCCCAATGCCAACAGCGCCATCGCCACCGAGCCCATGATCCTGGACGAAGCGGTCAACCTGTACGTGAACGGGCAAGCGCACGCGAGCGACCTGTACCTGCGCTGCGGGCCGCTGGGCCAGACCGTGCTCGTCGACAATACGCCGATGGTGGTGGACAACCTGGCTCCGCAACCCTATCCGGACAGCAGCTCGTTCGGCATCGTGCGCAGAGAAGCCCTCGAGAAGTATCAAGACGACGGAGAGCCGATCGACGAGAGCCAGTTCCGGGTGCTGCACGTGATGCACCTGACCGGCGAGTTCTACAAGGAGTGATGCCATGACGCGAGCCATACCGAAGCAGGCGGCCAGGCTCCGGCGACGCGGGCGCGCAGGCTTCTCGCTCGTGGAGGTCAGCCTGGCGCTTCTCATCTTGGCCGTGGGGCTGGTGAGCATTCTCGCGGTCTTCCCGGTGGCTGTGGCCTGGGGCGCGCGCAGCATGCACGACAGCACCGGTGCCATCGCCGCGCGCAGCGTCATCGCACAGGTCGAAGACGAGGCCCTGAATTCCACGGCCCCGCTGACTCTCGACACATGGCAGCAGATGAATGTCGCCACGCCCGGGGAAGGCGGATACTACGTGCGATACCAGATCACGAATTCCCCGTTGGCCCTGAACCTCAGGGACGTGCAGGCGCTCGTATACAACATGGACTTCAACATCCTGCAAGCCGGCACGAAGGCACGCGAGAAGGCCGAGGCGGACGTGCGCGGGGTCTACTGGGGGACGGTCTATGATCCGGCGCCCTGAGCAGAGGTACGGGAAAGGGACATGGGTATGAAACGGCGTGCGTTCAGCTTGGTCGAGCTCCTGATCGCAACTGCGCTGGGGCTCATCATCCTGGCCCTGGTAGGGTACAGTCTGGCCGCGTGCTCGCGCGCCATGAGCGAGACGCAAGCCCATGTGGAGATCCATGACCGCGGCCGGGCCATCGAGCAGAGCCTGATCCGCGACTTCGAGAACATGCACCCGGGGGTGTATGTGTGGTATCACCAGGATTCTCCGCCGCCCGCCCCGCCTCCCCCGCGGCCTCGCCTGGTGTACTTCTTGACCACGCTGTCCTCTTTGGACACCGACTACGACGGCACCCAGAATAGCCCCGGAGACGAGCCCGAAGACCTGGCCGCCGTGAGATACGAGTGGACCGACGACAACCGACTTATCCGGTCCGTCAATTACACCGCTGACGCCAACAACTATCCTCCGGCAGCCGGCGACTGGAAAGAGACGGTCATGGATCGAGACATCATCGCCTTTACAGTGGGCGTCTCGGACACCGCGCACACCGGGCCTACGTGGCTCGACACCTCTGACTCCGACAGCTACCTGAACCCGCATCCGGCGAACATGTATTTCGACTTCACCCTGCGCGACCAGACCTCGGGAATGGAACGCGACTTTTCGGTGATTGTCTCCCTGCCCAGGCAGTAGAGGCACGGACAGGCATACAGGGAGGGAGAGACCCATGACGGACCGCACCAGCCGCCCGATTGCCGACGCCGGCCCTGTGCGCAGAGCCCGCAAGGGCGAGCGCGGCAGCGTGCTTGTCGTATGTGTGGGCGTATTGGCGATTCTCGCGCTCATGGCCGCGGCGTTCATCTCGGCCATGACCATGCACAAGGCCGTGGGCGCAAACGTGAAGGGCCGGGTCCACGCCGAACTGGCCGCCAAGAGCGGGCTCTCCCACGCGGTCGCCCGGCTCATAGACCATCATGACAACGGCACCGTGACCGCGCTTGATGGCGCGTCCGCTGATTCCGCCTGGTTCCAGGACTTCGTGGCCCTCGACAGGGACGTGAATGACGTGCCGCCCGTGTACAATCCGAATGAGGTGACGACGGTGCTGAGCGACCTGTACGAGATCAATGCCCAGTACCAGCTCTATCCGCACGACGACGAGTTCCGCTTCCACCTGTCGCAATGGCTGCCGAATGAGAACGGGCAGGTAGCCGACGCGCAGGCGCGCCTGCGCACCCGGTACGCGGTGGTGACCCTGGACCTGACCGGGCTCTTGTACTGCAACATTCCCGGCGCGGCCACAGGTCCGGAACGAGACCTGCTGGCGGCAGCGAGCGTACACAACCGCCCACCGTTCCAACCCGACGAGGCCACCTATCAGGACATCACGTTCGCCAGGGACTTCTACGACGCCTGTGCCACGGACCCGGCGGAGACCTTCCTGGATGCCATGAGCAAGTCGCAGCTCACAACATTGAGCGACCAGCAGGAGTACGGTCTTATGTTCACCCGGGCGACGCCGTTCGGCGACACGGCCGAGGACCGGCGCGGCGCCGGGCACCACCCCACCTTCAGCGCGCTGAACCTGAACACCGCGCCCAAGGCCCTGCGCAACGCGCTCATTGTGTACACCTCGGACCTGCTGGCCGGCACCGGCGCCGGCGCCTACGGCATCGACGGGGTGAACGCCTTGCAGGCCGGCGACGGGACGGACATCCCCGCCACCTACATCGGCCCGCTGGGGGATGCGGAGGCGTTCACCGATTTGTTTGGCGTGGAATATCCCCTGGGCGACGGTACAGGCAGTCCAGCCACCGTGGAGGGGTCCTACTACGAGGCCGATATCGCCGAGGCCCTCAAGCTGACCATGGAGCGGTTCGGCTTGGGGGCGACCATGGGGGGTGCGGGCTACCCCTGTACGGACCTGACGGTGTTTGAGGACGATTTCTTTACCGAATCGACGTCCGTGCAGCTCGAGGCCTACGACCAGATCCTCGCGGTGTACAATCAGGATCAGGGCATCAACCCCCAGCCCGGCGAGTGGTGGTACAATGCTGCAGCCGGAACCTGGTGGAACCCGCCCGTGCCCACCTGTACGGAGCGCGCCGAGCGCATGGAGCGGGCGGTCAACGATGTGCTCAACTCCCTGTTCAACGAGTCGGCAAGCGGTCATGACGACGACGGCACCGACGGCCTGTACCACGTGGACTTCGACGGATCCCAGTTCGGCACCGGCACGAGCGCCGGGTGGGACTTCGTCTCCCCGCCGCCGGGCAACACGCCCACGATCTCGCATCAGCCCGTGCCGGCGGAAGCGAGCGAGAGCCGCACGGAAGGTGAGACCAACGCGACCGGAACGGCCTGGGGCCAGCTGCCCGAGGTCTACGTGGGCAAGAGTCCGTGGTTCTACGTCGCGGTGCGCGGTGAGTGCGGCCGCGACGACGGAGCGGGCGCGTGGCAGGAGACCCTGTCCACCACGTACCTCGAGGCCGTGGTGCACGTATACGAGAACCCGGCCGGATCCGGGAACTACGACCACGAGATCATGTACCGGCGCTGGTACGTGGACTGACCGCACCCCAGGCCCGACATGCCTGTTCCCATCCTGTACCTGTCCGCTGCGGGCCACCTGGGCGGCGCGGAGCTGAGCCTCGTCGAGCTCCTGCGCGCCCTGGACCGGGACCGATACACGCCCCTCCTGGCCGTGCCGCAATCCGGACCTGAGGACCTGTCGCAAGCGGCACGGGCCTGCGGCGTTGACGTGCACGCTCTTCCCCTCGACCCCGTTCGGCGCATCGGCAATCCGGCCGCCCTGATCAAGGGATTGCACGGATTGCGGACCGCGGGCCGGGCCGTGGCCGCGCTCGTGCGGGACACAAGCGCCCAAATCGTGCACGCGAACACCGCCCGCGCAGCACTCTCGGTCGCGCTCGCGCCCGATGGGCCGAGTGCGCCGCTCCTGTGCCACCACCGAGACCTGCGCCTGCCCTGGCCCATGCGCGGCCTGCTGGCGCGCCGCACCGCGGTCGCCGTAGCCGCGAGCGACGCGGTTGCCGAGTTCCTGCGCGGCCACGCGCCCGCCGGGGGCGTGCACGTTGTCCCCAGCGGCGTGGACCTGGCCTCGTTCCAGGCGCTTCCCGACAAGGCGCAGGCCCGCGCGCGCCTGGGGCTCTCGAGCGATCCGCTACTCCTGGCCGTAGGCCAGCCGGTTGCCTGGAAGCGCCATGACCTCTTCGTTGACACATTGATCAGGGTGTGCGCGCATCTGCCCGGGGCGCGAGGGCTCGTGGCCGTGGGCTCGCACGCGGACGCCGTGCGCGCGCCGCTTGTAGACAGGCTGCATAGGGAGGCCCGTGCGCGCGGGCTGGACGAACACGCGTTCTCCGTTCGCTCCTTCGCGCACGCGGACATGCCGACCGTGTACGCGGCCGCGGACGCGCTTGTGCACCTCGCCGAACGCGAGCCCTTCGGCCGGGCCGTGGTCGAGGCCATGGCCGCCGGCCTGCCCGTGGTGGCCGCACACAGCGGCGGTCCGGTCACGACGCTTGCCCACGGCGGCGGACGGCTCGTACCCGTCGGGGACGCGCCCGCTGCGGCGCGCGCGGTGCGCGACTGTCTGGCCGACGCGGCCCTCCTGGCGGACCTGCGCGCGAATCGGCTCGCGCGTGCCGCGCCCTTCTCTGCGCCTGCGACGACCCGCCGCATCGAGGGCCTGTACGCGCGCCTGCTGACGCGCTGACTTGGCGATTTCCGCGAAACCGAGCCGATTGACCGCCTTGCCTGTTCAACCGCTTCCGGATAGAATGAGTCCGTTCGCCGCATCCTCGCGCGCACGGCGCCCGCTGTGGGAGATCGGTATGCTCACGTCGCGCCGGGTGATCCTGGCCGGGTTTCCCCTGCTCTTTGTCCTGCTGGTCGGGGCGCTCGCGCATTTCGCTGCGGTCCGTTACCAGGACGAGCGCCGCGACGCGCGCGACGCCGCGCAGCGCGACCTGCACGCCACGCTCGCCCAGGCTCGCGCGACCGCCCGAGCCTTGCAGCGCGATCGCCTGCTCGAACAACAGGCCGCCTGGGCCCGTCACGAGGCCCAGTGCCGCGCGGTGCTCGACCGAATCCAGGCCCTTCTGGCGCGGGCGCTTCAGTCCGCGAACGACGACACCAGCGAAGGCGAGACCGAAGGCCGCGGCTGGGGGTCCCTCCTACAGACCTTTGGCATGAACTTGCGCGCGCCAGAGACGCTCCCCGAGCCCCGCACCGTGCTCGCGGAGGAACGCCCCGCGCTCGCCAACCTGCTGCCCGCGGGCGCGCAGCTCACCGTGCGCACGCAAGAGGGCGACACGCTCCTCTCCGTCACGCGCGGCGAGCCGGAGGCCGAGCGCGCCGCGCCCCTGCACGCCGCGTTCACCGCGGACCATGCGCAGGGGCCGGTGGCGTGGTCGCTCGCCCTGGCTACCCCGTTCCCGGATCTGCCGCCGGACCCGGGGCCCGAGGCGTTGGCCCGGGCCCTGGCCGCGGATGAGACCCTGGCCGAGCAACTCGGGGCGCGCACCGCGCTCGCGGTGCTCGACGAAGAGGGCGCGGCAGTGGCCGCCGTGCCGGCGGGCGCGTTCCCCCCGCAGGCGCAGGAGATGCCCCGCGGCCAGTGGACCGAGCTCGACGCGTCCGAGGCGGGCGCCGCGCGCATGGGGCTCCTCGCCGGCACGGACACGGACCTCGGGATCGAGGTGGTGGGTCGGCGGGTCCTCATTGAGCCGGACGCGGCCGCGTGGCTGCGCTCGGAAGTCAGGGCGCAGCCCGCGCTCTTGGCCGCGCCGCTGGCAGGCCTCGTACTCGCGGTCCTGGGCGTCGCTTGGGCCGTGGCACGCGGGCGCACCGAGCGGGCCGCGGCCTCGGCCAAGGGACGGGCCCGGACGCGGCCGAGCCCGGCGCATGGGAACGACGCGGGCGCCACCGAGCTCGCCACGCGCGAGCGGCCCGTGCAGCGCCCCTCGGCGGACCGCCCGAGCAACCTGCCCCGGCTGCGGCGTCTATACGGCAGCCGCGAGGAGCGCGCGGGGCTGCAGCTTACCGGCCGCGTGCGAAGCGACGTGCTGCGCGAGCTCCTGCGCCGCGTGGGCGGCAACGGAGAGGGCGACCAGGATGTATGAGGCCTACTGGCAGCTGGACGAGAAGCCCTTTGCCAACACGCCGGACGCGCGATTCTTCTACTTCTCGCGCCAGCACGAGGAGGCCCTGACCCGCCTCCTGTACGCGATCACCGAGGACAAGGGCGCGATGCTCTTGACCGGCGACTACGGTTGCGGCAAGACCCTGCTCAGCCGCACGCTCCTCGAACACCTGGACCCGGAGCGGCACGACATGGCGCTCCTGCCCCATCCGAACCTGGGGCCCGTGGAGTTTTTGCAGGAGGTGCTCTTCCAATTCGGATACGAGGCCTCGGACGGAGCCAACAAGGCGGACCTTCTGCATCTCTTGAACGACTGCCTGCGGGAGAACGACGCCCGCGAACGGCGCACGATCATCCTGGTGGACGAGGCCCAGCAGGTTACGGACAAGGACACGCTGGAGGAGTTTCGTCTGCTTCTCAACTTCCAGCACAGCCGCCGGTTCCTGGTGACCCTGCTCCTGTTGGGCCAGCCCGAGCTGCACCGCACGCTGGAGGAGCTGCCTCAGCTCGTGCAGCGCCTGGCCGTGCGCTACCACCTTGGGCCCCTCGAGCCCGACGAGGCCCACGCCTACCTGCAGCACAGGCTGCGCACCGCGGGCGCGCGCGAGGAGATCTTCACCTCCGGGGCCGAGAACCTGATCGTGGAGGCGTCCGAGGGCGTGCCCCGGTGCATCAACAACCTGGCCGACATGGCGCTCCTGGTGGGCTACGGGCAGCGCGCGCCCGTGGTGGACGAGGACATTGTCCGCCGCGTGGCCGCGGATATGCAGGTCTGAGGCACGCTCCCGCATCCGCGCGAGGACGGTGGCATGGCGCAATCGGCACCATACGACGACCGCGACGCCGAGCGCGTACGTTTGAGCGATCTCGACTTCGATCCCGGGGCCACCCGGGCCGCCGCCCGAGACCTGCCCGACTACGCCGCGGACGTGGGCTTTGACTTCGAGCCGGACGAGCCCGCGGAGGGGCGCGCGCGGCCCGCTCCCTCTCCCGCAGCGGACCAAGAGACCGAGGCCGTGCTTGACGAGCTCCTCCAGGACCATGGCGTGGAGGCTCCGCCCGAGGCGGCCTCCGCCACGGATAGGGAAGCCGCGCCCGAGGAGACACAGCCTTCCACCCAGCCTGAGTCCGGCGAGCAGGCCTCGGCCGAGCCCCCGTCAGCCGCAGAGATCGCCCCACAGCAACCGAGCGCACAGGCCGAATCCTCCGGCGGCGCGGACATGCGCGTCCAGGCGCCGGAAGAAGCCAGCGGCAGGGACTTGCGCGCGCAAGCGGCCGGCGGGGAAGCGGGTGGCCGCAACGTGCCTGCCCAGGCCGCCCCGGCGGATGAGTCCCAGGGCAGACCCGGGGGGCGTATGGACGCGGCCCAGCCCGAGGCCCCGGGCCGCGACGTGCGCGCGGACACGGAGCGCGAGGCGCCGGGCGGACGGGATGTCCTGGCCGAGAAGCCCGCTGAGGAGATCGGCGGTCGGGACGTGGCGGCCGAGCCCCCCGGCGAGGAGCCCTCCGGCCAATCCTCGGCCGCCCAGGCTCTGCCCGCCTCCGCAGACGAGGCGCGCGCGTCCGCTGAGGAGGCGCCGGAGGGAGAAGCCGCTGAGCCGTCGGAAGAGGAGGCACCCGCCGAAGAGGCCGCCGAGAGAACCGCAGCAGAGCCGCAGTCTGCGCCCTCGCCCGGACAAGAGGCGGCTGAGCGTCTCGCGCAACCGGACCAGGAATCGGCTACCCCCGCGCAGCAGGCGCAGGCCGAAGCGTCTGCACCCGCATCGGCCGCGTCATCTGAACAGGAAACGCCGCAAGGCGAACCCTCGGAACAGGACCTGGAACCTGTGTCGCTGCGCCCTGAGGAGGCGCAAGGGGAAAGCGAACCGCAACAGTCGCATCAAGAGGAGACTGCGCAAGAGGGCGCGGCCGGCCAGCACGCGGACACGAGCACGGTGGAGCTCCTGGCCCAGGCGCTCCAAGAAGAGGCCCCCAAGGACGAGAGCGACCAGAAAGGCATCTCCAGCATCCTGGCCGCCGGAGCGATGGAGGACCTGGCCGCTGAGCGGGGCGAGGCGCCCCCTGCCAGAGAAGACCAGGGCATTGAGCCCGTGTCTCTGCGCGCCGACGCGGCCTTTACGGGCGAAGAGGAGGAAGAAGAGGGCGCCCGGCCCTCGAGCGCGCGCTGGCGGCGATTTCGCGAAGGCCGGATCGGCCGACTGCTGGGTCCGTTCGTCGACATCGCATGCGCGCTGGGCGACCGCATCGACCGGCGCATCCATTGGTACGAGAACTGGCGGCTCTACCTCGTGCTGGCGAGCCTGGTGATCTTGACGATCTGCGCGGCCCTGTGGCTTGCGGCCGCGCTGGACACGGCCCAGCCGTACGAGTAGCGTTCGCATTGCGAAGGGCCCAGCGACCCTTTTCTCTCATCGATTCGGTGCATATACGAAGGCTGTCCGCAGATTCGGAGGAAATCACATGCCCAAGCCTCGGCCCGTGAACCTCGGCACGTCCGCCGACGCCCGGCCGGGAGAGCCCGTGATCGGCGTGTTCGCCGCGTGCGACCCGCGCATCGACGACGCCTCGCGCACGCGCAGCCGCAACATCGTGGAGCTGACCGCCGACACGATCGCGCAGGCCGTGCGCCTGCCCACCGGCGACCCCGTGCGCACGATGTGGAGCCCGGTGCTCGTGGACGGCGAGCGCCAGGCCGACATCGTGGCCCGCCAGTTGCGCGAGGCGGGCGCGAACATCCTGGTCGCGGCGCTCGACACCTGGGCCTTCCCGCAGCCTTCGCTCATCAGCCTGGTGGAGCAGTTCCCCGCGCACACGCCCTTGAACCTCACCTGCGGCAACTCCGGGCCCAAGCCCGGGGTGGTGTTCGTGCACGCGTGCAGCGGGGCGCTGAGCCAATACGGGCGGCTCGTGCACATCAACGTGGGCAACTGGCCGGACACGGGGGCTCGCCCGCGCATGTCCCGGGCCACGGCCGACGCGCCCGTGGACTGGTGTTACGCCGCGGTCGCGGCCGCCGGGTTGCGGGGCCGGCGCGTGGTGGTCTTCGGCCACGACAGCATGGGCATGGAGACCGCGCTCGCGCACGTCATTCCCACGCGGCGCACCTTCGGCGTGGAGGTCACGCGCCTCGACATGAAGCTCCTCGCAGACATGCTGCGCAAGCGCGCCTACGACAAGCGCGAGCACCGCGACCTGCGCGCTTGGATCGACGCGCACCTGGGCGAGCGGCTGGAGGTGCGCGACCGGGCAGAGAGCGACCGGTTCGACCAGAGCCTGGCCATGTACCTGATCGTGCGCGACCTCATGGCGGACCTGAACGCCGTGGGCGGGGGCTTCATGAGCCAGCTCGAGTGGGGGAGCGACCCCCGCGGCACGCCGCTCCCGGTCGCCGACGTAATGGAGAGCCTGTTCAACAGCACGTTCGACCATCGCGGGCCCAAGCCGCCGATCCCCTACGCCACCGAGGCGGACGTGCAGGGGCTTCTGACCATGCTGCCCCTCACGTGGCTGTCCGGCGGGGCGCCGCCCTTGTTCATGGACTTCCGCAAGGTGTGGGAGCCGCGGGAGCTCAAGGACCTCGCCAAGAAGCACAAGGTCCGCTGCACCGGCCGCGCCCTGTGGGAGAAGCGCGGGCTCGTGGACGGCGACAACTCCGGCTCCGCGTCCCTGGACTGGGCGGGCAAGCCGGGCGAGAAGCCCGAGGCGGTGCTCCAGCGCGTGTCCATGCCCCAGGCCGACCCCGGGTACTTCTCGGGCCTGGGCAACTCGATCACCTTCGTCTCGCCCGGGGGCCTGGACGGCATCGCGGGGCGGCTGGCGTATAGCGCGCCCGCGGACCAGTTCAGCCTGATCTGGGACCAGGCCACGACCGTGGACCTGCCGACCAAGCTCGCCCGCGCGGTATGCGAGACGTCCACGGCCACCTGGCCGCACACGTTCGTGGTGCCGAAATACGCGACCATGGGCGAGTACAAGCAGTTCGCCCCGGCCAACCACTTCCACATGACCTGGGGGCTGTCGCCCGCACGCCTGGAGTACTGGATGGACCTCACGGGCGTGCTGTCCGTGACCCCGTGGGCCGCGCGGCCCGCGTACGTGGAGGGCGTGGACCGGCCGCCGCCCCTCGTGCACCTGCTAAGCGGCGGCGAGGCCCAGGCCAAGCGGCTCCAGGCGAGGTAGAGCTACAGCCCGGCGGTCTGGCGGCAGGTGGCTCACGTGCCTTTCATGACCGACGGCGGCCTCACCGCCGCTTGTCGGCCGGGCGCAGGTCTTCGACCGGGTGCGCGAACCCGCTGATTCTGTTGTCCGCCATCCTGACCGCGCCCACGCCCTCGGCGATGCGCACCCCGGTGCCGCGCGGCCCGTTGGCGCGGGACTCGCGGATCGCGTTTTCGCGAAGCTCGATCTCGTCTGCCGCGCTGTCGATGCGCACGCCCAGGGGCGCGTCCGCAGGGCCGTTGTCCTCGATCCGACAGCCCTCCACCAGGTCGTCCACCGGCGACTGGGTGGGATAGTGGCCCGCGCGCACCTCGAGGCCGACCTGGCCGTTGCCGCGCACGGTGCAGCGGCGGACCGCGTTGTGGCTGTCGTGGAATCCGATGGAGATGCCGTACTGGGCGTTCCCTTCCATGGTGCAGTCCGCGAGCTCGCCCTGCTGGATGCCCCAGCAGAAGTAGAACCCGCGCGCGTTCTCGTACAGGCGGCAGTCGCGCACCCGCATGCGCAGGCTGCCGCTTCCCGCGTGCATGGCCATGAAGCAGTGGTGGCAGGTGCAGCCCTCGGCGCGCACGTCTTCGCAGACCTCGAACCCGATGCCGTCTGCGCCAGCATGATGCGCGGTCACGGCCCGGAAGTCCACGTCCCGGCAATGCCACAAGTACACGCATGCCCCGCGGGTTACGTGCGTGCCCGCGTCGTCGCCGCGCCCATCCACGCGCAGGTGCGCAAGACCGGTGTGCGCCACGTCCTCGCCGCCGACCACGGGCACAGTGTTGCGCACGACCACGGGCCCGACCTCCAGCCAGAAGTTGTCGCCCACGTAGGGCCGGTCGATGACAAGCCCCTTGTCCGTGTGCGCGAGCACGGTCGCCTGGCGCACGATCGGCCGCTCGGTGGGCCAGTGGCGGCCTTCCAGATGGATGCCCGTTCCCACGGGAAAGGCGGCCGGGTCCTCCACGGCCACGACCCGCTCGTAGTGGTTCACGCTGCGCAGGACCGGCCGCTCCACCGGGTCGGGTCGGGTGAGCACGGTATCCTCGCCCGTGCCGGTGAGCACGACACCGGAGACCAGGCGCACCGAGTCCGCGCACACGTACGTGCCCGGGGCCAGGCGCACCTCGCGCGCGCCCACGCGCCGGGCCAGGTCCAGGGCCTGCTGAATGGCGTGGTGGTCGGTGCCGCGCACGTGCCCGCCGCGCGGACCCACGCGGATGGCTTGCGGCGCGCTCGCTGGAGAGGGCTTCGGCGTCCACATGCGCTCCCCTGTATCAAGACGGCCTCATTTGTCAAGACACAGCGGCGCCGGACCCGGGCGGCCGGGCCGCCCTGCTCCATGCTCCGGGACACACAGCCATCGCGAGCGCCCGCACCGGCCAGAAAATCGCGAAAAGTTTCGCGAAAACCCTTGACGCCTCTCGCACCCCTCCGTACATTCGCGCGCAAAGGGCGCCAACCGACTCTCCGGGCAGAGTTGGTTTCACCAGGCAGGTTGGCGCCGGGGCCGGCACCGCTGCGCCCGCCACACAGCATGAGCAGTCGCATCCCGCCGGGCGCATGCCGTGCACAACACTGGCACGCGGCACGTCGGGAGCCGTCATGCCGACCTACAGGCTCACCCAGCCGAACCTCACCGCCCTGCTGGACCGGGTGGCAGGCGACCGGCAGGTGCTCAAGTCCGTTCCCGTCCGAGACACCGACCAGTACACGTATCGCATTCACCGGCCCGGCGAGCCCTTTGAGTATGCGGGCTTCCGCGCGAGCCCGTCCCTGAAGGGCGTGCTCTTCCCCATCCGAGAGAAGATGGGCACGTTTCCGGCCGAGTCGACCGAGGCGCCCGAGCTTGCCCCTGTGCCCATGGTGGTGGGCGCGGCCGCCTGCGACCTGAAGGCCCTCGCGTCGCTGGACGCGGTGTTCCTGGAACAGGACTTCGTGGACCCGTTCTACCAGCAGCGGCGCGACGCCTTGCGCGTCATCTCCCAGGACTGCACCGATCCGCGGCCCAGCTGCGCGTGCACGTATCTCGGCTTCAAGCCCTATCCGGAAGAGGGGTATGACCTGAACCTCTCGCAGGTCGAGGGCGAGTAACTCGCAGAGACAGGCGGCGCCCACGGCGAGCGCCTGGTCGAGGAGCACCGCGACCTGTTCCAGGAGGCCACGGACGCGCAGCTCGCGCAGCGCGAAGACAAGCGACAGGCCGCCGTGCGGGCCGTCGAGGACCTCAACCGCGAGTACGAGCTTCCGACCACCCGCCAGGAGCTCCTGCGCCGCGAGCACACCGACGAGCAGTGGCACGAGGCGGTGGACACGTGCGTGGAATGCGCGGCCTGCCTGTTCACGTGCCCCACGTGCCACTGCTTCCTGCTCGCCGACCAACCGGCCGGCGCCGGTGCCGAGCGCTGGCGCGTCTGGGACGCGTGCTCCTACGCGGGGTACGGCCGCATGGCCGGGGGCGGCACGCCCCGGCCGGCCCTGGTGGAGCGGTTCCGCCACCGCTACGCGCACAAGTTCGACTATTTCGTGGACCGATACGGGTTCGAGATGTGCTCCGGATGCGGACGGTGCATCGAGGGTTGCGCAGGCAAGATCGACATGCGCGAGGTGTTCCGTTCACTGGCCAGCGCGCGCGTCTGACCGGGAAGTGTGCCATGGACAACCCCTACCTGCCCGTGTCCGCGACCGTGGACCAGATCATCGACGAGACCCCCACGATCAAGACCCTGGTGCTGCGGCCCGCGGAGCCGATCCCGTTCAAGGCCGGGCAGTTCATGCAGCTCACGGTTCCGGGGCTGGGCGAGGCGCCGTTTACCCCGTCCTCCTCGCCCAGGACGCCCGACCGCATGGAGATCACCATCCTCCGGGCCGGCACCGTGACCGAGGCCCTGCACCGGGTCCGGCCCGGCGAGACCCTGGGCCTGCGCGGCCCCTTCGGCAAGGGATATCCATTGGACGAGCTCGAAGGCAAGGACGTGCTGGTGGTCGGCGGCGGCGTGGGCCTGGCGCCCCTGCGCGCGCTGTTGCTCGCGCTCTTCGACGATCCGGGCCGATATCGCCGCATCTGCCTCAAGTATGGCGCGCGCAACCCGTCGGAGCTCCTGTACAGGGGCTCCTACGACGAGTGGGGCGGGATCGACAACGTGACCATGGACGTGACTGTGGACGTGGCCTCGGACGGATGGACGGGCCACGTGGGGGTGGTCACCACGATCCTCAAGGATCTCGACATTGCCATCCCCGAGAGCGTGGCCGTGGCCTGCGGGCCGTCGATCATGCTGAAGTTCGTGACCTTTGAGCTCCTCGACCAGGGCTACGAGCCGAAGCAGATCTATCTGTCCATGAACCGGCGCATGAGCTGCGGCACGGGCAAGTGCGGCCGGTGCATGATCGGACCGTACTACCTGTGCAAGGACGGTCCGGACATGAACTACGAGAAGATCAAGGACTACCCGAACGTGTTCGCCTGAGGGCGCCGAGACGATGGCCGACGCAGCGCGCGGCGTGTGCCTGTTCTGTTCACTGGGCTGCGGACTCTCCATCGAGTCCCAGGACGGCGAGCCCCTTGCGCTCGAGTACGACCAGGCCTCCGCCGTGAATGAGGGCACGCTGTGCGCCAAGGGCAACTACTTGCTCGAACTCCTCAACCATCGCCGCCGACTCGCCGAGCCGCGCATCGGCGGCAGCGTAGTGTCATGGCAGCAGGCCGCCGCGTCCCTGGCGAACCTCTTGCGATCCCCGTCGACCGCGCTCATCGTGGAGGGCGACCTATCCGACGAGGAGGCGCGGCTTTTGCCTTCCTTCGCGGCCTCGTGCATGGAGTCGGACAACTGGGCGGTCAACTTCTCCACTGGCGACGACGAGGTGCTGCGGGCGCTGGAGTCCGTGCCCGTGCCCGAGGCGAGCACGGACGACCTGCGCGAATCGGCCTGCACCGTGGCCGTGGGCGACCCGTTTTCCGTGGGGCCCGTGGTGGCCCGGCACGTGATGCACGCGCGCAACGCCTCCCGCGACCACCGGCTGCACGTCGTCCGCGACGACCGCCACGAGAACGTGGCCGCGCGATTCGCACAGATCGACCTGGGGGGCGGGCTGCGTGAGGGCCTACTCGCCCTGCTGCACGCGATCCTTACCCTGCCGGACCGGTCCGCGCCGGGCTGGTCCCGGCCGATCGTCGAGGAGATCGCCCGCACCGGCGGGCCGCCCGCTGTGGACGAGGTCCAGGCCGTGGCCGCGCAGTTCGCAAACGCGCAGTCCGGGGTGTTGGTCGTAAGCACCGCGGATCCCGTGGCCGCACAGCTCGCGGGCTGCTGTGCGCTCGCCGCTGGAGAGAGGAAGCGCTTTTCCCTGGTCCACGACTACGGCAACGCCGCGGGGATTTGCCGGTCCGTCGCACCCCCGACCACAGCGCAGGACATCCTGGACCGCGCCGCACGCGGCGCCGTGGACGCACTGTGCGTGCTGGGCGCGGACCCGGTGGCGGCCCTGCCCGACCGGGACGTGGAGGGAGGGCTCAAGGGACTCCGTCGCCTCGCGGCCGGCGCCGTGCTCCCGAACCGCACCACCACGCTCGCGGACACGGTGCTTCCCACCTCCGTGTGGCTGGAGAAGCACGGGACATTCAACGGCTCGATGCGCTCGGCCGCGGCCGAGCCCGTGGGTGCCGCGCGCTCGTACGGGGAGATCATGCATCTCGTTGCGCAGGTGCGCGGCGTCAACCTCCATCCGTACTCGGGCCGGACCGCGCCGCCCGTGCAGGATATGTCCCCCGAGCTCGCCCGGGCCATGGTGCACCAGGCCCGCGAACCCGCACCCGCGACCGGGGTGCGGTCCACCGCCGTACGGTTCGGGGACGGGGCGCTTACGGACATGCTCAGCTTTCCACAGGCGATCAGGACCCAGGCGGTATGAAGAAGCTCTTGGTGAATCTGGACGTGTGCATCGGGTGCCAGGCGCACAGCGCGGCCTGCCACCGCGTCAACGGCGACACGCTCACCTTCCGCACCGGACAGATCGACGACGCGGGCACACTGCCCGTGGTGTGCCGCCACTGCGAGGACCCGGCCTGCGTGGCCGCCTGTCCGCGCGACGCGATGCGCAAGGAGGAGGACGGCACCGTGCGCCGCAGCGCCAACCTGTGCTCGGGATGCCGCAGCTGTGTGCTCGCGTGCCCGTTCGGGGTGCTGGGGGACGTGGACGGGCTCGCAGGGTTCAGTCGCAGCAAGTGCCACTTGTGCTTTGATCGGACCGCCGAGGGCAAGGAGCCCGCGTGCGTGGCCACCTGCCCGACCGGCGCGATCCGGTTCGAGGAGATCGACGAGGTCCTGGCGGACGAGGAAGAGCTCGTGATCGGCGGGCATGCGCTGGGCCGCAGTCCGTACGTGCGGCGACGCTGAAACCCGGAGAGAAGCGGAGCCAGGTCGTGACCGTTGCTTTGATCTTCATCGCGTCCGTGCTGATTGCGCTCGCCCTGGGCGCGCTCACCCGCTGGGTGGACCGCAAGGTCACGGCGCTCGTGCAGGCGCGCGTGGGCCCGCCCTGGTACCAGCCCGTGGCGGACGTGCTCAAGCTCCTGGGCAAGGAGACGCTCGTCCCGGAGCAGAGCCAGGGCATGGGGTTCCTCGCGGCGCCCATGCTCGGGTTCGCCGGGGCGTGCGCGGCTGCGGCGGTGCTGATCGGGACCCTGCTCGGCGGTGAGGGGTTTCTCGGCGACGTGGTGGTGCTCGTGTATCTTCTGACCATTCCGGCGGTGGCGGTGATCTTTGGCGCGTGCGCGTCGGGCAGTCCGGTCTCGGTCACGGGCGCAAGCCGAGAGATGAAGATGCTCTTGGCCTACGAGCTGCCGCTCTTGATCGCGATTCTGACGACGCTCCTGCGCGCCGGGGCCGGGGCGCCGGACTTCCGCTTCGAGACCGTGCTCGCGTTTCAGCGCGACCACGGGTGGCTCCTCTACAGCACCGCGCCGGACGGCGCAGGATTCGCCGTCTCCGGGATCATCGGGTTCGTGGTGGCCCTGGTGGCTCTCCAGGCCAAGCTGGGGCTTGTCCCGTTCGACGTGGCCGAGGCCGAGCAGGAGCTCATGGGCGGGGTGATCAGCGAATACGCGGGCGCGCCGCTCGCGCTCATCCGCCTGACCAAGATGATGCTCGTGTGCCTGGCGGTCGTGTTCCTGGGAACCCTGTTCCTGGGCGGGTTCGACTTCAGCACCCTGGGCGCGGGCGTGGCGAGCGTGCTCAAGTACGTGGCCGTACTCGTGCTGGTCGTGCTCGTGCGCAACACGAACCCGAGGCTTCGCATCGACCAGATCCTGTGGGTCTTCTGGGGGCCGGTGACCGCCCTGGCCGTACTCGGCCTGGTGCTGGCCGCGTGGGGCTACTGAGCCGGAAAGGGGTCGTCGTGGGTGCCGGAATGTGGGGCCTGAAGAAGTCCCCCTGGGTGTACCACGCGGCGCTGTCGCCGTGCAACAACTGCGACATCGAGATCCTGGACGTACTCACCCCGAGGTTCGACGCCGAGCGCCTGGGCGTGCGCCTGGTGGGAAGCCCCCGGCACGCGGACGCCCTGCTCGTGAGCGGCGCGATCAACCGCCACGTGCTCCCGCGGTTCCTGGAGCTCTACCGACAGACCGCCAAGCCGTGCGTGGTGTTCGCCGTGGGCTCATGCGCGCAGAGCTCGACCATCTTCCGGGACAGCTACAACATCGTCGGGCCGCTCGACAAGGTGCTCAAGGAAGTGGACCCGAACCCGATCGTGGTGTACGTGCCGGGCTGCCCGCCCAAGCCCGAGGCGATCCTGAGCGGGGTGATCAAGGCCCTGGGCAGCCTGTGAGCGATTGAGGAGAGTTCCATGCCCGCCTCCGCGGCACTCGACAGCCTCACCCAGGCCTGCGGCGAGAAGCTGGGCGCCGTGCGCTGGAAGAACGACCGGCGCGTGTACGTGCCCGTTGCGCCCGCGCACGTGCGCGAGGCAGTCGGGCACCTGGTCGGCCGGGGCGGCCGCTTGGCCACGATCGCGGGCGTGGACACGCGCAACGGGGTCGAGCTCCTGTACTTCGTGATGTTCCCGCAGGAGCAGCGCATCATCACCGTGCGCACCATGGTGCAGAAGCCGTTGCCGCAGATGGCCTCGCTCGCGGGCGACCTGCCGGCGGCCAACTGGGCCGAGCGCGAGATCCAGGACCTGTTGGGCGTGACGTTCACCGACCATCCGGACCCGCGGCGCCTGATCATGGCCGACGCCTGGCCGGAGGGGACCTATCCGTACCGCCGGGACTTCGACATGGGCCCGTACCTGCGACCCTATGAACCGAAGGCCGACAGACCGCCTGCGGGCCAAGGTCCGAAGGCCGGCTCGGACCAGGAAGGAGGCCGGAGCGTATGAAGACCGTGGTCGTGCCGCTCGGGCCCTTCCATCCGCTCCTGGAAGAGGCCGAGTACTTCAAGCTCCAGGTCGAGGACGAGACGGTCGTGGACATCGACATGCGCATCGGGTACATGCACCGGGGCATCGAGAAGCTGAGCGAGTCCAAGACCTGGGACCAGGTCCCCTTCCTGGTGGAGCGCATCTGCGGCATCTGCTCGACCTCGCATCCGTTCGCGTACGTGAACGCGGTGGAGGACCTCGCCGGGGTCGAGATCCCAGAGCGCGCGAAGTACATCCGCTCGATCATCCAGGAGCTCGAACGCATCCACAGCCACCTTTTGTGGGTGGGCCTGGCCGGGCACTTCATGGGATACGACACCGTGTTCATGTGGGGATGGCGCTACCGGGAGCCTGTGCTGGACCTTTTCGAGCTCATCTCCGGGAACCGCAACCACTACGCCATGATGAAGGTGGGCGGGGTGCGCCGCGACATCCGCGAACAGGACTACGCGCAGATTCTGAGCACCCTCGACGAGGTGCGCGCAGGGACCGAACTGTTCCTCGGCGCGGTGATGGACGACCCGGTGCTTCACGCGCGCACCAAGGGCGTGGGCGTGCTCACCGAGGAGGACGCGCGCGCCTACGGCACGGTCGGGCCCACGGTGCGCGGATCGAACATCGCCGACGACATCCGCCGCGACGACCCGCACGCGGCCTATGACCTCGTGGACTGGAACGTGTGCACCTGGGAGACCGGGGACGTGTTCGCCAAGGCGGCGGTGCGGCTGCTGGAGATCATCGAGTCCGCCCGCATCGTGGAGCAGTGCGTCAAGGCCATGCGCCCGGGGCCCATCGAGACGGACGTGCAGAACATCCCGCGCGGCGAGGGCGTCGGACACACCGAGGCCCCGCGCGGCGAGGTGTTCCACTATGTGCGAAGCGACGGGGCCAACCGGCCCGTTCGCCACAAGGTGCGCGCGCCCAGCCTCGTGAACATCCCCTCGTACAAGGCTACCTGCGTGGGCGAGCACATAGCCGACGCCGCGCTTATCACGGCCGCGGTGGACCCGTGCTACTGCTGCACGGAGCGCATGGCCGTGATCGAGCGGGGCACGGACAAGACCATCCTCGACGGACGGGACCTCATCCAGCTAAGCCGCAAGAAGACGCATGACATCCGCGACGGCCTGGGCAAGATCCCGCCGATCGAGCGGCTCGGAGAGGAGTTGCGGCACAGATGAGCGCATTGGCGCCTCTCATTCTGGTTCCGGCCCTGGGCGGGCTGATTGTCCTCTTCATCCCGCGCGGGTTCGACCGCCTGCGCGGGGTACTGGCCCTCATCGCGGCCATCGGGACCAGCGTACACGCCACGCGGCTCTTCGTGCAACGATCGGCCGGGCCCCTCCTCGGCGGGATGGAGGCGCCGCTACTCGAACTGGGCAAGATCGACCTGTCGCTCGCCCTGCGCATGGACGGGTTGAGCAGCTTCATCGTGCTCGCGGCGAGCGTGCTCACCGCGCTCGTGGTTCTGTACTCGCTCTCCTACATGGCTGGCCGCGAGCGGCTGCGCGAGTACTACACCTATGTGCTGTGGGTGCTCGGAGGGGCGAACGCGGCGCTCGTGGCGGACAACCTGCTGCTTCTGCTCATCTCTTGGGAGATCGTGACGCTCCTTCTCTTTCTTCTCATCACCCTGGGTGGCGGCGCGGCCCGTGACGGCGCGGGCAAGACGTTTGTCATGATCGGCGCCTCGGACTGCGCGCTGCTGTTGGGCGTTGTGCTGCTGGGCCTGCTCCAGGGCACCGTGGCCCTGAGCGCCTGCGCGGCCCGGCCCCTGGTCGCGGTAGGGACGCTCCCGATCCTCACGTACCTTCTTTTCCTGGTCGCTGCGCTCACCAAGGCGGGCGCCATGCCCTTCCACACATGGATCCCCAAGGCCGCGGAGGGCGCGCCCACCTCGGTCATGGCCTTCCTGCCCGCAGCGCTCGACAAGCTGCTGGGCATCTACCTGCTGGCGCGCGTGGCGCTTTTCCTGTTCGAACCGAGCGACCTCATCCGCCTGGCCCTGCTCATCGTCGGCGCGGCCACGGTGCTCCTGGCGGTCATGGCCGCGCTCGTGCAGCACGACTTGAAGAAGCTCCTGTCCCTGCACGCGGTCAGCCAGGTCGGGTACATGGTTCTGGGCATCGGCACGGGTGTGCCGATCGGCGTCGTCGGCGGACTCTTCCACATGCTCAACAACGCGATCTACAAGTGCTGCCTATTCCTCGGGGCGGGCGCGGTCGAGAAGCAGGCGGGCACCACGGACATGGACCAGCTAGGCGGCCTCGCGAAGACCATGCCCGTCACGTTCGTGAGCATGCTCGTCGCCGCGCTCGCGATCTCGGGCGTGCCGCCGCTCAACGGTTTCGCCTCCAAGTGGCTCGTGTACCAGGGCCTCATGTCCCTGGACTACGGAGGGGCCGTCTTCCTGCTGGCGGCGCTCTTCGGTAGCGCGCTCACCCTGGCCAGTTTCGTCAAAGTGGTCTACAGCCTGTTCCTGGGCCAACGCCCGCCCGCCCTGGCGAGCGTGCGCGACGCGGACTGGTCGCTCAAGGCGCCCATCGCCCTGCTCGCCCTGGCCTGCGTGCTCCTGGGCGTGTTCGCGCAGGTGCCTGTGGCGAGCGTCATCGAGCCGGCGGTGGGCCGGACGACCGGACTCGCCGCCACCGTGCCCGGGGCCATGCGCACGCACCTGGGTTTGTGGAGCCCTACGCTGGGCGCGGTGCTGCTCTTGGCCGGGGTGGGTCTGGCGGCGGCCGTGTACGCACTTGGGACCGTGGCCAAGGCGCGGCGCACGACCGTGTTCGTGGGCGGCGAGAGCTTCACGACCGAGGAGATGCGCGTCTCCGGCCCGTCGTTCTACCAGACGATCCGCCAGGCCCGATACCTGCGCACCCTGTACGACGACGCGGCGCAGGGCGCCTACGACCTGTACGTGCTGTTCGGGCGGTGCGGCCAGCGGATCGTGGATGCGCTGCGCGGCGTGCACGACGGGGTGCTGGGCACGTATCTCGGGTTCTGTGCGCTGGGGCTTCTCATTCTTCTTTGGGCCTTGGTACGATTGGGATGATGCGCCGTGGTTGAGGGCCTGCTGTTCGCCATCCTCGTGTTCATGGTCCTGGGCTCGATCATCGCGGTCGAGACCCGGGACCTCCTCTCCAGCGTCATCGCGGTCGGGGCGGTCGGCTTCGGGCTGGCGGTGGTGTTCCTGATCCTGGCCGCACCGGACCTGGCCATCGTCCAGGTGGTCGTGGAGGTGCTGACGCTCATCATGCTGTTGCGCGTGGTGGTCTCCCGCAAGGACGAGACCCTCGCGCACAGCCTGCGCCGAGGCGCTGCGTTCGCCGCGGTGGCGGGCGTCGCGTTCTGCACGATCTTTCTCGTCTACGGGTGGGTGTGCTTTCAGGACCTGCCCGCGTTCGGCGAGCCCCTGATGCGGGTCTCGCACCGGTACATCGAACAGGGCCTGGCCGAGGTGAATGCCCCGAACCTGGTCACGGCCGTGCTCCTGGACTACCGGGCCTACGACACTCTGGGCGAGGCCACGGTCATCTTTACGGCGATCGTCGGGGCGCTGGCGATTCTGAGGAGAAAGGGCAGGACCACAGATGAACGCGGGGATGACGCTGATCGTTAAGACCACCGCGCGGCTGGTCTTGACCTTCATCATGGTGTTCGCCGCGGCCCTGGCCCTGTACGGGCACGTCACGCCCGGGGGCGGGTTCGCCGGCGGCGCGGTGGCCGCCTGCGGGCTGATCCTGATGCTGCTCGCCTTCGGTCGATTGGAGACGGCCAAGGTGGTCGGCAAGCAGGGCGCCTCGACCTGGGAGTGCGTGGGCGCGCTCGGGTTCCTGGTCATCGCCCTGGTGGGCTACACCGCGGGGATGTTCTTCACGAACGTGCTGCCGGAAGGAGAGACCTTCCGGCTCCTGAGCGCAGGCACCGTGCTGTGGAGCAACGTGGCCATCTTCGTGAAGATCACCGCGGGCCTCTTCGCCGTGTACGCGGTGCTGGCCGCGTTCCGCATGGCCGAGGAACCGACCCAAGAGGAGCGGCCATGATCTACTACCTTCTCGCCGCCGGGCTGCTGGCCGTGGGCATGTACGCGGTGCTCGTGAAGCGCAACCTCATCAAGATCGTGATGGGGATGCTCATCATCGAGTATGCGGTGAACCTGATGCTGATCCTGGTCGCCTACCGCACCGGCGGCCAGGCGCCGATCGTCACCGAACAGATGCGCGTCTCGCCCGGCCCGTTTGTGGACCCCCTGCCCCAGGCGCTGATCCTGACCTCGATCGTCATCGGGCTCGCACTCGTGGCGCTGATGGTCACGCTCTGCCTGCGGCTGTATCAACGATACGGGACCCTGGACACGTCCCACATCCGAAGGTTGAAGGGCTGATGGATTTGACGCTCGCACAGCTCCTGCCCCTGTTCGTGGCCGTGCCGCTTCTGGCGGCGTTCCTCATCCCGCTCGTGCGGCGCGTGCATGAGCAGGCCGCGGAAGGCCTGTCCCTCGTGGCGGGGGTCGCGCTGCTCGTGCTGTGCGTCCAGGTGTGGGGCCGGCCCGCGGGGACCTGCCACATGGGCGGGTGGCAGCCGCCCTTCGGCATCAATCTGATCCTCGACGGGCTGAGCAAGCTGATGGTCATCCTGATCGCGGTCGTGAGCGCCTGCGTGATCGTGTACGCGCTCACCTACATGAAGCGCTACACCGCGCGCGGCCCGTTTTACAGCCTGCTGATGCTCATGATCGCGGGCATGAACGGGGTCGTGCTCTCCGGGGACCTCTTCAACCTGTACGTGTTTCTGGAGATCGCAGCCATCTCGTCCTATGCGCTCGTGGCCTTCGGCACGCAGGAAGAGGAGCTGGAGGCCGCGTTCAAGTACCTTGTCCTGGGCGGGGTCGCCTCGAGCCTCATCCTGTTCGGCATCGCCCTGCTCTACAGCCTGACCGGAACCCTGAACCTGGCCCACATGGCGCGCATCCTCGCGGGGGGCGAACCGAACCGCCTGGTCTTCTTCGTGGCGGCTCTGTTCCTGGGCGGATTCGGGCTCAAGGCCGCGCTCGTGCCCTTCCACGCGTGGCTGCCGGACGCGCACCCGTCCGCGCCGGCGCCCATCAGCGCCATGCTCTCGGGGCTTCTCATCAAGGCGCTGGGCGTCTATGCCCTGGTGCGCCTTTTCTACAATGTGTTGCCGCTGGAGGGCGCCTCCACCGCGCTTATCGCCCTGGGGATCCTGTCCATGGTCATCGGAGTCTTTCTGGCGGTGGGGCAGTGGGACTTCAAGCGCCTGTTGGCCTACCACAGCATCAGCCAGATGGGGTACGTGCTCCTTGGCATCGGCCTGGGCACGCCGCTGGGGCTGGCCGGAGGCCTGTTCCACCTGGTCAACCACGGCGTGTTCAAGTCGCTCCTGTTCCTGTGTTCCGGGTCCGTGGAACGCAGCACGGGCACGCGCAACCTGAAGGAGCTCGGCGGCCTGTGGAAGCCCATGCCCGTGACCAGCGCGACGTGCTCGGTGGCGTCGCTGTCGATCTCCGGGGTGCCGCCGTTCAACGGGTTCTGGAGCAAGCTCATCATCATCATCGCCACGGCCCAGGCCGCCACACAGCTCGGACCGGTGGCCTACGTCCTGGCCGCGGTGACCGTGCTCGTGAGCTTCATGACCCTCGTCTCGTTCGTCAAGGTGCAGAAGTACGCCCTGTTCGGTGCGCTCCCCGAGCGCCTGGCCCGGGTGCGCGAGGCCTCCACGGCCATGTGTCTGTCCCTGGTGCTGCTGGCGGTGCTGTGCATCGGCCTGGGCGTGGGCAGCTTCTGGGCCCTGCCCAAGCTCGTGCATCCTGCCCGCGACGCGGCCCGCGACCGCGTGGGCTACATGGAGCGGGTGCTGCCCGCGCCCGAGATCGAGCGCATGGTCCTGGCCGGAGGACCGGCCGATGAGTAGGCTCGTCCATTTCCTGGTTGCGCTGGGCCTGTGGCTCCTGGTCACCTGGTCGGTGGATGGCCAGAACCTGGGCGCCGGGGCCGTGGTCGCGGTCTTGACCACCCTGGCCCTGGGGCGCGCCATGCCCGCACAGCGCCGCGGCGCATGGTCGGCCGCATCCCTGGTGCGCCGCGGGCTGTGGCTTGCGTACTACGTGCCTATGTTCCTCATCTATTGCGTGCAGGCGAACCTGGACGTCGCCTATCGGGTGCTGCACATAAACCTGCCCATCCGGCCCGGGATCGTGAAGGTGCGCACGGTGCTCCAGAGCGACATCGCCAAGACCATGCTCGCGAACTCCATCACCCTCACACCCGGCACCCTGACCGTGGACATCGACGGCCAGGACCTGTACATCCACTGGATCTACGTGGCCTCGGACGACCCGGAAGAGCAGCGGCGCATGATCGTCAGCCGTTTCGAAAAGGTACTGGTGAGGATCTTTGAACCATGAGCGGACTCGGCCCCCTGATGTTCATCCTGGCGCTGTGCGCGTTCCTGTGCCTGTACCGGATCGGCCGCGGGCCGACCGCACCGGACCGCACCGTGGCCATCGACGCGCTCGGCACGCTGCTCGTGGGGTTTTCGGCGTTTCTGACGCTGTTCACGGGCAAGGGGTTTTACCTCACCGTCGCGATCACCTGGGCGCTCTTGAGCTTTATCGGGACCCTGGCGCTGGCCAAGTATTTGGAAGGCCGGCCCTTCGACGACTGACCGGGCGAACGCAGGCCCGCGCTGTACAGGAGCTGCACCGAGCATGGAGACGATCGGCTGGATTCTGCTGGCGGCCGGGGTCGCGTTCGACCTGTTCGGGTGCCTGGGGCTGTTCCGGCTGCCAGACATCTACAACCGGCTCCAGGCGGCCACCAAGTGCGTGACCCTGGGCACGTGTCTCATCCTGGCCGGCACCGCGTTCCTGGCGCCGGATGGCGCGATCGTGGGCAAGGCCCTGCTGTGCATCGTGTTCGTGGTGCTTACCTCGCCGGTGGGCGCGCACGCCCTGGCGCGGGCCGCGCACCGCAGCGGCATCGCCCTGTGGCGCAAGAGCGTGGTGGACAAGGAAGCCGAACTGGAGCAATAGGACGCACCGCATGCGACGACCCAAGCTGCGCGAGCTCCTCGAGGCCCTGAAGGTCCTGTTCGTGCGGGGCCCGTATACGTCCAAGTTTCCGGCCCAGCCGTATACCGCGCCGGAGACGTATCGCGGCGTGCCCAGGTACGACGAGGACGAGTGCATCGGGTGTGGAGCGTGCGCGAACGTGTGTCCCGCGCGCGCGATCCAGCTCGTGGACGACAAAGAGAACCGACTGCGCAAGCTCACGGTGCATTACGACGTGTGCATCTTCTGCGGGCAGTGCGAGCGGTACTGCACCACCGAAAAGGGCATTGCGCAGTCGAACGACTATGACCTGGCCACCCTGGACCGCGGCGAGACGACGGAACGCGTGGAAAAGGAGCTGGTCCTGTGCGAACATTGCGGCGAGGTGATCGGGGCCAAGGACCACCTGTGTTGGCTGGCCCGCAAGCTCGGGCCGCAGGCGTACGCGACCCCGACCCTGTTTCTCGTAGATGCGCAGGAGCGCGAGGCGGGCGCCGCCCCCATACCGCGAGACCCGGCGCATCCCGGGCTGCGCTCGGACCTCGTTCGCGTGTTGTGCCCGCGCTGTCGGCGCAACGTGTTCCTGGCCGAAGAATGGAAGTGACCGGCGGCCTGCAAGCCCTGGCCGCGTGTCTGCGCGACTGCCTCGCGGACAAGACCGCAGTGCTGGGCATCGGCAATCCCCTGCGAGAGGACGATGGCATCGGGCCGTACTTCGCGTCGCTCCTCTCGCCCCATCCGAACCTCCTGGTCTACGACTGTGGGCAGACGCCGGAGAACTATGCGGGCAAGGTCTTGCGCGAGCGGCCCAGACATGTGATCCTGGTCGACGCGGTCGACTTCGGCGCCGCGCCCGGCGAGGCGGCGCTCTTCGACGCCGCGGACCTGCACGGCAGCGGCGTGTCCACGCACACGATGTCGCTGGAGGTGTTCGCCCAGGCGTTGCGCGGCGCGATCGAAGACGTCCAGGTCCGCGTGCTGGCCTTTCAGCCTGGCGCCAGGCGTACCGGACACCCGGTAAGCCCCCAGCTCCAGCGCGGGGCGCGCGAAGTGGCGGCGCTCCTGTCGCCCGGCGGATGGAACGACGCGCTTATCTGAAGCGGCGCAGGTAGAAGAATGGCCACCGACCCGGACCAGCCCGATTCGCTGCGCTTCGCGCGGCTCATCGCCCATCAGCTGCGCTCGCCCGTGGCCGGGGCCGAGTCGATATTGCGGTCCCTGCTCGGCGGGTTCGCCGGTCCGCTGTCGACCAAGCAGAAGGACCTGCTCGAACGCGCCTATGCGCGCTGCGAGCAGGCCTCCACCTCGGTGCAGCGCATGCTGGCCATCGCCACGGACCTTGAGCAGCAGGGCATCCGCGAGGGCGTCACCGACCTCGCCGAGGTGGCCCGCCAAGTGTACCACCAGTTCACCGAAGAGGCGTCCGAGCACGCGATTTCGCTGTCCCTGGACGTGGAGATGGACCCCGCGCTCGTCACCGGCCAGGAGGCCGCCCTGTCCGAGGTCCTGCAGGCGCTCCTCAACAACGCTCTCAAGTACACGCCCGACATCGGTCGGGTGCGCCTGTCCCTGCGCGGCGGCGACCGGCCCGAGACCGTGGCCGTGACCGTGGCCGACTCCGGGGTGGGCATCCCGGAGGAGAGCCGCGAGCGCGTGTTCGAGCCCTTCTTCCGCACGCCCGCGGCGCAGTCCTCCTCGCGGCCCGGGGTGGGGCTCGGGCTCACGTTCGTCAAGAGCGTGGTCGAGACCCTCGGGGGCGAGGTCTCCATCGGGAAGGCCGACCTGGGCGGCGCAGAGGTCACGGTCCAGCTGCCCGTGGCCACGCGCCCGGCACCCACTGGGCCCAAACCCGGGGAAGCGCCCTCGCTGCGCGTGGTCATCATCGGGGGGCGTGTGGGCGGGCCGAAGGTCGCGGCCCGGATCACGCGGCTCATGCCCGATGCGCAGGTCACGGTGGTCGAGCGCGAACGGTTCCTCTCCTACGCGGGCTGCGGGCTGGCGTACTGCATCTCGGGCGCGGTCCGCGACTACCGCGAGCTCATGAGCACGCCAGCGGGCACGGTGCGCAATCCGGTGTTCTTCCAGCAAATGAAGAACGTCCAGGTCCTCAACCAGACCGAGGCCATCCGCATCGATCGCGAGGCCCAGCAGGTGCGCGTGCGCGACTGCCTTACCAACGAAGAGTCCTCCCTCGCCTACGACCATTTGGTGCTGGCCACGGGCGCCTCGCCGGTCACTCCGACGATCCCGGGGATCGAGCTCGAGAACGTGTACACCCTCAAGGGCCTCTCCGACGCGGAGGCGATCTGCGCTGCGCTCGCGGACGAGCGGGCGCGCGACGTGTTGGTGCTCGGCGGGGGGCTCATCGGCGTGGAGGTGACCGACCCCCTGGTGCAGCGCGGGTGCCGGGTCACCATGGTGGAGACGGCCCCGCAGATCCTGGGGATCCTAGACGAGGACATGGCCCGGCTCGTGGAGCGCCACCTCGAGTCGCACGGCGTGCGGGTGCTCACTGGCACGCGCGTGGACGCCCTGCACGGCGACGAGGAGGGCCGGGTGAAATCCGTATCCGTCCAGGGCGCCGAGCTGCCCGCGGACATGGCGGTGGTGGGCATCGGAGTCCAGCCCAACGTGGAGCTGGCTCGCGCCGCCGGCCTGGAGATCGGCCTGACCGGCAGCGTCCGGGTGGACGAGCATATGCGGACCTCGGACCCGAGCATCAGCGCGGTCGGCGACTGCGTGGAATGCACGGACCTTGTCACCGGCCGGCCCTGCTACGTGCCGCTCGGTTCCACGGCCAACAAGCAAGGGCGGGTGGCCGCGGGCAACATCTGCGGCCGCGAGGAAGCCTTCCCGGGGGTGCTGGGCACCACGGTATGCAAGGTGTTCGACTACTGCGTGGCGCGCACGGGCCTCACCGAGACGCAGGCGCGCCGGGCCGGATACGACACGGTGGCCGTGCTCGTGCCCGGCTGGGACAAGGACCACTTCATGCCCGGGGCCAAGGAGCTGTTGCTCAAGCTCGTGGTCGACGTCAAGTCGCGGCGCATTCTCGGTGTCCAGGCCACCGGTCCGGGCGACGCGGCCAAGCGCGTGGACGTGGCCGCCGTGGGCATCACGAGCGCCCTGACCGTGGACGCGCTCGCCAACGCGGACCTGGGCTACGCCCCGGCCTATGCCCCGGCCATCGACAACCTGGTCGCCGCCGCGCACGTGGCCCTGAACAAGCTGAACGGAACCATGCGCGGCATCCGCGCCGCTGAGGTGCGCCGCATGCAGACACAAGGCGAGGACTTCGTGTTCCTGGACGTGCGCACGCCCGGGGAGTTCGAGCGCGTGCGCCTGCCCGGGTCGCGGCTCATCCCCCTGGGCGCGCTGCGCGGCAGGGTGGACGAATTGCCCAAAGACCGGACGATCGTCCTGTTCTCCTCGCGCTCGGTGCGCGCGTACGAGGCCTCGGTGATCCTGCGCGCGGCCGGGTTCCCGGACGTGCGGGTGCTCGACGGCGGCATCGCCATGTGGCCCTACCGCAAACCCCAATAGAGACGCCGACCGAGACGACCGCACCAACCACGCGCTCGGTCCGGCCATCCGGCACCTGTGCGAGGTGGTGGTCAGCCGGACGCCGCGAACTCGACCCGGAAGTCGCCGACCGCCTCTTGCAAGGCGATGCGCGCCGGAGTCTCGTCCAGGCCCGAACGGTCGACCGCCAGCCCCTGGCGTTCCAGGAAGGCGGCCGCGCGACGCGCGTTGTGCGTGCGCACCGTGATGACGCCCGCGTCCTTGCCCTTGCGCGCGCCGCCTATGGGCAGCATGCTCGCCACGGCCTCCGGGAGTTGCGCGCCGGTCCGCAACGCCACGCCGCCGATGGAGAACCCGAGCATCAACGCGAGAGCCTCTCGGGTCAGGGCCGCGATCCTGTCGAAATCCTCGGCCGCGATCACGTCCGCCTTGGTCAGCCAACTGCCGCCCACGGCCAGCACCTTGTCGAACGCGAGGTATTCGACCAGGTTTTCGGGCTTGACCCCGCCCGTGGGCACGAACCGCACCCCGCCCAGGGGCGCGGACAGGGCGCGCAGCATCGCCAGCCCGCCCAGGGCCTCGGACGGGAAGAACTTGAGCACGGACAGACCGTGCCCCATCGCGGCCTCGATATCCGTGGCCGTGGCAACGCCCGGGACGACCGGCACGTCATGTTCCACGCACCACGCCACGGTCCGCGGGTTGAGCCCCGGGCTCACGATGAACCGCGCGCCCGCGGTCACCGCCTTGTCGGCCTGCTCCGGATTGAGCACCGTGCCCGCGCCCACCAGCACCTCCGGGTGCGCGTCGCACACCGCCTTGATCGCGTCCTGTGCGGCAGCGGTGCGGAACGTGAACTCGGCCACGGGCAGACCGCCCCGCTGGAGCGCGCGAACGAGCGGCACGGCGTGGCGCGCGGACTCGATCTTCACCACGGGCACGATGCCCAACTCCTCGATCCGTTCCAGAACCGCGTTCATAGGACTCCTCCTGCAAGGCACAAGCGCTTGCTCGGTCGTCACACAGTGTCGAGGGGCAGCGCGCATCGCCACGTTCCCTGCCCCGCCGCCCGGGAACGGACCACCCTATACCCGCCGCGCCGGACGCTCGATCACCTCGAGGATCGTCCCGCCCGCGGCGCGAGTGTCCAAGTGCGCGAACCCGCCCTGCGCGGTGCGCCCGCTCATGAGCACCGTCAGCCCCAGTGCTTGCGCCCGGGCCACGGCGGCGTCCAGGTCCGAGACGTCGAACCCGATGTGGTGCAGACCCTCGCCGTGGGCGTCCAGGAAGTCCTGATAGATGTTCGGCGCCTGCAACGGATGGGCGAGTTCGAGCTCGACGGGGCCCAACGAGGCGAAGGCCATCTCCCACCGGCCGGATGCGGGCCGGCCGTGGTAGGTGACGTCGTGGTACGCGATCTCGGGCCGCACAAAGGGGCCCAGCCCCAGCACGTGTTCGAAGAAGCGCACCGCCCGGGCGAGATCAGCGACCGCGATGCACACCTGGCTCGCCTGCGGCAGGCCCAGGGCCTGGCGCACCGGCTCGGAGGCGTTCACGCGTTGTCTCCCTCTTCACGCGCGTCTGCGGGGGCGCTCTGCATGCTGCCGGTGGTAAAGCCCCCGTCGATGAGGAACAGCTCTCCGTTCACGTACGCCGACGCCCCGGAGGCGAGATACACCACTGCCGGCCCCAGCTCCGCGGGGCTGCCCATGCGGCCTACGGGTACGCGGCGGCTCAGGCCGGCCAGCCAGTCCGGGTTCTGCCACAGGACGCGGTTCTGCTCGGTCTGGAACCAGCCCGGCGCAAGCACGTTCGCGGTCACACCCCGGGGGCCCCACTCCGCGGCCAGGCTCCTGGTGAGCTGCATCACGCCCCCGCGGCTGGCACAGTAGCTGGTGATCTGCGGGTAGGCGAACACGCATGTGGCGCTACCGATATTGATGATCCGGCCCCAGCCGCGGTCCAGCATGCCCGGGGCCAGGGCCTGGGCGCAGAAAAAGGCGCCCTTGAGGTTCGTCTCCAACACCGCGTCCCAGTCCGCCCAGGTGAGCTCGAGCGCGTCCTTGCGCACGATGCACCCCGCGTTGTTCACCAGGATATCCACCCCGCCCAGGCCGCTGACGGCCTCGTCGGCCATGCGGCGGATGTCCGCCTCGCGGCGCACGTCGAGTTCGATCGGCAGGGCCTTTCTGCCAAGGCGAGAGATGTCCTCGCACACTCCGTCCAGCGTCTGGACGCGCCGGCTCGTGACCGCAAGGTCCGCGCCTGCCCCGGCGAGCGCCACGGCCATGGCTCGGCCCAACCCCCGGCTCGCCCCGGTGACAACCGCCGCCTTGCCCGTGAGGTCGAGGGTCAGCGCCACGGTTCTGTCCTCCTTGCCCTCGGGCCCGCAGACGCGCCGTCGGGCCTGCGCCTACAGCGTGCGCGCGATCCGTTCGAGCTCGGTTTCGGCCGCCTGTAGCGTGGCCAGCCGGTCCTCCTCGGTGTGCGCGTAGGTGAACAGGATTCGCTTCAGGTGCACGGGCACGAAGTAGTGCCCGCGCTCGATCATGCCGCGCCGCAAGGCCAAGTCGCGCGACGCGTCCAAGCGCAACAGGTCCTCGTAACAGGTAAACGGGCCGTCTCCCCAGTACAGGAGAAACACCGACCCGTAACCCACCACCGTGGCGGGCAGGCCGAGCCGGTCCACCACCTCGCCCAGGTCTCGGCGCATGCGCTCGCCGAGGCCGAAGATATGCTCGTACACCGGTTCGCGCTCCAGGGTCTCCAGGGTGGCGAGCGCCGCGGCCGCGGCCGCCGGGTGCGCATTGTAGGTGCCCGCAAAGAACACATCGCCCTGCGGATGCGTGTTGAACCGCTCCAGGATTTCACGCCTTCCGGCCAGGGCCGCGATGGGCCAGCCATTGGCCATGGCCTTGCCCAGGGTGGTCAGGTCCGGCCTCACCCCGCACGCCGCCTGGTACCCGCCCAGGTGCACCCGGAACCCGGTGACCACCTCGTCAAACACGAGCACGATGCCGTAGGCGTCGCACAGGCGCCGCAGCCCCTGGAGGAACTCGTCGGTGAGAACCACGCACCCGATGTTGTGGCACAGGGGCTCCAGGATCATGCACGCGACCTGGCCCTCGTGCTCGCGGCAGGTGCGCTCTACGTCTTCGAGGTCGTTGAGCCTGCACACGAGCGTCTCGTCCACCGCGGCGTCCAGCATGCCCGCCGACCCGGGGTCGCGCTCGTACACGCGCTCGGGCGCGGACAGGCAGTTGCGCAACAGGTAGTCGTGCCACCCGTGGAAGCACCCCTGGAACTTGATGACCTTGCTTCGGCCCGTGTAGGCCCGCGCGACCCGCACCGCGTGGAACGTGGCCGCGGACCCGGTGTTGCACAGGAGCACCTGCTCGGCGCTGGGCACGTGCCGGCAGATCGCCTCGGCGAGCTCCACCTCCAGCGCGGTCGTGCCCGTCCCGAACAGGTCCCAGCGGCGGACCGCCTCTGTGGCCTTCTGCGTCACGTAGGGGTGGCGATGGCCCAGGATGATCGGTCCCCAGGCGCCGTGGTAGTCCAGGTACCGGTTGCCGTCCACGTCCCAGATGTAGGCGCCCTCGGCGCG